>Ga0315298_1011745_pt1 | contig 10211 bp, 8 predicted proteins | sample WHS_1_MG_FD_203077 | JGI IMG/M metagenome (GOLD analysis project Ga0315298, IMG submission 203077) | Extremophilic microbial mat communities from Washburn Hot Springs, YNP, Wyoming, USA - WHS_1_MG | ecosystem: Environmental > Aquatic > Thermal springs > Hot (42-90C) | place: USA: Wyoming...
CACTGACCGTTGCACTCTCAAAATCCATGCACGCCGACCTGGTTAAAACGATATCGGTTTTCGAGAATGCTGACGCCAGCAGATGCAGGGGTTTGGTTCTCAGAATAATGGGCCTCTCAAAAACGGTGGTTTGTGAGATGACCCCTTTCTTGGATTGTCTACGATCCAAGTTGTCTGTATTAGCGCGTCTTTTGCCACTCGCTTAGGATAGCCTCCAGAAAAACTTCCAGCGATTCGTCTATCATTTTCCATTCTATGCTTCTGATGTTTTGTGTGGCATTTCTGGCCGCAGTACCCAAAACTCTATGGTAATCGTTATGGATTCGCTGCAGTGGGCTGTCATCGCCATATCCTAGACGGAGGAGCACACCGTGCCAGCGGCAATGCCTGGGGTCACTCAAGACTTCAGAGTTAATTTCGGATGGGTTCGTCATGAGCATCTTCTTGATAGAGCTATGGAAACTCAGCGTACCGGCGTAGAACCCGAAAAGGCCCGTGGGTAGATCTTGATCGAGAGGAGAATAATCGGTGAGAAACATCTGCAGTTTGGCAAAGGGAACGGGCCGAGATATGGCATAGCCCTGGAGATAAGGAACGCCCGTCGTTATCATGGCGTCTAGGATATCCGCCGTTTCCACACCCTCAACCACCAGATCCACCTTCAACTCCATCGCTAGTTCTTGAATGGCCCGTATAAAGTGTAAGTCATGGGGTCGCGATTCCAGCGTGCGGACGAAGCCCTGATCCATCTTGATCTTGTCGATAGGGAGCTCCTTCATGCGCAGCAGAGAAGCGTAGGCGCTGCCGACGTCGTCCAGGGCCAGACGGAGGCCTTGGGTCTTTAGTGTCTGGAGATGTTCCAGGGCCATTGGCTGCTCCAGAAAATCGGATCCCTCCAGAATCTCCAGGACGATACGCGACGGATCGACTCCGAACTGGGCGATCATCTCGTGCAGGCACGCGACGCAGGCTTCGGAAATGGAACGGGCGTCGACGTTCACAGACACCCATAAGGGAAAGCCTGCTGCATCCAGGACGGACAGGTCGATCAATGCCTGCTGTAAGACCTGTCGGCTGAGCTCAAAGAGATCCATATCCTGCAATTGCGGCAGGAACTCGGCGGGCGTCCAAATCTTGCCATCCTCGCCCCGCAATCGCGCCAGGGCCTCCACGCCCACCACCTTGCAGACACGATTGTCCAGGATAGGTTGATACCAGACCTCCAGCGCTCCGGAATCCAGCAACCGCTGGGCGAGATTACGGAACAGTTTGGGCGGCTCTCCAAAAAACACCCATGAGCGCTCCCGATCAGCCTTGTGGGCCTTGCTTTCGTAGAGAGCCCGATCGGCTTTACGCAGGAGTTGATCCTCCGTCTCTAAATCCACTAAAGGATACAGAACGATCCCCATACTCATGCCTACTTGGATGGTTTCACCGCTGCTCAGCAGGATCGGGGCTGTGACGGCCTCTTGAATCTTATTCAGAATGGGCTCCAGCGCGTCTTTATCAGACAGATTTTCCACCAGTATTACAAATTCATCCCCGCCCAGGCGGGCAACGAAGTCAGTCTTTCGTAAGGCGGCTAGCAAGCGCTTGCCTAAGATGGTTAGTGTTTCATCTCCACTCTCGTGACCATAGCTATCGTTGACCGGTTTGAATGCATCCAGATCCAACATACACACGGCCAGAAGCTTTTTGTTTCTTTGGGCGCGATCCATGGCGCGATCCATCTCCGTTTCCAGAGCGCGACGATTAGGCAGATGGGTCAGCGGGTCCGTGGTCGATTGGCGAGACAATTCCTCCGTGAGGCGGTTTCGTTCAGTGACATCCACCAGGGTCCACACAATCCGCTCCGGTTCACCGGTCTTCATGGGCAGCTTATGGCCCGACAGGTCGATATAAATCGGGGTTCCATCCAGGCGCCGATGGGGTACGTCGCACAGCATCCCGCTCCCTTGGGCGAGGACGGTTTCCTCGAATTCTCCAACCCTCTGGAAGGTCTCCGTGTTCGGATAGATCTCGCGTGAAGAATGTCCCGTAAGATCTTCGGCAAAAGACGCGCCAAATAGCCCTAGCATACGATTGTTGACGCGCTCGATGATCCGGTCTGGATAGCGTATGACATCGACACCAGAGGTCAGGTTGTTCAAAAGGGCTTCGTTGAAAGCCTGCGCTTCGTGTTCGCGGGCGATGACATCGAGACGGTCGAGTCCAAAACCGATATCTCGGGCCATCTCATCCAGGATGCCCCGCTCATCGGTTTCGAAAGGCTGCTCTGGTCCCTGGTTGACACCTAGGATAGCCCAAATCGCGCCACCTCGGAAAATGGGAAGGGTGCTGCTAAATCCCAGACCGAAACGGAGAGCTGTTTCCCGCCAGGGGCGCATAATTGGATCGGAGCGTATATTAGTATCGTAGATAGCTTTCCCATCCCTCCAAGCGCGACCAAACGGACCCTGCCCCTCCGGAATATCGGCACGGGTCGATATGTGAATGCCCTGGAGATGGCCGATTTCCCCGGCAGCCGCTAGCGCCTGGGCTCTTCCCAGATTATTGGGTTTTCCAATCCAGGCCAGACGGATGTCGGTATAGTGTACAATTAGATTACAAAGGTCATGAAGCAAGGAGCGCTCATCTTCCGCGCGGGCGATGGTTTGGTTGGCCTCCCCTAGCAGGATATTGAACTGTGTCAGGCGCTGCTGATGCGCGAGACTCTGTTGCAGCTCCGCTTCCAGCCGCTTTTGCTCGGTGATTTCGGTGAAATAACCCACGTATTGGACGTCGCCGGACTCCTCGTCGTGTACGGTACTGATGGTAAGCAGCTCTGGATAGGTTTCCCCATTTTTGCGTCGGTTCAAGATCTCGCCCCGCCAAAAGCCATCGCGGGTGACGGCGTCCCACATGGTGCGATAGAAATCTGGGTCTTGTAGGCCGGAATGGAGAATGGCCGGCGTCTGACCCAGGACCTCTTCTGGGCTATATCCGGTTATGTGACAAAATGCTTCGTTGACCCGGACGATACGGGTTTGGGAATCAGCGATCATGATCCCTTCCTGCACCTCAAAGGCCTTGGCGGCGATGCGCTGTTCTCGCTCAGCTGTTTTACGTGTCGAAACATCTCGCTGCACACTGATAAAATGGGTGATGGTGCCATCCCGATCGTGCACGGGGCTGATGTGCAGTTCGTTCCAGAAGGGAGAGCCGTCCTTACGGAAGTTGAGGATGTCGCCGTGGAAGTTCTCTCCCCGAGACAGAGCGGCGCGAATGCGAGCCTTGGTGCTGGCGTCGGTCTCAAAGCCCTGCAGGACGGTGCAATATTGCCCGCGCATGTCGTCCAGCGAGTAACCCGTAATGTGGGTGAAGGCGGGATTGACGTAACGTATCCGTTCATCCGAGCCCGTAATAAGAATGCCCTCAGAAATGGCTTCCAGCGTTCTAGTTTGTAGCTGTTCCTGCTCCTGGAGACGTTGACGCTCCAGCACCAGGGAGACCGCCGAGGCTAAGTTTTCCAATACCTGTACGTGAAAGGGGCTGGGGCTGCGGTGCACGAAGCTCAACAAGGCGAAGCTGCCAATGACTCTGTCCTGGCTGTCGCGGATGGGCATGGACCAGCAGGCCATGATACCAAAATCCAGGGCCAGAGGACGCAACTGCCGCCAGCGGTTATCGCTCAGGGTGTCGGCGACAAAGACGGGTTTCTGCCGCATGACAGCATTGCCGCAGGAACCCGTCTCGGGTCCTGGCTGCAGCCCAGACAGATGGGGCAGCGCCTCGGCGGGTACGTTGGGCGCGGCGAATACGTGCAGCCGACCTTCGTCGTTGAGTAGAAGAACAGTCGCCACCGATTCCGGCAACAGCGGCTCCGCAAGCCGGCAGATGTGTTCCACGGTGTCCCGGACATTTTCTTGGCTCACGATCGCCCGCAGAATGTCTTTCTGCAGATGGATTAATTGGAGCTCTTCGTCCTGCGTTGAAGCGGATTGGGGAGATAGAGGCATTGTGTGGACCTTCAAATAGCATGGCGTGGGATTCCGGCTTCAAACAAGCCCTCAAATTTTGGTTTTGCGAAGAAGTGTCTTTGCAGGAGATGCGCGCCCCGACCTGAACACTTTCACCGTTACTCAAGCGGATAGGTGTGGTGATGATATCCTTGATCTTTTGTAGGGCTTTCATAAGTTCTGAATGATTTGCCAAATTTTCTCGCAGGAGCTCGATTTCACCACCCAGATCCTGCGCGACGCTTGTGGTGTAACCCTGTCGCCGGGTGCCGTGGTCGGAATGATCCGCACTGCGGCTGGAAATCTGATCCCCACCGTCGCGCACATTGCGGACGCCGTCCGGAACGCCCGCGTGGCCCATTTCGATGAAATCGGGGTGCGGGTCGCGGGTAAGCTCCACTGGCTGCACACGGCCGCCACCCCCAACTGACCTGGGTGGGCATGCACACCCGCCGTGGCCAGGAAGCTTTTGACGCTTTCGGTATTCTGCCCGGATTTCAGGGGGCCGCCATCCATGATGGCTGGGCGCCCTACCGGAAATATGACTGCCTCCACGGCCTGTGCAACGCCCACCACCTGCGGGAATTAAGATGTATCCACGAGTTGTACGGCCAACGCTGGGCGAAGAATATGATCGACCTGCTCGTTGCCGCTAATCGGGATGTGGCCGATGGACCGCTCGGCGATGACCGGATGGTTCAAATCAACGCAGACTACACCACGATACTGGCTAAAGGCGACACGATCCATCCAATCAAGAAGCGCAAGGATGGCTCCGCGCACCTGCGGCAATCCACTCCGGCCAATCTGTTACGACGCCTGCGTGAATATCGTGAGGACGTCCTGCGTTTCCTCTCGGATCCGGAGGTGTTCTTCACCAACAACATCGCAGAACAGGCGGTGCGGATGCCAAAGGTTAAACAGAAGATCTCCAGCTGTTTCCGGACCTTTGATGGGGCAGCCGCCTTCTACACGATCAGATCCTATCTGGAAACCGTGCGCAAGCAGGGCGTCGACCTGCTGCACGCGTTGGTTCACTCTTTTCAGGGGGAAACCCTGCAGCCCGCCATGGGGTAACTGCACCCCTGGTGAACAGTTACGTTATTCGATGCCTCCTGCGGAGGTCTCAGATGTTTTGTAGCGCTCATCGGGCACCTCTGGAAGTGACTCAAATCCAGGCTTCGCAAACCAGTAACCCTGAAACAGGTCAATACCCTGCTTACACAACCAGCTATATTCTTCCAGGGTTTCGACGCCTTCTGCCAGAATTCCAATATTCAGTTCTCGGCATGTAAGCTGAATACCATGCACAATTGCCTGACGACGCTCGTGGCGGTCGATATCAATAATCAGCTCTCTATCTAGTTTGATATAGTCAGGCAAATAGTTTGCCAATAAATTTAGCCCCGCATAACCAGCACCAAAATCGTCGATTGCTGTCCGAAAGCCTAATTTATGATAACAATCAATAATACGGCGAAGATGTTCATGATCCTTTATTTTTTCGCCCTCGGTGACTTCAAACACGATCTGACTGATAGGAAACCCATATTTTTCTGCAGCCCAGAGCGTTGTGCGAATGCACTGTTCGGGCTGATAAACCGCATTAGGGAAAAAGTTGATATTCAGATCGCAAGACATCCCCAATTCTGCTGCAAACTGCACGGCCTTTATCCGACAATTCTGATCGAACCGATAGCGGTTGGCATCGTTCAATTGTTCCAGGATAGAGGCTGCTGATTCACCTTGCGGGCCGCGAACCAGAGCCTCATAGGCGACCACACGACGTTCTCCCACATGAACTATGGGTTGGAACGCAAAAGTAAAGTCGAAGCCCAACGGCTCTTCCTCCTTGCAGAGGCTGCAGGAGGGTTTCAGAGAAACTTTATCTGGTTCGTGCATGGGTACCTCCCCTTCTTCAAGCAGGGATGTTCTGCCGTGGCATAACACTCCGCATGCCCCTATTTTGAGATATCAGGGTCAGCTTATACATGCTGTCTACAAGCATCCCTGATGCTATCTTTCCCGGAGAATTAGACGATCAGCACAGAAAAGTGCGCATTCCGGCGATCGTGGGCACCCCCGAAAAGCGTATATTCTAGTTACCGCCATTTTATGCTCAGGTAGTCACGATGGGTCAAGTTTTGGTGTTTCGTGAGTATCACGATGACGGCGCAGGGAGTCCCCTTTCAAATTGAGTCGGTGGGCTTTTTGCAGCAACCGGTTCAGCGCCGCATCGACCACGGTCAGTTTACCCAAGTAGGGGTCCCTTCAGGAAACGGAATTTAAAAGTACGTTAATGCCTGGCGAGTGGCTTCACGGCTGATATTTTTTCTGTTCGATCGTTGTGCATACCCACCCGCCGATTTCAGGCGCTGTGCTGCAGCTTTGAGGCCGCGTCCCTCACCCGCATGATGGTTTGCCGTATTGTCTTGAATTCGCGTGCCACCAGCGCAATGCTGGCACCATCCGCCAGTCTCCCACACTGGTCAACTACTGTCAGCGTCCATCATACTACACTTACAGGTAAATCATTGGCGCGTAACAACTTGTTACCAATGATATGTTTTGCCTACAAGGTGAGTTTCTGGGTCGATTCACGATACTCTATATGGCGTACTACGCACCCCTTACCTGGTCCCATGAGGACTGGATCTACCTGCTCGATCTGACGAGGAACCGGAAAACAGAATGGCCACCAATATTATCTGGTTTCGTCGGGATTTACGCCTAAATGACCACCCGGCACTTTGGCAGGCAGCTCAGGAAGGGTTCATAATCCCTCTGTATATTCTCGACCCCGAGGAAAGCGCCGGCGCGGCAGAGCGTTGGTGGCGGCATCATAGCTTGCAGCAACTGCGGGATACGTTGTCGAGACGGGGCATCCCTCTGATTTTGCGGCGTGGGAATCCGCTACAAATACTGATCGCGGTCATTGCCGCAACTCGTGCCACTGGCGTTTTCTGGAATCGCCGCTACGATCCCACAGGTATCGCTCAGGACACCGCCATCAAAACGCACCTGCGCAGTAAAGGAATCACCGTGCGCTCCTTCGCTGGCGACTGCCTGGTCGAGCCCTGGTTACATGAACATGATGGCCTTCCCCACAAAGTTTTTACGCCATTCTGGAAGAGCCTGTTGGCTAGATTCAGTATTGCAGCGCCCCTGCCGGAGCCAGAGTTACTGCCGCTGCCCGAGTATCGCGCCGAGGTGCTGAAGTGTGAAGCGTTGGAGGATTGGTGCTTGCTACCCACGCAACCCGACTGGGCCTTGGGCTTTATGGATTATTGGGCACCGGGAGAAGCCGGAGCGCAAACCAGATTCGCCAACTTTCTGGACGACGGTCTTGACAGCTATAGCAAAGGGCGGAATTTTCCGGCCCGAAACTCCGTATCCCGACTCTCTCCCCATCTCGCTCACGGCGAAATCAGTCCACGCCAGATTTGGCAACAGACACGCACTTACCTTTGCCAAGACCCCACCCTCGAAAAACAGGGAGAGCATTTTTTGCGCGAACTCGGGTGGCGGGAGTTTTCTTGGCACTTGCTTTTTCATTTTCCCAGCCTACCGGAGATACCGCTCCGTGCGGAGTTTGCAGATTTCCCCTGGCAGAATAACGCGGAGCTTTGGCAGCGCTGGTGCGCAGGCCAGACGGGCTATCCCATTGTAGATGCGGGGATGCGTGAACTCTGGCACACCGGCTGGATGCACAACCGGGTAAGAATGATCTGCGCTAGTTTTCTGATCAAAGATTTGCTGATTCCCTGGCAGAAAGGTGCCGATTGGTTCGGGGATACCCTGGTGGATGCCGACCTTGCCAACAACAGCGTTTCCTGGCAATGGGTGGCCGGCTGCGGTGCTGATGCCGCGCCCTATTTCCGGATTTTCAACCCCGTACTTCAGGGCGAAAAATTCGATCCAGAAGGCACTTATGTGCGGCGCTGGGTACCCGAACTGGCTGCGCTCCCCGACCGTTACATCCACCAGCCCTGGAACGCTGATGCTGCCCAACTGAAATACTTCGGTTTAACCCTCGATCTGCAGTATCCCCGCCCCATTATCGATCACCTGCAGGCCCGCAGGCGTGCCATGGATGCCTTTCAGAGCCTGGGCAAGGCTGAGCAGAGCGGCATCTCCTGATTCAAGGCTCGGTCTCAAAAGAAGAGCAAGAGATTGCTCTGAACAAATTCCTGCAGGCTCTTTTGAATGCCAGACAGTAGGAAAAAGTGCCGCAGGCCACGAGACATTATGCATCATTCTGTCTCGTGGCATGCGGCCGGCGAAGTCTTAATGTACTGATTCTCCAGCTACCAGGCAAGGGCCGGAAGGGGCTATTATGAGACATTACGATCACGGTGGAGATTTTTGGCGATGGCAGAGGTGAAAACAGGGCGGAAACGGAAGGTGGTGATCGAGGCGGAGGCAGGGGTTCCAGTCGTGCCCGGGCAGGGGGAATTGTTCGGGGGGATGCCAGCGGAAACCGTCACAGTGACGGTGGCGGCACCCGATCCTGTCGAATCCGTGTCTGCTGTATCGCCCCTTGATACGCCGTCCGCAGGACAGAATCTGTTACCTGTCGCTGTAGCCACCCCCAAAAAGCGCCGGGCGGCCCCGGAAGGGGAAAGGAAACATCTCACCCTCCTGGAGGTGGATCGCCTGCTGGCGGCCACGAAAGAGAACCTGCGTACGGGGCTGCGCGATCGTTGCCTGATCCTCCTGATGTTCCGCCACGGACTGCGGGTGACGGAGGCCTGCGCCATGCGGATGGACCAGGTGGACCTGGAGAGCAAGATTCTCCAGGTGCAGCGCCTCAAGGGCGGGCTATCCACCACCCAGCCGCTGCGGACGGAGGAGATCCGCCTGCTGAAAAGCTGGATGGCCGAGCGGGAGCGCTGGCTGCGGCAGTGGCGCAAGAAAGACGGCGGCACCGGGGCGGCCCTGGATCGCCATGCGCTGTTTTTGAGCACACGGGGGACGGCGTTGTCGCGCAAAACCTTCTGGGCGCTGCTGCGCCGCTATGGGGCGCTGGCGGGGCTGGCCCTGCCGCCCTATCCCCATATGCTCCGCCATGCCTGTGGCTTCGCCCTGGCCGACCAGGGCGCCGACACCCGGCTCATTCAGGACTACCTGGGGCACCGGAACATCCAGCATACGGTGCGCTACACGGCCACGAACTCCGTGCGGTTCGAGAAATTGTGGCGGTGATTGCCATTTGGAGATATAACACTGACGACAACACTAAAGTACAGGTGCGTACATGGCTAAGGTCAACATATCAGAAGCTGCAAGGATGGTCGGCAAGAGTCGATCGCATCTTTACGAGAAGTACATAAATACTGGTGTGATGACAGTAGAAACGGACCGTGATGGGCGAAAGGTTATTGATACTTCAGAGCTGATAAGAGTCTTCGGAGGCTTGGTTTGTGGCGACAACAGTAAGGACATAATAGAGGACAGTCACGGACATGATAAAAACAGCCAAAAAGACAGTGTAATTAGCGCATTGCAGTCGGAAAATGAAGTGCTGCGTGAATATCTTAGGGCCAAAGAACAGGAAGTGGCTTGGCTACGTGAGCAGGTCGGCAAAACTACAGCATTGCTAACTCACCAGAAAGATAGCCCTGGAGTGGTGCAAGGAAAGCGTTGGTGGTGGCCATGGTAAGTATGTATTATTGTACATATGATTTTTGAATGGGATGAAGCAAAGCGCCTTATCAACCTTGAAAAACACGGGGTTGATTTTGTGGATGCGTCAAAAATGTGGGATGGGATCATGCTTGTGGCAGTGGATGCCAGACGAGAATATGGTGAATCCCGCTATGTTGGGACTGGTCGCATAGAGGGAAGGGTGATGGTCGTTGTTTACACCAACAGGAGCGCAAACGTCGTCCGGATCATCTCATTGCGAAAGGCTAATAGCCGGGAGACTCGATCTTATGAAAACGCAACAAATGAATAAGCCTGCAGTTATTACGCGTACCGTAGGGGTTGATAATCAGGCAACTTCCCAGACTGACTGGAATCGTTTGGACGCGTTGGGCGATGATGACATCGATTATAGTGATGCGCCCGAGCTGGGTGCCGATTTCTGGAAAGAAGCAAAAGTTCTAGATCATGGTGCTAAAAAACCTATAACCATAAGAGTCGATCAAGATGTTATTACTTGGTTCAAGTCCCGCGGTGGGCGCTACCAAGTCTTGATGAACCAGGTTC
>Ga0315298_1011746_pt1 | contig 10211 bp, 10 predicted proteins | sample WHS_1_MG_FD_203077 | JGI IMG/M metagenome (GOLD analysis project Ga0315298, IMG submission 203077) | Extremophilic microbial mat communities from Washburn Hot Springs, YNP, Wyoming, USA - WHS_1_MG | ecosystem: Environmental > Aquatic > Thermal springs > Hot (42-90C) | place: USA: Wyoming...
CATTGGGCCACTAATCACCAGCACAATTGTAGAACTGAAGGATAGGCTCCTTAAAGTTGAAGGTGCACTTGCCTCCACAGTTAACTACAAACAACAAGCTCCTCCATGGGCCACACTAGTATACAGCAAGGAGGAATCACGAAGAGAAACATTATTCAAAGTGGCTACAGACCCCCATACCACGGCTACCGTTGATTATACTATGAATAAATATGAGGAGATAGCTTTCAAATGCACGTTCTCAGTCACTTTAAAATATAGTGGTACAATAATAATTCCATGGAAAGTTGATAAGGAGATAAGTTGGGTTACATCGCAAAGTGAGAAAACACTCTTATTTAATGTTCCGCAGAGTAGCGTTAACTATATTTCATGTTTGGTTACATTTACCTATGAGTGTTGGGAGTATGAGGAGCCTGCTGATGGCGGCGAACTTTATAGGGAGCATAGAGTATACATACGTTATCATCTCCCGGATTCCCTAGATACCACTAAGGGCGTTGACGACATTGATGGTACTGAACAATTTCTGAAGAGCGCTCCTGGGCAGGGTTTATACCCTGCAAATCCCACAACTGATGTTAAGCTTCGTAAAGATGTAAGTACACAGTTTGCGCTTCCTGGGTTTGGGTTTGTGTGTACCATACCATTAGATTATTTGCCAGTATCATTGGTAGTCTCAATTGATGTGTGTTTAGTTCTAAAGAGTGGGTATGCAGTAGATGCTACAGTAATAGTTTATTGTGAGAGTGGTTATACTGTTTCGGTATATTATATTAAGGTTTATAGGACTGTTAATGCTGATTATAGTTTGCCATGCTGGGCCATTATACTGAAAACATAAAACTTTTTTTATGTTTTTGTTATAACTTCCTTTATTGTTTATTGGGTTTTCTTGATGTCGTTGTATATTATTTCTGCAATCTTCTTCCCTGATAGCAGCATTCCTCCAAATATTGGTCCCATTCTTGGTAGGTTGTATATGGCTGCAACCGCCATTCCTGTTGCGTAGAGTCCTGGTATGATTCTCCCAGTGTAGTCTACCACAAGCTTTTCTGCAAGTTCTGCGTATGCTGATCTCTCCCCCCTTACGCTTATGTTTAGTGATGGATTCTTCTTTGAAGCTATGGATATTACTTGTGCTTCATGTCCAGTTGCATCTACAACTGCTTTTGATTCTATGAATAGTGGATCTACATGTAATCCGGATAGGGGTATTGCCGACCACAATACTACTACGCCAGTTATTCTTGGTGGGTTATCCCTATATATCACGTCATCCACTTGGAGTCCATATACTATCTTTGCACCAGCTTCAATGGCGTTGTAAGCTAGTTTCGTCATCAATTCATATGTATCCACAACATAGAGTCCTTCATCTGCTTTAACAGCTTTAATGTTCATTTCATCTAGTATCTGTTTTGCCTCTTCACCCACAACAACTTTGTGTAGTAGCATTCCGCCTCCGCCAATCCCTCCACCAAAGCTGAGCCTCTTCTCTATAATCACGGTTTTCAAACCCTTCTCAGCTAGATATTTTGAGGCTGTTAATCCGGATGGTCCTGCCCCAACTATCGTAACATCATTCTTTATAATGTTTTCCACCCAGTCCTTCGCAGTGTACTCCCATATCAGTCTACTTATCCTCCACTCAAGACTCATTATTCACACCATTAAATCAAAGTTTGCATATGTGCTTATATGCTTTAACCTTTCTCCTTTGAGAGTATATTTGTAATGGATTGTTTCAGTATTTCCAGTCTTTCTTTGAATAATTCTGGTTTAGCTCCCATGCCAACTCTTGCAAACCCCTTTAAATCAAATGTGGATCCTGGGCATATTAATATCCCATATTCTCTGAATAGTTCTTCACATATCTCTTCATCGTCACTCCTATCTATGAATTCCATTAGGAATATTGCTCCAGCCTTCGGCATATGCACTCTAATTTTCTCTAGGTTTTTGGAAGCTTCTTTTAGGATTTTCACATTCTCATTCAATATCCTTTTCGTTCTTTCCAGTATCTTCATTCTTGCTTGTGGTTGTAGGCATTTGGATGCTATTTTATCACTTATCTTTGATGGTGCTATTGTTGTGTAATCCTTTAAGCTCCACATCCTCTCTATCTCCCTTTCCCCAGCTATTATCCATCCGATTCTAAGTCCTGGGAGTCCGTATGCCTTTGATAATCCTGATGTAGCTATAACGTTTCCACTTTCAAATCCTATATCCACTATGCTCTTTAGCTTATCATCTTCATGTTCTGTTCCAAGGTAGACTTCATCCACAATAACCTTTGCATTTAGCCTTTCCGCTTCAACATACACTTCTTCCAATTCCTTTGTGGTTAGATATTGTCCTGTGGGGTTGTTTGGGTTTGTTAGGAATATTGCTTTAGGCTTCTCCCTCCTCATTAAGTTTATGAGTTCCGTTAAATCTATTTTGAAATCGTTTTCCCTCTTCCTCCATATGAAGTTTTGTTTTGCTCCAATCCATTCTGTTAATCCATGTATTTGCATGTAGTTTGGTTTCTCCAGTATTACTTTGTCTCCACTTTTCACTTGCGATAATGTTACCAGTAGGTTTGCTTCTACGCTTCCATGGGTTACGAGTATGTTATCCACGTTCAGTTTTGCTTGATAAGTATTCATTATTGCTTCTCTAAGTTCAATGCTTCCCTTAGTCCATCCATATCCAATTGTAAATTCATCTTCAAGTGTTGGTTCTCTAATTATCTCTTTGAGTTCTCCAATGCTTAGTGGTTCAACTCCACTTTCACTTAAAAGTATTTTTGCCTTGGTTTCCCTTAGGCTTTGCCATCTTTCAAGTCTAAATTCCCTTATATCAATCATGTATCACATTAATCCCAGTTAAGCATTTAAACATTTACCATAATTCTGGGATATCTTTTTTATAATCCCTCTAAACAATTTATACTAAATGTTTGGATGGTGCTCTTGTGGGGGTTGATGTGTTTTGAGTTTAGATTTGCTTGAGGATTTGAAGAGGAGGCGTAGGGCTGTTATACTTGCACACAACTATCAGCCCCCAGAAGTTCAGGATTTAGCTGATTTCGTTGGGGATAGTCTTGAAATGGCTTTTAGGGCTGTTGATTTGGATGCTGATGTGATTGTTGTGGCTGGTGTTAGGTTTATGGCTGAAATTGTGGCTGCAATAAACCCAGATAGGATCGTTTTGCATCCGGAGCCTAATTCCAGATGTCCATTGGCTGATAGTGTCAATGCTGGTTTGATTTCTGATTTTAGGAGTAGGTTTAAGGGTGTCCCCGTGGTGGTTTATGTTAATTCCCCCATTGAGGTTAAGGCTGCTGCAGACTACTTTGTAACAAGCTCCTCAATTTTGAGGCTTATTTCGAAGTTGAATGTTGAAAATGTGATTTTTGGCCCTGATAGGAATCTTGCCGATTACATTTCTGAGAAATTGAATGTTAATGTTATACAGTTATCTCCAGAATCCCATTGCCCAGTCCACGAATATCTATTGGATGAATATTATGTTTTGGAGGCTTTGAAGCATCATCCCAACGCTAAACTACTCGTCCACCCAGAGGTTCCTAGAGGTGTCCGTAGAATTGCACATTTTGTTGGTAGTACTAGTGGTATGATTAGGGCTATTGGCGATCTTGAGGGGGATGAATTCCTCCTAGGTACTGAGGAGGGTTTGACTTATAGAGCTAGGAAGCTTTATGGAGGTAAGAGGATTTTCCCAGTCAATTGTAGAGCTGTATGTGTTGATATGAAGAAGATCACCCCAAGGAAGATTATAAATTGCCTTGAGAATCTTAAGTTTAGAGTTACATTGGATCGTGAAGTAATCTCTAAAGCCCGTGAGGCAATATTCAACTCCTTGGAGTTGTTGGAGTGATGGTATTATGGGGTTGCTACGTGACGCTTTTATGAAATGGCTTCTTGAAGATGCTCCACATGGGGATTTAACCTCGGAACTCCTAATTCCAAGGGATTGCAAAGTTAAGGCTGTAGTCATAGCCAAGTCTAGTGGGGTTGTTGCTTGCATTGAAGATTTATCTGAGGTTTTAGAGCTTCTAGGAATTAGGGTTGAGTGTAGAGTTAGGAGCGGTCAAGATTTTAAAGCTGGAGATGTTTTAATGTTTCTTGAAGGTTCTGCGAGGAGTATACTTCTAGTGGAGAGGACTCTACTGAACCTCCTATCCTACCTATTTGGCGTTGCCACTTCAACAAGGACTCTCCTCAACAAGGTTAGGATGGTTAATGGGAGGGTTAGGTTGGCTGCCACCCGCAAGGTTCCCCCTGGATTAAGGTATCTGGTTAAGAGGGCTGTGGCTTATGGTGGTGGAGATACCCATAGATTCTCTCTTAGCGATGCAGTATTGGTGAAGGATAATCATATTGCAATTCTAGGTGGTGTTGCCAATGCAGTTAAGACTGCTAGGGAGAGGGCGTCATTCATGCATAAGGTTGAAGTGGAAGTTAAAAGTTTGGAGGAGGCTATTGAAGCTGTTGAAGCTGGAGCTGACGTAATAATGCTGGATAATATGAGTGTTGAGGAATGTTCAAATGTTTTAAATGAGCTTAAGCGGAGAGGATTAAGGGATAAGGTTATCATTGAAGTGAGTGGTGGAATAGGGTTCGATAATATTGCCGATTATGCTGAATTGGATGTTGACGTTATAAGCACCAGCAGGATAACCATGAATCCCGAGCGTGTGGACATAAGTTTAGAGGTCCTTGAAGTATTGGGAAACTAACCCTCCCTACAATAAATTAGCATTCTAATAGATTCAAATAGATTTTTCACATATATTTTCAAAGTAAAAATGAATTATGAAGTTTATAACCAAATTATCCTGTTTATCAACATTAATATACATTTTCACCACATTTTCTCAGATATAAGTTTAGAATAGAAAAGGATAAAAGTGTATTAACTTACATATTAGGAAATAACGGAGGTATAATCTGAAAGTGGAGTTAAAGAGGAAGGTTGAATCGATAGAGGTGAAAGAGAAGAGTATATCGCAGTTGCTTGCAGAAATGGCTAAAACCGCTTATCAGGGTAGGAAGCTCGGTGAATCTGTGGAAGTATGGGAGGAGATGATTAAGGATCCGAATGTGACGATAATTATGGGTTTAGCTGGATCTATGAGTACTGCTGGACAGTGGAAGATGATTAATTGGCTCATTGAGAACAGGTTTATTGATGTGCTGGTCTCCACAGGGGCTAATGTTTCAGAGGATATTGTTGAAGCTATGGGATTCTCATATTGGCAGGGTAGTCACATGGTTAATGATAGGGAGCTTCTGAAAGCCGATATAAATAGGTATTATGATGTTTACGGTCTTGAAAAGGATTATGCTGCTATGGAGGAGCTCATAAAGGAGTTTATACTGACTTTACGTGAAGACTACATTTACTCAACAATGGAATTCCTACATCTATTTGGTAGGTGGCTTTTGAAGAGGGGGGTTAGGAGCATTGTGGCTGTGGCTGCGGAGCATGGTGTCCCCATATTCTGTCCAGCAATTGCAGATAGCGCTTACGGTGAAGCCTTCCTATTGGCTAAGAATGAGGGTAAAACGATAATTGTTGATAACGTTAAGGACTTTGACCAGTTTGTGGGTATAGGTGAGAAGGTTAAGGATATTGGTGTCATATATATTGGTGGCGGCGTCCCCAAGGATTATACCCAGCTCATAGCCATCTCCATATCCCCAAAGACTAAGCATGAAGGTGTTCCTGGCAGGAAAGGGTTCATGAGGAAGAGTTTGAAGGAATACTATTACCCACATAAGTACGCCATACAGATAACAACCGATTCTCCACAGTGGGGTGGTTTATCTGGTTGTACATTGGAGGAGGCTATTAGTTGGGGTAAAATTGATGCTGAAGGTAGGAGGGTTACATGCTACTGCGATGCCACAATTGCTCTACCCCTAATAACACATGCATTGAATGAGAGGATTAAGTTTAAGAGGAAACCTTCCGACATGTCATGGCTTTTCAACGACGTTTTAAAGGCTCATCCAAACCATTAAATGGGCGTCCTCCTCTGAACCCTAACACATATATAACACCTTTTTTCTAAATTGTTTTATGAGTGGTCAGTTGATTTCAAGAATTACGGATATGATTAAATCTGAGGAGTGGAATGCTACAAGCTTAGAGGATGCTTCAGCGAAGGTTTCTAATGTCATGGTCAAAGCGTTGATGGCTGGTATAGCATATGATTCCAGGAAACATGCACATCTCTTTAGAGCTTTAGTGGAAATGTTGAAGGGTGAAGCTAGACCTCTAACTGAAGGGGGATATGAGATGCTTGGGAAGACCATTGCTGAGCATATAAATGTTGAGTTGAAAATGATGAGGGATGTTGAGGAGCTTATAAAGGTTATTGGAGATGAAAGGTTGAAGTATGTTTTGAGGTATATACTTGATGATGAGAAGCGTCACCACGCATTGCTATTGGGTTTGCAGGAGGCTGTTAATAGGAGGGAACTTGTCACAGAGTTTGAATGGCTTAACATTGTTTGGAAGGATGTGCCATTCTTCTTTTAGTTTAATTTAAATTACAGTTTTTACTTAAATTTATTTGTGGTGTAGTGGCTTGGTAAGTGATGAGGTGGTTGAGGCTTATAGGAGGGCTGGGGAGGCTGCTAAGGCCGCTATAAATAGGGCTTTTGAGGTTGTGCGTGCAGGTGTAAGTATTAAGGATGTTTGTGATGATCTTGAGAGGAAGATTGTTGAGTTTGGGTGTAAGCCAGCCTTCCCATGCAATATATGTATAAATGAGGTTGCAGCCCACTACACTGCAGATGAAAACACAAGAACCATAATTCCAGATAACTGTATTGTCAAGGTTGATGTGGGTGCACATTATGATGGGTACATTGCAGATGCAGCTGTAACCATAAACTTATCCTCTGAACATGAAGATTTAATTAAATCTGTTAGGGAAGCCATTGATAACGTTTCAAATGACATTGAGGTTGGCGTCTCGGTTATGAAGATTAGCGCAATAATTGAGAAGACCATCAAGTCCTATGGATTCAAGCCAATAAAGAATCTATGTGGGCATCAGATGGATAGGTATAAGCTTCATACTGGATTTGCAATACCAAATGTTAAGCAAGTGAAGGATGTATTCACGAAGCTATATCCAGGATATGCTTATGCCATTGAACCCTTCGCAACTATTGATTCAGGTAAGGGTGAAGTTAATGGGGTTAGGGGTGGAAATATATTTAAACTCGTTAGCCCAAGACCTCCAAAGATGGGTGCGGCTAGAAGCCTCTTCCTTGCAATTCAAAGGAGGTTCAATTACCTCCCATTCACTAGGCGTTGGCTATCAGACTTTAGAGACAACCCCTCATATTCAAAGGCCTTCTATCAATTGTTGGATAGGGGATACATTACTGAGTACCCGTATATGGTTGAAGGTAATGGGAAGCCTGTGGCTCAATGGGAGCATACATTCCTTATATTGGAGAAGGAGGTTGTAAGGGTCACGTAAAAAAAAGGTGAGTTGATATTTATTTCATCTATTTTGGTTTCACTTCATTCAAATCTCTTTTCAACTTCTCTCCAGTTGATGGCTTTGAAGAATGCTTCTATGTAATCCACCTTCTTCAATCCGTAATCCAACATGTATGCATGTTCGAAGACATCCATAACCAGTATTGGTTTTGCTCCAGCTAAATGTCCCACATCATGTTCATTTATCCAAACGTTTAGAAGCCTATTAGCCTTTGCATCATAGTATAATACTACCCAGCCAATCCCCCTCATAGCTCCAATGGATTTGAATTCCTTCTCCCAATTCTCGTAAGAACCGTAATCCTCTACGATCTTCAAGTATAGTTTTGAATTCTTGTTTGGTTCCATGGATTCTTTTGTCATGTTTTCGAAGTAGTATTCGTGGAGGCGCATTCCATTGAATTCCCATCCGAATCTCCTTTTAACTTCGGCGTATTCGGGGCTTCCAATTTTACCCTCCCTTTCAAGGTTTCTAAGGGTTTCCATGAGTTTATTGGTGTTTGATACGTATCCTTGGTATAATTGGAAGTGGTTTCTGAGTAGTTGTTCGCTGAACCCCTTTAATCCTATTAGATGTTCATAGTTTGTTGGTTTATACATGCTCATATATATCACCATTAGAATGTTTTAAATTTATCCTTTGATGCACCGCATATTGGACATTTTTCTGGTTTCTTCCCCTCAACTGTGTATCCACATATGCTACATACATGTATTTCCCCTAGTTCCATGTCTTCTCCCATATCAACTTTGCTCTTTGCCTTCTCGTATAGTGATAAGTGGATTTTCTCAGATTCCAAAGCCCAATTGGTGGTCAATGCAACTCCACTTTCACCTTGACTCTTTGCAACTAGATTGTATGCTGGATACATTTCTTCAACTTCAAATTTCTCCCCATTCCTTGCATTCTCAAGGTTTTCCTTTGTACTTTTAATTATACCTAGAATTCTGGAATGGTTTTTTGCATGTATGAATTCCGAGTATGCTGCTGCTTTGAATAGTCTTGAAACGTTTTTAAACCCTTCTTCCTCAGCTTTCTCTGCGTAAATCATGTACTTTATGTGTGCTTGGCTTTCCCCTGAAAGTGCGTTTTTAAGATTTTCTTCACTTATTTTCCTCATTTTATTTCCCAATAAATTTATATTTAAGACTATAATATAACTTTATTGTCCGATTTTAGCACTATGTTATGGCTTTAAACTTTAGGTGGGTGAATTAGCCGTGGTGGATGAGGTTGATTTTAGGATTATAAGTATTTTGATGGAGGAGGGTGATATTAGCTTTAGTGAATTGGCTAGGAGGCTGAATTTGAGTGAGTCTACAATTAGGAAGAGGATTGAGAAATTGAAGAAGGGTAATGTTATAAATAAGTTTACTGTGATTGTTGATCCCTACAAGCTTGGTTTCAATTCTGTAGCAATTGTGGGTGTGGATGTGGAGCCTCAGCAACTCTTAAAAGTTGCTAAGAAGATCTGTGAACTTCCTGAAGCCAAAAATGTATTCATATCCACTGGTGATCATATGATTATGGTTGAAATTTGGGCTAGGGATGGCAATGACCTCTCAAGGATTCTTTCTGAGGGGATTGGGGGTATTGAGGGTGTGAAGAGGGTTTGCCCCTCAATAATACTTGAAAGATTAAAGTACTAGTCAACTGAATAACATTTTATTCATGGCGGTTAAATGATAAATGTAAATTTCATGGTTCTAGGCGTTTTACAAACCCTTTAATAGCCTCAATGTTAATAGTATTATTTGATGGTTATGTCACGTGAGATTGATAGGGTTAAGGGTTATGTGGAGAGGGAAGTTCCAAAATTAATGAAGAGCTTCAAAGTTCCAGGGTTCAGTATATCCATTGTGGATAGGAGTGGTATTCTGTATCGTGAGGGGTTTGGTTATAGGGATTTGGAGAGGGCTCTCCCAGCAACCCCCAACACCCTTTATGGTTTAGGTTCAACTACCAAATCCTTTGTGGCTTTATCCATAATGCAGCTTGTTGAGTCTGGGAAAATATCCCTCGACGATCCAGTATCCAATTATGTGCCTTTAAAGATAGGGTTTAAGGATAAGCCTATACGTATACGCCACCTCCTCTCCCACACTTCCGGTATTCCAGATTTAGGGACTTCCACCATAATATTGCAGAGTGGTATGGGATTTCATATGGGTATACCCATGGCCAGTGTGAATGATTTCTATAGGTTTGTTAATGGAGCTCAAAATGAGATTGTGGATGAACCTGGGAGGAGATACTTCTATCTAAATGCTGGTTACAGGATGCTTGGACACATAATTCAAAATGTTAGTGGGATGCCATTCCACGTTTATGTAACTGAGAATGTTTTGAAGCCTCTTAAAATGTTTAGGAGCACCTTTGTTAAGAGCGTTTTTGAGAGGGATCCTGATAGGATAACACCATATAGGGTGGATGAATCTGGACGATTCATACCAACACCATACCCATATCCAAACGTTGAAGACAACCCTGAATTCTCCTTCATATCAGCTCCTGGTGGATTGATAAGCTCCGTTACTGAATTATCCAATTACCTGGTGGCCAATTTAAATTGGGGTGTATTTGATGGTAGACGGGTTATTGGTAGAGAATCTTTGGAGGAGATGTTCAAGATACATATAGAATTCCCGAGGGAACTTTATGGTAAGCATGGGTATGG
>Ga0315298_1011747_pt1 | contig 10210 bp, 8 predicted proteins | sample WHS_1_MG_FD_203077 | JGI IMG/M metagenome (GOLD analysis project Ga0315298, IMG submission 203077) | Extremophilic microbial mat communities from Washburn Hot Springs, YNP, Wyoming, USA - WHS_1_MG | ecosystem: Environmental > Aquatic > Thermal springs > Hot (42-90C) | place: USA: Wyoming...
CGATTGGACCGGCCGACCGGCCGCTGGGTCAGTTCCGATGTGTCAAAAATGCGGCCGCCCTGGCCAAATACCGTGCCTGTCCCTCTATTTGCTCTGCAGGTGGCCCAAACACCGTGTCTGTCCCCATATCCAACCCGCCATGCTTCCTTTCGGTCACGCCCGTTGAAAGTTGCGAGTTGAACGTTGGACGTTGAACGTTCCTGATCGGTATACCGGACATCGTGTCTGTCACCATATCGGGTATACCCGGCATTGTGTCTGTCCCCATGATATCGTGCCTGTCCCCATATCCGGGTGCCCTGGTAACATCGTGCGTCCGGCCGGGGCTTGGTCAGGTCCACCGGGCCAAACGTTCGATCGTCCAAATCCCGTGTCTGTCCCCATATCCAACCCGCCATGCGCCCTTTCGGTCACGCCCATTGAAAGTTGAGAGTTGAACGTTGGACGTTGAACGTTCCCGATCGGTACGCCGGACATCGTGACTGTCCCCATATCTTGGCGCCGCAGCCCGATTGGACCGGCCGACCGGCCGCTGGGTCAGTTCCGATGTGTCAAAAATGCGGCCGCCCTGGCCAAATACCGTGCCTGTCCCTCTATTTGCTCTGCAGGTGGCCCAAACACCGTGTCTGTCCCCATTTTCGCCATGCTTCCTTTCGGTCACCCCGTTGGAAGTTGAGAGTTGAACGTTGGACGTTAAACGTTCCTGATCGGTATATCGCACGTCGTGCCTGTCCCCATATTTGGGCAGCCCAGCAACCTCGACCGTCCGACCGACACTTGGTCAGGTCCAGCGGGTCAAGGGTCCGGTCGCCCAAACATCGTGTCTGTCCCCATATCTGGGCGGTGGTTGATGTTTTGACGGCGAAGGTGGCGAACGATCCGCTAATTTGCGGTTGCTGCGCAGGTTTTCCAAGGTAACACTAATCCGGATATGATCGCGGCGAGACCGATTGCTCTTGGTGATTTGTATCGGGTGTTCGAGAGGCTCGACGAAGGGGAGAGCATTGCTGTTGTGCCGGCGGCTGACGGGCCGGAGTTGACGAATCCGCCTGCGGAGCCTGAAGTGTGGTTGGGCGTCACGTCGTCGGGGTCAACGGGCCGACCCAAATTGCAGTGGCGGCGATGGAAAGAGATCAGAGGCGGCACGGTGTCAAAGCCGGGTGTAATGGGTTGGACATGGGCGTCACCGTACCGGCCATGGACGTTTGCGGGGGTGCAGGTGGCTGCGCAGGCGTGGGCGAGCAACAGCATCGTCATTTCTTTGGGAACCGACTGGGCCGAGGCGTGGTCGAGTCTGGCGCGGCACAGGGTCGATGCAGTATCAGCAACGCCGACTTATCTGGATTTGCTTTTGCAGGAGGAACCGCAGGGCGGTGTAGCATGGGAACCGCGACAGATCACTTTGGGCGGGGAACCTCTGAGATCGGCGGTTGGCGAGCGATTGCGCCGGCGGTTCCCGAACTCGAACTTCACCGTGATCTACGCGATGGCGGAATTGGGGGTGCTGCTCAAAACACGCCGTGTCGATGGTTGGTACGAGGTCGAATCGCTTCGCCATGCAGCAGACGACTGGCGTGTGGTGGACGGCGGGCTCGAGATCATGCGCGCAGGCAAATGGCATCGGACAGGTGACCGCGTCGAAGTTGAAGGTGATTTGATGCGCGTGATTGGGAGGCTGGATCAGGTGGCAAATGTTGCGGGGACCAAGGTGAGTCTTTTGGAAGTGACAGAGCTGGCCGAACGTGTGCCAGGTGTGCGCCGGGCTGCTGCGGTCGCGGAACGAAATCCGGTGACGGGCGAGATTGTTTGTTTGAAGTATGCAGTTGAACCCGGCTGGGACGGGAGTGCGGTATTAGAATCGCTGCAGCGGACGTTGAGAGAACGGTTGCGCAAGGAGGCGTGGCCGCGAAAGTGGGTCGAGGAAACAGTCGGGCCGGCTCAGAACGCGAAACGGGCGGTGCGATAGGGAACGTGCTTTTCAATTCATTTGTCGGGGTTCGGGCGATTGGATTGTTGGTGGTGGGTTTGTCTGGTTGATTGTGCGGCCTTGATTTGGGAAAGTGCGTGGCGACATGCGCGCCGGAAGGTGAGTGGTCTGGCGGGATCGAGCGGATCAGACTTGGCAGGTGGGACAGGCGGGTCGGGCGGATCAGGGAGTAATTGTGCTGATTGACTTGTGAAGAGAGCGTTGGTGACAGGTGGAAGCCGTGGGCTTGGGTTGGCAATTTGCCGCCGTTTGTTGGACGACGGCTGGCGGGTTGTGACAACTTCGCGCACGGTGACGCCTGAATTGGCCGGGTTGATGTCGCGTTCCGGCGGGCAACTGGAACATGCAGTTGTGGATTTTGGCCGGAGCGATGAAATCAACAGGTTTTTGCAAGAGCCGAGGTTTCTTGAAGGATACGACGGGTTTGTGGCGAACGCTGCTGTGGGCACCGATGGATTGCTTACGCTTACCACCGAGGACGCCCTACGACACTGCATTGAAGTGAACCTTGTGGCGCCGATGCTTGTGGCGCGACAGGTCATCAAGGGGATGCTGGGCAAGGGAGGGAGTCTGGTTTTTGTGGCGTCGGTTGCCGCACGAGTTGGGTTGCCGGGGCTGACAGTTTATTCTGCGACCAAGGGCGGTTTGGTGTCGTTTTCGCGGGCCGTGGCGCGTGAATACGGCGAGCGCGGGATAAGGTCGAACAGTGTTTTGCCGGGGTTCATGGCGACGGACATGACCTCGACGTTGGATGCCGAACAGCAGAAGCGGGTGGCAAGACGCGCAGCGTTGAAACGGGTTGGGACGGTCGAGGAAGTGGCGAACGTAGTTTGTTATTTGTTGTCCGATGAAGCGCGGTTTGTGACCGGCACGGAGGTGGTGGTTGATGGAGGGTTTACAGCCTGATTTGGAAGGAGCCGCGGAACTTGGACCGGGACGATTGTTGCCGGAGGACCTGCTGCGGCGCGCGCTGCGGAGTTGCGGGCGCGGCGCACGGGTCTTTCGCGGGTGCAGACTGGTGCCTCCCAAGGCGATTTCAATTGGCGATTTTTGCCAGATTGACGAGGGCGTGATGATTTTTGCCGGCGAGGGCGTGGTTTTGGGTCGGCACGTGCACATGGCGTTTGGGAGTTCGATTTCGGGCGGTGGCTGGTGTGAGATTGGAGATTTTGCCGGGATTGGTGCGGGCGTCCGGCTGATCACGGGCACTGAGATTGTTGACGGGAGCGGTTTGACGAACCCGACAATTCCTGCATCCTATCGGGCGGTGCACCGCGGCAGGGTAGTGATTGGCGCGCATGCGGTAATATTCACAAACACCGTCGTGTTGCCGGACGTTGTCGTGGGCGAAGGCGCGATCGTGGCTGCGGGCTCGGTTGTGCACAGAGACCTCAAGCCGTGGTGCGTGTACGCGGGGAATCCGATTGTTCAAGTGGGAACACGACCCGCAGAAAAGGTGCTCGAGCTCGCGAGGCGGCTTGTCGAGGCTGAAAGCCGGGAATTTTCCGGGAATTCAGCGGAATAACTGAGATGGGTGAATCTGATAAAAAGACTGCAAGCGGGTTTCTTCCGCCGGGCAAATGGCAGGTTGGGACTGCAGTTTTTGCGTGTTTTGTGCTCGCGCTTTGGTTGTTCCCGCGCGTTTGGTACACGCAGAAGGACGCTGACAAAGGGTTCATTTGGTTGACGAGCCAGACTTCTTTGCCCGGCTGGGAGTTCAAGCCGCTGCCAGTGGCCGAGTCGGCGGAACGCTTGCTCGCTGCTGATGAGACGGTCAGCGGCGAGTTCACGAACCTGACGGACGGTCGCGTGGTACAGGTCTTTCTTGCGAAGCGTTACACCGAAAAACCGCATGATATTGGGCTGTTTGTGCACACGCCGGACCGGTGCTGGACAGAGGCGGGGTGGCGATTGGACCCGGTCGCGCCCGATCATGTCGAGGTGGATGTGCACGGTGCGCGGATCACGTTCGAGCGACGGGTTTTTGTTTACAAGGACCGACGCGAGCTTGTGTTATTTGGCGGGCTTGTGGGCGGTCAGCCATTGCCTTACAGGCTTGACCATAACCTGTCGGTTGGCATGCGATCGGCGCTGCAAAAAGCCGTCAAACAGACGGGCGCGAAACTGCGGGCGTCAGATCGGCTGCTTTGGCAGCGCGTTTGGGAATCTTTTGCAAGCCGCCGTCAGTTGTTTGGCCCGAAGATGTTTGTGAGGATATCGATGAGGTTGGAAAGCAATGACACCGGCGCTGCCGATGAGCTGCTGGTGAAAATGCTGCGCGAGTGGCTTCGGCCGGTTGATTTTACCGAGGACATGCGGAATTGGAAGGAACACAGGTCACAGCGCGACGCTGCCGCAATCGAAGGATTTCTTCGGGCGCGGGAATTTCACCGGAACGGAGGCCTGAACATGCCTTGGCGGTCGCACTGTGGGATTTACGGACTGGGGAAAGGCGGGCTTGGGTGTCGGGGTGAATCATACGGCTTGACGGCATGAATGGTGGCACGATGGCAGGGCAAATAGCGGGCGCGGGAAAGCGGCCAAGCGCAACGGAAACATTGGGAGCGCTTGTGCCGCTGGTGCCTTCATTGCTGGCGATGGCGTGGCTTGTGTCGCAGGCGAAATGGTTCTGGTCAAGCCGGCCTGATTTGAATTTTGGCTGGGTTGTGCTGATTCTGTGCTGTTATCTGTTGTGGGACGCGTGCGAGCGCGGGGTGACGCTCGAGTGGCGTGCGCGGTGGTGGGCGTTGGCGGCGGGCGTCGCAGGAGCCGGGTTGTTGTTTGTTGTGCAGGTTTATCAGGCTGCTTTCGGGACGAATGCGGCATCGACACAGGGATTGGCATTGGGGGTACTGTTGATTTGCGCAGCGAATGTGGGGTTTGCGTACGGATGGCGAGGGGTGCGGTTGTTTGCGATGCCGTTTGCTTTCATACTGGTGTCGTTGCCTTTGCCGAGCATTGTCCAAGGGTTTGTGGTGAACGGTCTGCAACATCGTGTGGCGGCGATTGACACGGAGTTGTTGAATCTGATGGGGATCCCTGCGCAACAGGTGGGCAGTCTGATTCAACTGCCGAACGGGACGGTGGGGATTGACGAAGCGTGCAGCGGGATCAGAAGCCTGCAATCGACAGTGATGGCATCGCTGTTTATCGGGTACCTTTCTCTGCAGCGTGCAAGTTTGCGTGTGCTGTTATTGGTTGCGGGTGTGTTGCTGGCGATTACCGGTAATGTGATAAGGTCGTTGTATCTCTGTTTGTCGGCTTATCACAGAGGGATCGAGTCAATATCGAAGGTGCATGATGCTGCCGGCTGGTCGATTCTGGCGTTCACGGCGGTCGGGGTGATCCTGATTTCGTGGTGGTTTTCGAGGATGGAAGCCGCGGCAAACCGTTTGGCGATGTCCGCTCGCCGCGAGGAAAATCACCGCGAAGAAGCCGGGGCTGATCAGGCGGAGCAAACGAAAGTGTGAAGCGGTGTTTGGACCTTGTTCTGGTGGTGGTCACTGCGCCAGTGTGGCTCCCCATGATGTGCGCGGTGGCACTGGCAGTCCGTTGCAAGCTTGGGAATCCAATCCTGTTTCGCCAGCCGCGAGCCGGACTGCGCGGACGTCAATTTGAATTGCTCAAGTTCCGTACGATGACTGATGCGCGCGACGCGCAAGGCCGCTTATTGCCAGATGAACAGCGGCTCACACCGTTCGGTCGTTGGCTCAGATCGACTTCGCTCGATGAACTGCCTCAGTTCTTCAACGTTTTGCGCGGTGACATGAGCCTTGTCGGGCCGCGCCCGCTCCTGATGGATTACCTGCCCCGCTACACGCCCGAACAGGCGCGCCGTCACGAAGTCCGACCGGGAATAACCGGTTGGGCACAGGTCAACGGCAGAAACGTTCTTTCATGGGAAGATAAGTTCCGTATGGACGTCTGGTACGTGGACAATCGGTCTGTCTGGCTCGACTTGAAGATACTCTGGCTGACTTTGCGAAGCGTATTGGCGAGACGGGGTATCAGCGCACCGGGCGAAGCCACCATGCCGGAATTTATGGGGTCGAATACCCAAAAGAATGAGCCGTAGCTGTCCCGATTCGCGTGAGCAGTTGGCCGAAAAACGCAAAAGACAAGCCTCTCTTTTTTTCCTTCTTTTTCTTTTTTCGGCTATCACCGAAAACCACTTTCGGATTATTTCGGTTAGCCGAAAAAAACGAAAAGAGACGAAAAAAGGCACACGGAAACTGTTCCGTTCAGCCTTGCGCGACAGAGCGCCGAGCTTGTAATGAACGCCTTTACCTCTCAGCGCGGCGCAGCCGCAACCAAATGCGCGAGGCGTAAAAACTGCGCTGGCTGCAGGAATACCGCAGTGTAGCGCCGCGCCAAGGAACGAGTAAAACAAGATAACCAAGGATGCAGCTTGATAGCCCGTGGTGGGAACGCCACGGGCTTTTTTTGTTTACACGCAAGCCCGGAAGGAGGCCGGTGACGACACGGCTGATGATCCATTGGCCGCGTGTTTTGATGCCGGATGGCACCGTGCGGAGCATTGGATTGCGACCGCGCCACGCTCTGAACCATGCAATCTCGCGGTGTTATAACTTGCCGCATGAAACTGCTTGTCTTGGACCTTGTCCGGGCCAAAAACTTGGGCATGCGCACCATTTTATTCTTTGTCTGGATGACCGGTGGCCTTCTCCCGCTTATGGCAGCCGAGTTTCACGTGTCCGCGCGCAACGGCGACGATCGATACGACGGGTCGGCGCGCCGGCCCTTCAAGACAATTTCCGCTGCGGCTGACGTCGCGCAGCCCGGTGACGTGATCACCGTACATGAAGGAGTGTACCGCGAGCGCGTCAACCCGCCGCGTGGCGGTGAATCGGACATCCGCCGAATCGTGTATCAGGCAGCCCGTGGTGCGAAGGTCGAGATCAAAGGCTCCGAAGTCATCAGCGGCTGGAGAAAGGTCGAAGGCGACGTTTGGCAAGTCGTTATCCCGAACACGTTTTTCGGCGATTTCAATCCGTACCGGGACTTGATTCGCGGCGATTGGTTTGATCCGCGGGGCCGTGAGCATCACACCGGTGCCGTGTATCTGAACGGCGACTGGTTGACAGAAGCAGCCAGCCTTGACGAGCTGTTCGGTCGGGGCAAGGCCGCCCCGAGTGGCGTGGGCCAGTACCTCCTCAACGTGGCATGGTTCAGGCCTGTGACAAGCGCCGGGCACGGCAATAAGACTGCAGCGGCGGATTTTGCGGCGCAACAGGGCGTTCAAACGGCGCAATGCTCCGAAGGCGGCCAATGCATCGGCTGGATCGAGCACGGCGATTGGGCGCGATACGACCGGGTCGATTTCGGAAAACGCACGACGCGGATTGAATTCCGTGCGGCGTCGGCGGCCAACGGCGGGCTGATCGAGGTGCGTTTGGACAATCCCGAGGGCGAATTGCTCGGGACCTGTGTTGTCCCAAACACCGGCGATTGGCAGTCGTGGTCTTCGTTCACGACAAGGATCAAGCCGATGAGCGGCATCAGGACTGTTTGCCTGGTGTTCAAAAGCGGAAACCCTGTATCGACGCCCGGTGCGCTCTGGTTCGCAAAAGTGGACGACGCTAACACGACGATTTGGGCCCAGTTCCCCGGCGTTGACCCGAACAAGCAATTGGTCGAGATCAATGTTCGGCGCAGCGTTTTCTATCCCGACCGGCCCGGTCGAAATTACATCACCGTGCGGGGTTTCATCATGCGCCACGCAGCGACGCCATGGGCACCGCCGACTGCTGAACAGGTCGGCTTGATCGGGACGCACTGGAGCAAAGGCTGGATCATCGAAAACAACGTCATCAGTCACTCGGTTTGCTCCGGCATTTCACTCGGCAAGTACGGCGATCAATACGACAACACCTCGGCGAACACCGCCGAAGGGTACGTGAAAACAATCGAACGCGCACTTGCCAATGGTTGGAACAGGGACACCATCGGCCACCACATTGTGCGCAACAACACAATTTCGCACTGCGAACAAGCGGGCATTGTGGGGAGCCTTGGCGCGGCCTTCAGCACAGTGTCTGACAACACCATCCGTCACGTCCACGTGCGCAGGCTTTTCTCGGGGGCGGAGATGGCAGGCATCAAGTTTCACGCTGCGATCGACACCACGATCCGCGGCAATCACATCTATCAAACCTGTCTCGGGCTATGGCTGGACTGGATGGCCCAGGGCACGCGTGTTACCCGGAACCTGTTCCATGATAATTCCGGCCAGGATTTGTTCGTCGAGGTCAACCACGGCCCGTTCCTTGTGGATAACAACATCTTTCTGTCGCCTGTCAGTTTGCTTGATATGTCCGAAGGCGGCGCTTACGCGCACAACCTGTTTGCCGGGCGAATAATCAGCCGACCCGAACTCGGTCGCAAAACGCCGTGGCACCCGGCACACAGCACGGTAGTGGCCGGACTGACCAACATCCACGGCGGCGACGACCGGTTTTTCAACAACATATTCATTGGCAAAGGCCGCGCGACGGCAACCACCGAGCAATCCGGTTCCAAAGACCCGCAATGGACCGGCGGGTACGGTCTGTGGGTCTATGACTGGCGCGAATTCCCGCTCATGACCGGCGGCAATGTCTATCTGAACGGGGCGCGTCCGTGGAAAAACGAACAGGATACAGTCGTTTTGAACGAGTTCGATCCGAACCCGGCACTCGTGCAAAGAGGCGGTCGATTCGAACTCGAGATCACCATGGACAAAGCCGTGCTGCGATCGCAGGCTTCCCGGGTTACCAGTGCACTGTTGGGCAAACCTCGAGTGTCCAATGTGCCGTACGTTGCCCCGGACGATTCCCCGTTGGCAATCGACATCGACTATTCGGGGAAAGCGCGAAACGCGACAAACCCGCATCCGGGCCCGTTCGAAGCGCTTCGCCATGGCAGGACAACCGTCAAGGTTCGGTAGAGGCCCTGGGGGATGTGGGTTTCCACATAGCTCGCCGATTGACCAGAAATACACTCAGCGCGGCGCAGCCGCAACCGAATGCTCGTGGCGAGATAAACGCGTTTGTTCCAGACTTGGCACTCCACTGCGCCGCGCTGAATAATTATAGTGCAAAGTCGATCATATTTTCGAAGATTTTCAGACTGCAAGTTTTGTCAGTTTCTCGGTATCTGCTTCCCTGGCAGCGAGCAGTGCGGTCACCACGGTGCGGCCTTTCGAGTACAATGTTGCAGAATCTGCTCAGACTTTCTGCACGGTTTCATGATTGGTCCTGTCGAGTGTTTTGGAGGTTGACTGTTCATTGACCGGTTGGGGCCCTCACCCTTGCCCTCTCCCAGGGGGGAGAGGGAATCCGGGGCAACGGGTTGGGTTGGTCAAGTTGTTGTTGCAATAACCACGGCTGGGCTGGACTTCCTCCGCAGTTGCATGAATTGAACCGTGATCATTGATGACCAAGCCAGACGCGGTGAGATGGGCGACAGCGGGGAGGATCTGGGACCGGGATTATGTTTTCCCTGTCCCGCGGGGACAGGCACGGAGTTGATTTTTGGGGATGGTTCGAGACTGTTGTCTTGAAGCTGTTCGGGCATTGATCTCAATCTCACCTCCCCCGTGGGCGACGAAGTCGCCCCTTTCAGCGCGGCGCGACAGAGCGCCGAGCCTGGAACGAACGCCATTACCGCACCGCGGGCATTCGGTTGCGGCTGCGCCGCGCTGAGAGAGATCTCGGCTGAAAACCGGCGTGTCACACCGCGGCTTTGGCGGATTTCGCACTGCAATGTCAAAGCGTTTGCGCAAGGGAAGGACATTTGTCGGCGGGAAAGTTGGAAAGCAAGCCGAACTTGCAAGGTGAGATTGAAGTTGGCGCCTGACTGTTCGCATTTGACTTTATCGGGTCAAGGCCATCGTGTCGGGTTTGGTTCGGGAAGAGATGGCCTTGCCCGGTCGAGACCGTCGAGCATGATATATGCTATTAACAGAGAACAAGGGCTGTCGTGTGACGGGGTCGAGCCGAACAATTAAATCAGTTCGGGGCTTGGACCGGCTGAACGCGGGGCCGGGGTCCCGGGCGCTACGCGGAGCACAACAATGTTCAGAGCGAAGCCGTTTGTATGCATCGACTTTGGGGCAGGGACCCTGAAGGTGGCGGAGTTTGACACTGGAGAGAGCGGGAATTTGCGGTTGTTGCGGTACCGGCTCAAGCCGCTTGGGCTTGCTGGGTCGCAGGATTCTGCGCG
>Ga0315298_1011749_pt1 | contig 10210 bp, 9 predicted proteins | sample WHS_1_MG_FD_203077 | JGI IMG/M metagenome (GOLD analysis project Ga0315298, IMG submission 203077) | Extremophilic microbial mat communities from Washburn Hot Springs, YNP, Wyoming, USA - WHS_1_MG | ecosystem: Environmental > Aquatic > Thermal springs > Hot (42-90C) | place: USA: Wyoming...
TCCTGGCGGGCCGCGTGGCGGCCCGCCAGGACCCCCCGAACTCCGTCTCCCCGCTCTGGGGGCGGGGCACCGCCGCACGCCGCGAGCCGAGCATGCGGATCGGCCCCCAAACCGGGCTGCGCCCTCCCCTCCTGCAGAATTGACAGGAAAAGCGAATGCGATTAGTCTTGTATGCAATCGATACACATCATGAGAGGCCGGGCAGTGCTGCCCGGCCTTTGGTGACTGGAGCAAGGAGGACGCAGATCATGGATTCCGGTTCCGGAGAGTCGGTCGAGGCCCGGCTGGCGGCCCTGGCCCCCGAGTTTCCCAAATGGGAAGTGGTCAAGGATATGGTCGACCAGCTCATCGCCATCACGGTCAACTTGCGCCAGAGCGGCCACCCCGGCGGGTCACGCTCGAAGGTGCATGCCTTCGTGGCTACGCTCCTGAGCGGCGTGATGCGATGGGATATTCGCCACCCCGAGAAGCGCTTCGGCGACCGCTTCATCCTCGTGGGGGGCCACACCGTGCCTCTAGTGTACTGCACGTTGGCCGTGCTCAACGAGGCGATGCGCATCAAATACGAGCAGACGCACGACCCGCGCTATTTGATCCCTGGTGGTCGTGAGCGGGTGCTGCTGCCGGCCGATTTGGTGACCTTTCGCCGCAACAAGGGCCTCTCGGGCCATGCCGAGATGGAAGGCAAGACCCTGTTCCTCAAGTTCAACACCGGCCCTTCGGGCCATGGCAGCCCGGCAGCTGCCGGCGAGGCGTTAGCGCTCAAGTACGTGGGGGCCAAGGGGGTCAAGGTCTTTGCCTTTGAGGGCGAAGGCGGCCTGACCACGGGCGTGACGGCGGAGACGCTCAACTCGGCCTACGGCTTGGGCCTCGATAACCTCTACTATGTGGTCGACTGGAACGACTTTGGCATCGACGACCACCCGGTCAGCCGGGTGGTGCACGGGACGCCGCGCGACTGGTTCGAGCCCCACGGCTGGCGGGTCTTTGGCACCGAGCAGGGCATGGAGTGGGAGCCGGTGACCCGCGTGTTGCTGGAAATGACCCAGACGCCGAACCCAGACCAGAGGCCGACCATGGGCTGGGTCAAGACGCGCAAAGGCCGCGGCTACCTGGTGTACGACAACAAATCGCATGGGGCGCCCCACGCACCCATGAACTGTGAGCTCTTCTGGCGCACGGTGCAGCCCTTCGCCGAGAAGTATGGCATCGAGTTCGAGGGCTTTGGCATGCCGGCGCCTGCCACTGAGGCCGAACAGGTGTCGCAGACACTGCACAATATCGACGCCGTGTTGAGCGTGCTGCGCCGCGACCAGGAATTGGTCGACTATCTGACCAACCGCCTCGTGGAGCTGGGTGACCAGGTGCCCAACGACATCCCCACCCTGCGCTTTGACTTGAAGCGGAATCCGCTCAAAGACCCGGCCCTGTACGACTATGAGCACTATCCGGCCGACCTCTTCGTCGCGCCCGGCACGAAGGTGGCCAACCGGGCAGCACTGGCCAAGTTCGGCGCCTGGATCAACGCCTATACTCACCAGCACTACGGCCGGCCGCTCTTCCTAGTAGCCTCGGCCGACTTGGCCGCTTCCACCAACATCATCGGCTTCGGCCAGGGCTATGGCGATTTTGTCGGCTATGGGGTCTACGACCGCGAGAAGAACCCCGCCGGGGTCGTGTTGCCTCAGGAGATCACCGAGCTGGCCAACGCCGGCATCATGGCCGGGATCGTCTCCACCAACCTGGCGGAGGACCCCGAAGCCGAGTTCTGTGGCTTCCTGGGGGCGTGCTCGACCTACGGCTCGTTCAGCTACCTGAAGTATGGGCCATTCCGCCTCTTCAGCCAGATGGCGCAGGATTGCCAGCTCAAGCTTGGCAAGATCATCTGGGTGGTAGGCCACTCCGGCCCCGAAACGGCCGATGACTCGCGGACGCACTTTGGCATCTTTGCGCCCGGGGTGACACAGCTCTTCCCGGAGGGCCAGATCATCAACGTGCATCCATGGGAGTACAACGAGGTGCCGGTGGTGTTGGGGGCAGCCCTGAAGCAGGATGCGCACCTGATCGCCCTGCACCTCACCCGGCCGCCCATCACCGTGCCCGACCGAAAGGCGCTGGGCATCCCGTCGCACATGGCGGCAGCGCGCGGGGCCTACATCATCCGTCCCTACAAGCCAGGCCTGCCGCGTATGGGCACCGTCATCGTGCAGGGCACGAGCACAACAGACGGCGTGATCAAGCTCCTGCCCGAGCTGGATCGGCGCGGGCTCAACGTCAAGATCGTCGCCGCCATCAGTCCCGAGCTGTTCAAACTGCAGCCCCAGGCTTACCGCGACCAAGTGCTCTCGGCGGCCGACCGGCTCGACGCCATGGCCATCACCAACGGCGCCCGCCGCCTGATGCACGACTGGCTCGACAACAAAGTGGCCGAGGCCTACACGCTGTCGAGCGACTGGGACAACCGTTGGCGCACCGGCGGCACCGTCGACGAACTGCTGGAAGAGGCACACCTGTCGCCCGAGTGGCTGCTCAAGGGGATCGAGCGGTTCGTGTCGGAGCGGCCCCAGCGGCTGGCAACCATCCGTGCTGCCCTGGAAGGGGCGGGGGCGTGAAACGTGACGCATGATGCGTAAGGGCGCCAGCCCCGCCTCGGCCACGTGTCCGGTTCGATCCGGGGGCATCTTTGGCCAGCCTGCCGTCCACGACTCCCGAACTTGGTCGCGCTGCGGAACGGCGCGTACTGCGACGTCAGGCGCCAAGAGCGCCTAGCAAGACCGCCGGTGGAGGTCACGTAGGGCGCAATGCCCGTCGCCCCCGACCCCTTCCCGCAAGGCAGGGAGATCACGAGAGGGGGGTTCCAATCCGCCGACCCCTGCCCCCTGGCAGGGGTCGGCGCGGGGGTGCGCGGGCTTGCGCCGGCACGTCAGGCCCGGCAGTTTTGCCAGGTGCTCCAAGCCGCAACGCGACCCCAGGTTCGGCCCCGGCGAGCTGGGGAGCCCGATGCTGGGCTTGCCCCGAAACGAACTACGCCCTCGGCCAGGAGGGCTGGTGAGCAGCGCCCTCGCGCGTTGCGCATCCCGTCTATCCCTTGCGCTCGATGGTGACCTTGTCGCCGTCACGAACGTTCTTGAAGACTCGGGCATCGCCGATGATCTTGCCCAGGGGATTGACGGGGCTGGCGGCGCGGATCTCGTCGCCGCGGCTGGCCGGCGTGCGGCCGAAGAAGATACAGAAGGCGTGGCCGGGCGGCCAATAGCCAATCTCGCCCATGCTCACGACTTCGCGGCTGTTCTCCTCCCCCATGCGCACGGGGATGCTGAAATAGACTTCGTCGCCCCAGGTGTTGGCACGCGCCTGGATGGGCAGAGCGTCCCAGATGGCCGACGCAGTCTTGGACTCGTTTAGCTCGGCTTCGGCAGTGACCGACCCTGCAGTAATGGTGATTCTGGGCATGGCTATCTCCTTTGCCTGGTGGGTATTGCCTGGACCATTCTAACACTGTGATTGGGCTAGCGTCAAAGCAGGAAGCGTGATCGTTATCGGGCTCATGGGTGGCCCATCGGTCGACAGTATCGACGCCGGCTATCGCCGAGACTCGGGGAGCACCCACCGGCCCGAGAGATAGCGCAGCGTGCCTTCGTGGGCTGCCCTCTGCCGGCCGAGCCGCGCGACTGCGTGTTCCGCCGCCTCCCCCTGACAAGCAGTGGGGCGATCGACCAACACTAGGCCTTGGGGCGCAAGTAGACAGACCTGCCCTTCTGTGGTACATTGCGCTCACAGTGCACCGGGCAGGTTGAGGGCAGGCGAACTGTGGACGAGAACGATAACCTCCGGAAACGCCTGGAACGTCTCGGCGTAGGGCTGGGGCTGTCGGGGCTGCGGCCTCGGCCTGTGGCAGAACCAGCGGGCGCGCACCGGCGCGAGGCAATTGAGGATTGGGTGTCGGGCCGGATGGTCGAGACGGCGGCCGGCTCCTGCTTCGTCTCGGAGGTGCGTTACCCCCTGGGGCATGTGCACGGCGGGATGGCGCTTGGTACGTTGCTCGAACACACGCCCCGCAGCCTGAGCGCTCTCACTGGCGAGCCCTTGGCTGGCGAGGAGGCGTTTGGCCGTTTCGCCTTCCTCGACACCGAAACTACCGGGCTGGCAGGGGGCACGGGCACCTACGCCTTTCTGGTGGGCCTGGGCACCTTCGAAGACGGCGAGTTTGTGGTGCGCCAATGCTTCATGCGCGACATTCCCGAAGAGCGGGCCATGCTCGAAGTGGTGCGCGAGGTGCTCGCACGTTCGCGCGGCCTGGTAACCTTCAATGGGCGTGCGTTCGATTGGCCCCTTTTGGAGACGCGCTTTGCCATGAACCGACAGCCTGCGCCCCCTGTCGTTCCGCCCCACCTCGACCTCCTCATGCCAGCCCGTCGCCTCTGGCGGTTGCGTCTGCAATCCTGCGCCCTTTCCTCATTGGAGACGCACGTCCTCGGGGTGGCGCGTGGCGAGGCCGATGTGCCAGGCTGGGCTATCCCCGGGCTGTACCGCGACTTTCTGACCTATGGGCGCGCCGAGCCGCTCCGGCGCGTCTTCTACCACAACGCCCACGACATCCTCAGCCTGGCCACGCTGGCGGCACGCCTGTGCTCGGTGGTGCGAGAGCCCCTATCGACGCTGCAACACGGGGAGGACCTCTACAGCCTGGCCCGCCAGTGGGACGACGAGGGCCAGTTCGAACGGGCTGCAGAGCTCTACCGCCAATGCCTGCGCTGTCAGCTCACGCCCAGGACGCGCCACGAGGCCACCCGCCGCCTCGCCCAGGCGCACAAGCGCGCGGGGCGCCAGGCCGAGGCCCTGGAAGTGTGGCGCACCTTGGCCGAGCGGGGCGACGTGGAGGCGTGCATCGAGTTGGCCAAGTACTATGAGCACCGCGCCGGCGACCTGCAGCAGGCACACAGGCACGCCCGGCGCGCTCTCGCCTTGCTTCGCCAGATGCGTTACCCAGACCAGCGGCAGGTGGCCGAAATCGAGCACCGCCTGGAACGGCTGGAGAGGAAGCTGAAGAACCCGACACGTCCCGAGGAGAAGGAATGACCTTCTGCCCGAGGCATAGAGCCGGGGCGAGCGGAGACGAAAACGGTCGGCCACCCCTTGGCGCCAGGAGCCGAGCTCTGGGGGCTCGCAGCGACTGTGATGGGCCCTACGCTCTGCCGAGGTTAGGCGCGGGGCGTTTCGGCTGCCATCTCGCGCAAGAGCGCGATAACCTCCTCATCGCTCGTCTGCTCAAAGCGCTGGTAGAAGGCGCCGACAGCCCAGAACACCTCGGGCGTGTAGAGCACGACCGCACGGTCGACCTCGCGGCTGAGCATGGCGACCGTATCTGGCGGGCCAACCGGCACGGCCAGGATCAGTTCGCGGGGTTTTTGCTTCCGCAAGTAGCGGATTGCGGCCAGGGTAGTCATGCCGGTGGCCACGCCGTCGTCGGTGAGGATGACGGTCTTGCCCGATACGTCGAGGGGAGGCCGGTCGCCGCGGTAGAGGCGCAGGCGGCGCTGGATCTCTCGGCGCGCCTCTTCTGCGGCCGCCTGTTTGTACTGCTCGCTCACGCCAAGGCTCCGCACCATCTCCTCGTCGAACACGGCCGTACCGTCGGGGGCCACGGCGCCGATGGCCAACTCGGGGTTGTCGGGTGCGCCAATCTTGCGCGCGATCACGATGTCGAGGGGAGCCTTGAGGGCGCGGGCTACCTCAGCGCCCACCACCACGCCGCCTCGCGGCACCGCCAACACCACCAGCCCTGGCCTCCCCTGCAAAAAGCTCAAGGCCTCGGCCAGACGGCGGCCGGCATCGCGCCGATCTATGAACTGCATGCCGAACCTCCTTACCCAACCTGACTTGCCACTGCTACCTGCCTGCGCTCGCCGCGGATGCGACGGATGGCTTCCGCAAAGAGCGAGGCCACGTTGACGACCTCCAGCCGACCCCGAGGCTCGACGGGGATGGTGTTGGTCACAACAATGCGCTCGAGCGGCGAGGCCGCCAGCACCTCGATAGCCCCGGGTGCGAATACCCCGTGGGTAGCGCAGGCCGAGACGCTCCTGGCACCCCGCCGCAGCACAATCTGGGCCGCGGCCAACAGGGTCGCTCCGGTCGAGATGATATCGTCGACGATGATGGCGTGGCGGCCGCGGACGTCGCCCACCATGTCGGAGACGGCCACCTCGTCGGGGCGAGGCCGCTCCTTAAAGACCACTCCCACGGGTGCCCGCGGCGCCACCAGCTGCTGAAAGGCCTCGGCCCGCTTGACGGCTCCCAGGTCGGGGGCAACAATGGCAACCGTATTGGGGTCTACCCCAGCGAAGGCACCAGCCAGCACCGGCAGCGCGTGCAGGTGGACGAGTGGGAGGTCAAAGAAACCCTCCATGGCCCCCGCCGTGAGGTCCATCGTTACGACCTGACTGGCGCCGGCCACCGCCAGGAGGTTGGCCACGAGCTTGGCCGAGATCGGTTCCTGGGGGGTGGTGCGTTTCTCCTGGCGAGAGTAGCCGTAGTAGGGGATCACCGCCGTGCACCGCTGGGCCCCTGCCCGGCGAAAGGCATCGAGCATGAGCAGGAGCTCCACCAGGTGCTGGTTGACGGGGGGGCAGGTGGGCTGGATCACGAAAACGTCGCGGCTGGCGACGTCGTCGTGTACTACAACCTGCGTCTCACCGTCGCGAAAAGTGCTGACGGTGATGGCCGCAAGCGCAGCATCCATTTCCCTGGCGATGGCGCCGGCCAGGGCCGGGTTGGCATTGCCGGAGAAGACCAGGAGACTGCTTTGGCCATCCGGCGGCTGCATCTGGCTAATCCTCCGTGTGCTGCAAGAGTGGGGCTGCCTCTAGGCGTGTGTACAGGGCGCCACTGGGGCGCAGCTCGCTGCGCATGAGGGAAATCTCGTCCACGCGCATCGTCCCCAGCTCGCCCGCGCCCTGCGCCCGGATCCACGCTCCCAGGTCGGCGCGCTCGCGGCTGCTGGCCTGCTCGCGGACGCGGGCGAGGGTAAGGTGGGGCGAGAAAGGCCGATTCTCCGGCGGAAAGCCCATGGCGCCCGTCTCTCGCTCCACAGCACATTGCAGGCGCTCCAGGGCTCCTGACGGCTCATGCACACCCACCCAAATCACCCGCGGCTGGCGAGGCGTGAAGGTTCCCAGCCCGACCAGAGTCAACTGGAACGGCTCCACCGTACGTGCAGCGCGGTGGAGCGCCTGGCGCAGCTGGGGCAACCGGCTGGTTGGCACGCTCCCAAGGAACTTCAGCGTGAGGTGTATGCCGAACGGGTCGACCCAACGGCCCAGGCGGGCCAGGGGGGCGCGCTTGAGCTCGGCCACTAGGTCGCCGAGAGCAGCCCGTAGGGCAGGATCCAACTCTATGGCGATGAAGGTACGCACGGTCTCCATGTCTACTCCTGCGGTGCGGCCGATGAACTCACGCTCAGCCCCAGCACACGGGCTGCATTCCCACCCAGGATGCCCTCCAGGGCGCTCTTGCTGAGGCCCGCGGCGCGCACGCGGGCCAGGAAACGGCCCGGCTCGAGGAGCGGATAGTCGGTGCCGAAGAGGACTTTGTCGCCAGCCAAGGCTGCCGCGATGGCAAAGATGGCATCGTCGTAGAGGTAGAGCGAGGCGGCCGTATCGTAGTAGACGTGAGCCAGAGCACGGCGAAGCTCGGGCATCAATTCGTAAAAGGGCAGCCCGCCGCCCCAGTGGGCCAGGATCAGCGTCGTATCGGGAAAGCGCTGCGCCAACTGCACCGCTTCTGCCAGCGAGGCCCGCCCTTTGCCGGCATACTCGTGGCCCACAGGTTCGCTGGCGTGGGCAAGCACTGGCCAGCCCAGCGCCCTCGCTTCCTCCATGAGCGGCGCCAGCGTATCGATGTCGCCGAGTGTATAGCCTTGGCCGTCGGGCATCAGCTCGCCCACTCCTGAAAAGCCCGAGCCAGCCGCACGCGCTAGTTCCGCCTCAACCCCGGGGGCCGCCGGGTTCAGCACGGCCAGGCCCAAAAGCCGGCCGGGATGTTCACGCACTGCCTCAGCCACATAGTCGTTGGCAAGGCGGCAGAGCCCAGGGTCAGCCCAGGCAAACCCAAAGGTCACGGCCACGTCGACGCCGGCCGCATCCATGGCCGATAAAAGGTCCTCGGCGGTGGCCATGCGCGCCCTTGGGTTGGCGTACAAGCGCGCGAACCAGGCATCGCGCTCGAGGTACCGTTGGCGATGGGCGATAATCTCGGGCGGAAAGATGTGGGTGTGCAAGTCCACGATCATGGCCGTATTTTGGCACCAGGGTGGTCAAAAGTCAAGGCCGTGCCTGGACAAAGGGGCTGCTCTGCTGTATGATTCGGCCATGAAAACTGACCTGATCTGGAACCCGATGGCAGGCCAACGCGATGCCCAGCAGCCCCTGCGAGAGGCGGTAGAGGTGCTCGAGGAGGGGGGCTGGCGTGTGCGGGTGCGCGAGGCAGCCAGGCCGGGCGATTGCACAGAGCTAGCCAAGTCAGCCGTGGCCGAGGGCGCCGAGGTGGTGATTGCGGCCGGCGGCGACGGTACGGTCAACGCGGTGGCCAACGGGCTGGTGGGGTCCGAGGCTGCGCTGGGCGTCTTGCCGGTAGGCACGGGCAACGTCTGGGCCAAGCAGTTGGGCCTGCCCGCCTGGGGCCTGCCCATGCGCCACCCCCTACGCGAGGTGGCCCACGGGCTGCTCGAAGCGACGGTGCGCCGGGTCGACCTGGGCCGGGCCAACGGGCGCTACTTTCTCCTGTGGACTGGCATTGGCATCGACGCCGAAGTGGCCCACGAGGTAGAGCCGCTGGTAGAGCTCAGGCATCGCCTGGGCAACGTGCTCTACGCCATCACCGGCTTGACGGTGGCCCTCAACTTTGCGGGCACCCACTCCACCGTCGTCATCGACGGACACGTCGAGCGGCGCCGCGTGGTGCTGATGGTCATCGCCAATATCCAGCTGTATGGAGGAGGCCTCTTCCAGATTGCGCCGGCGGCCTACCTGGATGATGGGCACCTCGACGTGTTTCTCTTCCGAGGCCATGGCCTGGCGGCTACCCTGCACCACTTTTTCAGCGTGCTCACCCGCTACCACATGCGCGACCCACAGATGATCTACTACCGGGCACGCACGGTCGATATCTACACCGACAAGCCCATGGCGGTGCAGGTGGATGGAGAGGCCGTAGGCCAGACGCCGCTGCACGTGGAGGTGGTGCCACGGGCGCTCAAAGTGCTGGTGCCGCCGAGCGCTTCGCCGACGCTCTTCCTGCAGCCAGCGGGCGCAGCGGTGCTGGGACGGCAGCCATGCGCGTGATCGCTGGCAGCGCCAAGGGGACGCCCCTGGCCTCGGTGCCCGGCGAGTCGACGCGGCCCATTACGAGCCGGGTGAAGGAAGCACTCTTTGACATCCTGGGCGAGGCGATCGAGGGTGCACGCATGCTCGACCTGTTCGCCGGCACTGGTGCGGTGGGGATCGAGGCGCTGAGCCGCGGGGCGCGCGAAGTGGTGTTCGTGGAGCGTGACCGGCGTGCCCTGGCTACCCTCCGGCGCAACCTGGCCGCCACGCGCCTGGCCGACCGGGCCAAGGTGGTGGCGGGCGATGCTTTTGCCTATGTCAGCCAGCCGCCCGAAGAGCCTTTCGACCTCGTCTACATCGCACCCCCGCAGTACAAGCGGCTCTGGGTACGAGCATTGCAGGCTATCGACCGCCCGGGCTACGTCTCGTCGGACGGTACCGCCATCGTGCAGATCTTCCCCAAGGAGGATGAGCCAGTCGCCCTGCGGTGCCTGGAGCGCACCGACGAGCGCAAGTACGGCTCGACCCTCCTCATCTTCTTCGCGCCCAAAGCCGGGCAACCGCAGGCCTGCACGGGCGCGATGCCTGCGCCTGGCCGGTAGCAGCACAGAGGAGGCCCCATGGGGCCAAGCGCCCCGCTCATCGCCGTCTGCGGCCTCGACTGTCGCTAGGGCGCAACCTACCGGGCGGCCCACGACCCGCTGCTGCCGAGCACCTAGTGGAGCGCTTTCGGGCATGTGGCCGGCTCGACGCCAAGTACGAACTCGCTGCACGTTCACGTGAACTTCGTAGAATGCCACATCGGCCAGGTAAGCTTCTTCGAGCAGGTGTGGTTCAAATCAGGCCGGGAAGAGCACCAGAGGGTGTTGCGAGGGCGCGCCAGGCAG
>Ga0315298_1011750_pt1 | contig 10209 bp, 10 predicted proteins | sample WHS_1_MG_FD_203077 | JGI IMG/M metagenome (GOLD analysis project Ga0315298, IMG submission 203077) | Extremophilic microbial mat communities from Washburn Hot Springs, YNP, Wyoming, USA - WHS_1_MG | ecosystem: Environmental > Aquatic > Thermal springs > Hot (42-90C) | place: USA: Wyoming...
TACTGGTCTCTGGAGGTGTGGGGCGGGGCCACGTTCGATGCCTGCATGCGGTTCCTGGACGAGGATCCATGGGAGCGGCTCCGGATCATGAAGAAGCGAATGCCCAGGACGCCGCTCCAGATGCTGCTTCGAGGCCAGAATATTGTTGGGTATCGGCACTACGCGGATGATGTGGTCGGACGGTTCGTCGCCAAGGCCAGAGAGAACGGGATGGACGTGTTCCGGATCTTCGACGCCCTGAATGATGTTCGGAACATGGAGACGGCCATGCGTGCGGTGCGGGAGGTGGGTGGCCACGTGCAGGCCACGGTGTGCTACACCCTGAGTCCGGTGCACAGCAACGAGGGGTTCGTGAAGATGGCGAGGGAGCTGCTGGAGATTGGGGCCGACTCCCTGTGCATCAAGGATATGGCCGGCCTGCTATCCCCGTACGATGCCTTCGACCTGGTGACACGGCTCAAAGCGGTGACCGAGGTGCCGATTGCGCTGCACTGCCACTATACCAGCGGCATGGCCTCCATGGCCTATCTGAAGGCGGCGGAGGCTGGGGTTGACGTGGTGGACTGCGCCATCTCCAGCATGTCGCTGGGGACATCGCAGCCGCCGACGGAGACGATGGTGGCGGCCATGGAGCGGAGAGACAGGCGGACGGGTCTGGACGTAGCCAAGCTGTCGCGGATAGGGAAGTACTTTGCTGGGGTACGGAAGAGGTATGCGCATCTCGAGTCGAACATGTTTGGTGTGGACACGGATGTGCTGGAGTACCAGATCCCTGGGGGCATGATCTCCAATCTGGTGAGCCAGCTCCGGGAGCAGGGTGCGGAGGGGAAGCTGTCCGAAGTGCTTCGGGAGGTTCCCAGGGTTCGGGCCGAGCTGGGGTATCCGCCGCTGGTGACCCCGTCGAGTCAAATCGTGGGGACGCAGGCCGTGCTGAACGTGCTGATGGGCAAGCGGTACGAGATGGTTCCTGCCGAGGTCAAGAATCTGGTGAAGGGGATGTATGGCAGGACTCCCGCGCCGATAGATCCCGGGATACAGGAGCTGGTGCTGGGCGAGGAGCAGCCCATCGCCTGCCGGCCGGCGGACCTGCTGGAGCCCGAGATGGGGAGGGCGAAGGCGGAGATAGGCGATCTGGCGAAGAGCGAGGAGGATGTGATCTCCTACGTGCTCTTCCCACAGGTGGCGAAGGAGTTCCTTTCCAGGCGGACGAAGAAAGATCAGGAGCTCAACGCGGAACAGTTGGCGGCCACTGCGGCGGCAATCGGGGCCGCGGTGGCGGCGGACCCTGTTCCGCGGGCAGACGGGACCCCCACGGCAGCGGCTCAAGCCATCTCTTCAGCCCCCGGGCCGGCCAGCAGCACTCCCGTCCATACGGCATCTGGGGGCTTAGCGGCAGGCGAGCGAGTGAAAGCTCCTTTGCCCGGCAAGGTGCTGTCGGTGTCGGTGAAGGCCGGCGACTTGGTGAGCAAGGGGCAGGAGCTGTGCGTCGTCGAGGCGATGAAGATGGGGAACAGCATCAGGGCGCAGCGGGACGGCATCGTTCGAGAGGTGCTGATCTCGCCTGGCCAAACCGTGGGGTTTGATCAGATCCTTTTCGTCCTGGAGTGAGCCATCGTCCTCGACGGATTGAGATGGCCGTGGGGATGGCCTCAAGACGGGCGCGTTAGGCTGCCCGGTGTCTATTCGGGAGCATCAGGCGGCGCAGGAGAGCCTCTTGCGCGGGGCAGAGTATGACGCCATCGTCGTGGGTTCGGGGCCGAACGGGCTTGCCGCGGCCATTGAGCTGGCGCGCCACGGTCAGTCGGTGCTGGTGCTGGAGGGCCAGGACAGCCTCGGCGGAGGGGCTCGATCGGCGGAGCTGACGTTGCCCGGTTTTCTCCACGACGTCTGCTCGGCGGTCCATCCCCTGGCGGTGGCCTCTCCCTTCTTCAGCCTCCTGCCTCTGTGGGAGCATGGCCTGGCCTGGGCGCACCCCGGGGCGCCGCTGGCCCACCCTTTTGACGACGGGACGTCGGCTGTGCTGGAGCGCTCCGTGCGGCTCACCGGGGAGTACCTCGGCCCGGATGCTGGCGCCTACCGGCGGCTCATGGCTTTCCTGGTGGCGGACTGGGCGAAGCTGGCGGGGGACCTGCTGGGTCCGATCCGGTGGCCCCATCATCCGGTTGCCGTGGTCCGATTCGGCCTGCTGGCCTTGCAGCCAGCCCGCGGTCTGGCCGAGCGGCTGTTTCGCGGCGAGCGAGCCCGCGCCCTCTTCGCCGGCCTGGCGGTCCACTCGGCCATACCGCTGGAACGGCCGGTGACCGCCGCTTTTGGCCTGGTGCTGGGCATCCTGGGGCACGTCGCGGGCTGGCCGTTTCCCCGTGGGGGTGCACGAAGGATCGCCGACTCCCTGGGCTCCCACCTGCGATCCCTGGGAGGGGAGATCTCCGTCGGCGCACCGGTGGAGTCGTTGGAGGGGCTGCCGGCCTCCAGGGCGGTTCTCCTCGACGTGACCCCCCGGCAGCTTCTCCGGATCGCCGGCAACCGGCTGCCCTCGGGGTACCGGCGTCAGTTGGAGTCGTACCGGTACGGGCCGGGGGTCTTCAAGATGGACTGGGCGCTCGAAGCGCCGATCCCCTGGAGGTCCAAGGAATGTTTTCGAGCCGGGACGGTGCATCTGGGGGGGACGCTGGAGGAGATCGCCGCATCGGAGCGGGCCGTTTGGATGGGCCACCATCCGGAGCGGCCCTTCGTGCTGCTGGCCCAGCCCAGCCTCTTCGACCCGACGAGGGCTCCGGCAGGAAGACACACGGTATGGGCCTATTGCCACGTACCCAACGGGTCGACCTTCGACATGTCGGAGCGGATCGAGGGCCAGATCGAGCGATTCGCGCCCGGATTCCGGGATCGGGTGATGGCCAGGAGCATCACCACCCCGGCCTCCCTGGAGCTGCACAACCCCAACTGCATCGGGGGCGACATCAACGGCGGCGTCCAGGATTTGCGCCAGCTGTTTACACGGCCGGTCCCGCGGCTGGACCCCTACTCCACGCCATTGAGGGGGGTGTACATCTGCTCCTCCTCCACTCCTCCCGGCGGCGGCGTCCACGGCCTCTGCGGCTACTTCGCGGCCAGATCGGCGCTCCGAGGTACCCTGCGCTAGAGCGATCTTTCTGGAATCCTGGCGGACTGACCCCAGCCCCACAAGTGATCGGAGGTTCGGCGATGTCCCAAACCCTGGCGTACAGGATGGACCACATCCATATCTACTGCACCGACACGGCGGCCAGTGAAAAGTGGCTGGTGGAGGGCATGGGAGGCGAGGTCGTTCGGCGAAGAGTGGGCCCGGGCAATACCCCGCAGGTGGACGTGCAAATCGGGGGAGTGAAGATCTTCCTGCGGGGAGCATTCCCGGGTGAGAGTTTCGGCCCTGCCGGACCCAGCCGCTATGGCAACGACCACTTCGGCCTGAAGGTGGAGAACCTGCACGCGACCATCGAGGAGCTGAAGAGGCGGGGGGTGGAGATCGAGAGCGAGCCCCGCCAGGCCGGCCCTGGCCTGCAGATCGCCTTCGTCCGGGGTCCTGATCAAGTCCGGGTGGAGCTGCTTCAGCGAGACGGTTAGCCAGCTTCGCATATGCAGGGGCGGATCAGCGTCACCGACCGGTGGCGCGGATCTGCCCATCCTGCTGCTCCTCCTCGAATTCCAGGGCCGCGGAGTTGATGCAGTAGCGGAGCCCGGTGGGCTCCGGGCCGTCGTCGAAGACGTGACCCAGATGGGCTCCGCACCGGTCGCAGGTCACCTCCGTTCGCACCATGAAGAAGCTGCGGTCCTCCATTGGCGCGATTTGGCAGGGAATTACCTGGATTATTCCGGCGAGCTGGCCAGATGGGCCGGCAGGTACAGCCGCTGCCCGTTTCGCAGAACGCCCACTCGCACCGCTGACCCTATGGTCGCCTGGCTCAGGAACCGGTGTATCTCGTCGATGCTGCTCACGGTGGTGCCGTCCAGCGAGACGATGATGTCCCCCGGGCGAAGGGACGCCCGATCGGCGGGACTCCCGGGCACCACCTGCACCACACCCACTCCGGCAGCCTTGGATCGCCGGTTGACCGGCATATCGTTGAAGGCGGGACCCGCCACGAGGCGGTTCTCGCCTGGATGGTAAGCTCTTCCCACTTCTCTGTCCTCCTCATGAGGGTCATTCCGATAGTAAAGATAGCTCTATCCAGCTTCGTCCGCATCGCCCGGATGGCTAAGCAGTCCGACTCAGTAAGAGTGTGGTTTTGTGGGGACACCCCACACCTCGCCAGGCGCTGCGCCCTGGACCCGCTTTCTACGACGCTGCTACGTCGGGCTGCTTAGGAGCGCACCTCCACGAAGGATCAGGCCCGCGGGTGGCACGGTTGCTGCGGTAGCCCCCTGACCGAATGGGCTGGTGCAGGCCTGGCGGACGTTCGGGAATCGAGCCATCAGCCGAACCCGGTGTGCCGGCTCGCCGAGGCCGGCCGGCAATAGGTGAAAGCTGATAGCTACGTATCGGAGGTCAGACGAAGATGACTGATCTTGGCCTGCTCATCTTACGACTGGTGACCGGGCCGCTGCTGGTGGGCCACGGGACGCAGAAGCTGTTCGGTTGGTTCGGGGGCCATGGCCTGAAGGGCACGGTCGGCTGGGTGGAGTCGTTGGGCCTTGCCCCCCCGAGACTGTGGGCAGTTCTAGCGGGGCTGACCGAATCGATCTCCGGAGGGCTGACTGCCCTCGGGCTCTTCCATCCACTAGGCCCCATCGTGATGTTCGCGCCCATGTCCATGGCCCTGGCGAAGGTCCACTGGGGGAAGCCTATCTGGGTTGCCTCGGGTGGAGGGGAGCTTCCCATCACCAATATGGCTATCGCCACGTCACAGATCCTGACCGGGCCAGGGCGTCTCTCCCTGGATCGGGCCCTGGGAGTCAAGTTGCCCTGGCCGGCGGTCGCCCTGGGGGCGGGCGTTATCGGGACCGGGATTGCCCTGGGACTGGCCTCCCGGCCCCTCCCGCGGCCGGTAAGCGAAGAGCGCTTGGCCGGGGAGCTGAGAAGCCAGCCCCAGCACGCCACCGAGGTTCGGACAACCTGATCGCTTGAGGTGTTCTAAGTAAGTCGCAGAAAGAAAGCGGGTCCAGGGCGCAGCGCCTGGCGGGGGTCTGGGGTGTCCCCAGAATATCAAAGACTTACTGATACTTGCTTAGCTATCGCGAGGGAGCGAAGTGGGGTAAGCCGTCGGCGACCCTGCTTCGGGCCCTCGCGGGAGTCCGTTCGACAGGGTTGAGTCCCTCGACCCGAGCGAGAGTTCGACTCCAGTGGTCACTCACTGCTCTCTGCCTCGAGGCGAGCCATGCGTCGAGGGGGCTGCGCCTTGATCAGCAGCAACTTCTCGATCTGCTCGACATCCTCCGGGCAGGTCACCTCCAGGAAGATCCAGCGACCCTCGGGGTAGGGGTGTGCCCTATGAATCGCCTGCTGAAAGTGTTCCGGCAGCGGCAGCTCCAGCGCCTCCCGGGTCTGTGTCTCTCCCAGGATCAACTGCACCACGAGTCCCTCTTGTCGGGGATACATGGCAGCGATGGCTTTGCTGCCTCTTCGGAACGAGACCATCCAGCCATAGTTCTTCCCGTAGTACTTGTACGCCTCGCTGGCCCGATAGTTATCGGCCAGGAATCGGGCGATGCCCTCCCAGAGCGGCCGCTTCGAACCCAGGACGGAGAGGATCTCTTGCTGGGTTGGCTGTCGACCTCTGTCAACGAAAGCGCTTATGCTCATTCCTGCTTCCCTCCATCCCGGGCTTGTGTGGTCGCCGTTCCACCCGCGTGCGATAGAGATGACCCGGCGCGCTGATTATCCGTGGTTGCTCGGGCGCTGGCAAATGGGATCGCCTCAGTGGCGGGCGATGGCCGCGGCGGCCCGACTCCATATGTGCCCGCGCACCCATGACGGGTCTTGTCGCCCTTCATCATCTGTGATGTAACGGCGCCGGGGGCCAACGGTTGATGCAGTCGGTCGCCTGAAGAGAAGAAGGGGGGGATGACATGCTGAAGGAGTTCAAGGAGTTTGCTACTCGGGGCAACGTCCTGGACCTGGCCGTGGCCGTTATCATCGGGGCAGCTTTCGGGAAGATCATCGCGTCTCTGGTGAACGACATCATCATGCCGCCCATCGGGTTGCTGCTGGGTCGGGTCGACTTCTCGAACCTCTTTATCAACCTATCCGGCACCTCCTATTCGAGCCTGGCCGAAGCCAAACAGGCCGGGGCGGCCACCATCAGCATCGGTCTGTTCCTGAACACCGTCATCGAGTCTCTCATCGTTGCCTTCGCGGTGTTCCTGGTCATCCGTCAGGTGAATCGTTGGACGAAGAAGCCGACGTCGCCCGCGGCACCTACCACCAAGGACTGTCCTTACTGCCAGAGCGCTATCCCGATCAAGGCGATCCGCTGCCCAAACTGCACCTCCGACCTAGGCGATGGCAAGATGGCAGTGACGCCAGGCGAGGCTACGCCTGCTCCTCTCGGTTGATACAGGGCGAAGGGGCAGGAGAGGATCATCTCACGTGTCGGCCATGGCCTCCTTTGGGGTGCGCGTCAGATTTCCGTGCAGCCCTTCCCCAACGCCTAGTAGCGGCGGCGTGACGCTGCGCTCACTCGCGTCACGCCCCGGACCCTCTGCGGACTCCCCGGCTCCCCGGCTAGGCAAGTATCAGTAAGTCTATGATATTCTGGGGACGCCCCAGACCCCGCCAGGCGCTGCGCCCTGGACCCGCTTTCTTTCTGCGACTTACTTAGTAGCGGCGGGTCGCCCCGGACTCCCCGGCGACGGGCGCGGTCAGGGGCGACCGCGCCCTACTGAGTTTGGGGCAGTCGCCCGGCATCTTGACGGGCACCCTCTCCTTTGGGGGCCATGGCCTTTGTTGCCCGTTAGCGGTATCATTGCGTTCGTGAGGGAATGAACGAGCTGTGTTACGGGCCGGCAGCCCTTAAGCTGACTCTGCCGGGCAGTCTCATCCGGAAGATGCTCTGGCTCGAATTGCCTCGAGCAATTGCAGCGCTGTTTGGCCCTTGAGGGAAGGGAGACTGGCGTGACGAAGCGCCCTCTGGTGCTGGTGACCGGCGCCACGGGATATGTGGGCGGGAGGCTGGTGCCCCGGCTGCTGGACGCCGGGTATCATGTTCGCGTGCTGGTCCGGGACCCTTCACGGTTACAGGGTAGACCCTGGAGCGGCGACGTGGAGGTGGTGCGGGGCGACGTTCTGAAACCCGAGACTCTCCCTGCTGCCATGGCCGGCGTGGATTCCGCCTACTACCTGGTCCACAGCATGAGGGGAGCCACCTCCTCCCATGATCGGGATCTGAGCGCTGCCAGCCACTTTGGGGCAGCAGCCCGAAGGGGAGGGGTCCGGCGCATCATCTACCTGGGGGGGCTGGGCGACCCAGAGAGCGATCTCTCCCAGCACATGCGCTCCCGCCATCTGACGGGGGATATCCTGCGTGACTCCGATGTGCCGGTCACCGAGTTCCGGTGTGCCGCCATTGTGGGCTCAGGAAGCGCCTCCTTCGAGATCATTCGGTACCTCACGGAGCGTCTCCCCATCACCCTCGTCCCAGGATGGGTTCGAACTCGAGTCCAGCCTATCGCCATTCGGGACGTGCTCAGCTATCTGGTTGCCGCTCTGCAGGTGCCGGAGAGTAGTGGGAAGATCATCGAGATCGGCGGCGCCGACGTGCTGACCTACCGAGACATGCTCAAAGAGTACGCCCGTGCCCGGGGGCTGATGCGAGTGGTGAGCCCGGTGCCGTGGCTTGGGCTGGATCTGGCCTCCTACTGGGTGCATTTGATCACTCCTGTTCCCGCTGACATCGCCAGGCCCCTCATCGCTGGACTGCGCAACGAGATGGTGGTGCGCGACAACCTGGCTAAACGGCTATTTCCGGAGATAGAACCGATAGACTTCGCCACCGCTACCCGTCTGGCTCTGGCGCGGCTCGATACCGGGCAGGTGGAGACGGTGTGGAGCGACGCCCTGGCTACTAGCCAGGGCGACGAGCCGCCCGTGATGTTGACCATGCAGGAGGGTATCATCCGGGAGCGGCGCCACCGGATGGTAAACGCTCCGCCCGAGGTGGCCTTCCGGATCTTCTCTGGAATAGGCGGGGATCGGGGATGGCTCTATGCCGGCTGGACCTGGACCATTCGCGGCGCCATCGATCGGCTGGTGGGTGGGGTGGGGATGCGGCGAGGCCGCAGGCACCCGGATGAGATTTACGCGGGGGAGGCCGTCGACTTCTGGCGAGTGGAGGCGGTGAAACCCGGTCGTCTGATCCGTCTGAGGGCAGAGATGAAGGTTCCGGGACCTGCGTGGCTGGAGTGGGAAGCCCAACCGTGGGCGGACGGGAAATGCCGCCTGATCCAGACCGCCTACTTCATGCCGAAGGGACTCTCGGGGCTGCTGTACTGGTACGGTCTCTATCCGATCCATGGAATGATCTTCTCCGGGCTGATTGGCGAGATTGCCCGCCGGGCCGAAGCCCTGGCGGCACCAGATAAGGCGCGTAAGGATCGGATCCCCTTTCTGCTGCGTTTCTAGCGCCACGCAACGGTGGTTTCGATGAACCACCTCTCAATCCCTACGTTCCCATGCACCTGGTGCAGCTCTTGCAACCCCGCGTGCATTGCCGCCGGCAAGTGCGGCCTGCACAAGGAGGATCTGATGGCAATCAGCACCGATCGTTTCAGAGTCAAGTCGATTCGCCCGGCCGAGTATCTTCGCACCGACCAGGTACCGAAGGAGCTCCAGGAGAGAGTGCTGGGCAAGGTCGTCGCGGCCGACGATCTTGGCGAGCTCGGGGTGCAGGTGAAGGCCGCTCAGCTCTACCATGGGGGAGAGAGCTTGGTGGCCGTCTACTGGAAGGGTGACGAGTACGAGCTAACCCTGGAGCCGGCCGCGTGATGATCCGTTCATTGGCGCGGATGATCCACCGGGGGCATCGCTAGGCTGATGCACGGTGGTGGCAGGATACGGCCCAGCCCCCTCATATTCCAGCGGTTCGGCTCCCCGATACGGTTAGCTTTCGGGAGTTTGCTCGTAGCCCATTTCCCGGGATATGACGGCGGCAGTGCCCTTCAGGGAAGCGACCAGTCTTGGGACCTCTACGGGGCCGAATCGGCTCACTGGGGCTACGATGGCGAGGCTTGCTGCCGGCTTGCCGGAAGGGTCGCGGATGGGCGCGGCTACCGCGCACACCCCCTCCGACTGCTCCTGAAAGTCGTAGGCCACCCCCTCCGCGGCTACCTTTCGGAGTTCCGCTGCCAACCGTTGGGGGCTCGTTATGCTGAAGGGGGTCAGGGGCACCAGAGGCCGGGTGAGGGCGGAAGCTAGCTCCGACTCCGACATGAAAGCAAGGAACACCTTGCTGTGGGCGTTGCTGTAGTCGGAGAACACCCGCCCCACCGAGGACACCGGCTTAAAGGGGCGGGAGGTGAGCACCTGGTCGATGAAGAGCACCCCTTCCTCGGTCCAGACGGCCAGATCCACACTCTCGCCGGTCTCGCGGGCCAGCCTCTCCATGTAGGGTTTGGCGATCCTCCGAACCCGTGAGTTGGAGAGCGCGACGAAAGCGACTCGCAGCAGGGCAGAGCCCACATGGTACCTGCCGTTGGCAGGACCCGCCGAGAGAAATCCTTCGGACTCCAGGGTCTTCACCAGCCGATAGACCGTGGCCTTGTTCAGTCGAAGATGCCTGCTCAGCTCGGCAACGCCCCACTCGGGGTGCTCCACGTTGAAGCAGCGCAGAATCGCTAGCCCTCGAGCCAGAGAACGCACGGAGTAGGCGTTCTCCGAGTCCGAGATGATTGTCTCGTCTCGCTCGGCTAGTGGGGCTTCGTCGGCCCAGGCGTCGTCTGTTGTGTCGCACGTAGCTTCCATGCGGCTTTCCACGAATAGAATAGTGTGATGCCAGGATTGTACCACGACACCGCCTATTAACCGCGCAACTCCCTACGCTGGGATGATCGGCAACAGCAGATGAGATGGGTACTGGTCGTTGTGATAGATCTTGTGCAGCACCGTCTTGCTGCTGCAAATGTGGTATGGGATGTACACCACGTTGGTCAGAAGGCCAGCCCCCGTCGGCAGGTCCAGGCTGGTGATCTCCAGGCAGATCCTGTGGCCCTTCTTGAAGAGGTTGGCGGTGGACATGA
>Ga0315298_1011757_pt1 | contig 10204 bp, 7 predicted proteins | sample WHS_1_MG_FD_203077 | JGI IMG/M metagenome (GOLD analysis project Ga0315298, IMG submission 203077) | Extremophilic microbial mat communities from Washburn Hot Springs, YNP, Wyoming, USA - WHS_1_MG | ecosystem: Environmental > Aquatic > Thermal springs > Hot (42-90C) | place: USA: Wyoming...
CTTGTTCAATGTCACCATCTCCGGTTCCATACTCTTTATGGTACCCCATGGGTGACATTTTCACTGAACCGTTACGGGGTGACAGAATCATAGACCATTCACACTCTCAGCTTCTTGTGTTGACAAACGGTGGGGGAGGGAATATGCTTTGCATGATTCCGCCTGAAGGGATGCACGGGAGAAGCTTTGGATCAAATGCTCGATCTCACTCAGATTTCACAGACATCAGGGCGTGTGATCGATAGCATCGAGCAGGTCATTGTCGGCAAGCGCCACGTGATAGAGTTGGTCTTGACGGCGATCCTCTGCGAAGGTCACGTCTTGATCGAGGATGTCCCTGGCATTGGCAAGACCATGCTGGCCAAGTCGGTGGCAAAATCTCTGGGGTGCAGCTTCCGGCGCATTCAATTCACCCCCGACCTGCTACCTTCCGATGTTACGGGCATCATGTTCTTCAACCAGAAGATCGCGGATTTCGAGTTTCGTCCCGGCCCTTTGCAAGCTCAGATCGTGCTTGCTGACGAGATCAACCGGGCTACGCCCCGCACCCAGTCTAGCCTGCTAGAAGCGATGGAAGAGAAGCAGATCACTGTCGAGGGCGAGACCATGTTCCTGCCAAGGCCATTCTTGGTGCTGGCAACCCAGAACCCGATCGAGTTAGAGGGCACCTTCCCCCTGCCGGAGGCGCAACTCGACCGGTTCTTCCTGAAAACTGGCCTCGGGTACCCTTCGGAGGACGAAGAGAACGCCATCCTGCTTCGCTTCGAGCGTGAGAATCCGCTAGATAAGGTGACTCCAGTAGTTTCAGCCGCCGAGATCTTGCAGATGCAGAAATTGGTCCGACAGGTCCGCGTCGAAGAGTCTGTCCGGCAATATGCCGTGCGCATCGTGCGGGCCACTCGCCAGCATCCAGAAGTCCAGCTCGGCGTTAGCCCCAGGGGTAGCCTGGCTCTGTACAAGGCTGCTCAGGCCTTGGCGGCCATACGTGGCCGGCACTACGTGCTCCCTGATGATTTCAAGGAGTTGGTTCCCGCCGTTCTGCCCCACCGGCTGATCACGAGTGCCCAGACACGCTTACGCGGTCGCCAGGTCGAGGAGATTCTGGCTGAAGTCGTGATGAGCGTACCGGCGCCTCTAGAATACCGGTAACACTGGAATGTTGAACGAGGGCTGGCTGCTCTTCCTTGCCCTGTTAGTGATCGCCGGTATTGTGCTGGGCCAGGTGCCTCTCTTTGCCGTGGCCGCTTTGACCTTCCTCACCTACTCGTCGGCTCAACTGTGGGCGAAGTACTGCCTCCGGGCCGTGGAATACCGGCGGTCCCTTCATCCCAAACGGGCCTTCATCGGTGAGACCGTCGATGTATGCCTGGAAGTGACCAACCGCAAGCTGCTGCCGCTGCCCTGGTTGGAGATGCAGGAAGAGTTTCCCAAGGATGTGCCGTTGACACGTGGCCGGCTTCTCGCTTCCTACAAGGAAAAGACGGGGTACCTAGTCACCACGTCTCCTTTCCGTTGGTACGAAAGGGTCGCTAGGCACTACGAGGTGCGCTGCCAGGCCAGGGGATATTATCCTTTCGGCCCGGCGAAGCTACGTTCTGGCGACGTCTTTGGCCTCTACTCGCGGGAGGAGGAATATGCCAGAGTCGACTATCTGATCGTCTATCCGGCAGTCTTGCCGCTTTCGGAAATGGGTTTACCTTCCAAGGAGCCCTTTGGGGACCTGCGCGTCCGGCGCCAGATCTTCGAGGATCCCACACGCACGATCGGCGTACGCCAATATGCCTACGGCGATAGCTCACGCTACATCCACTGGAAGGCCACGGCGCGCACCGGCCAACTGCAGGTCAAGGTCTTTGAGCCGACTACGACGCATCGCTGGCTGGTATTCCTTAACTTGAGCACCTTTCAGCATTTCTGGGAAGGCATCGAGTCCAAGCTGCTGGAGGAGGCGATCACCACCGCCGCCTCGCTCTGCAACTACGCGATCGAACACGGCTATCAAGTCGGGCTATATGCCAACGCCAGCGTGCATCACTCGAGCCAGCTTGCTAGGATCCCTCCTAGTCAAGATCCCAATCAGTTGACCAATATCCTCGAGGCTCTGGCCAAAGTGGTACCCTATCCCTCGGTATCTATGGAGGAGTTGCTACAAACGGAATGCGGCGGCCTGCCTTGGGGAGCGACCATCGTGGTGGTTTCCGGGGCGGTGACCGATGCTCTGCTGGCCACCCTGATCGACCTCAAGGCGATCGGGCATAAGGTTGCTCTGCTGCAGGTCGGCGCTCAGGATTTGCCGGCTGATCTGGGGGGCATCTTCGTGCATCGTGTGCGGTTGGGCGAGACGCAGTTGGCGGATGCATACCGGCGGCCGGCAAAGGTGAGTTGGGCCCGGGCGGTGGGACCTGAGCGATGAAAAGCGATTCGAATTGGCTCAAGACGTGGCTCCTTCCGGCTGCAGTGATGGCGATGGAGTCTACATGGCTTTACATTCTAATGCGGGCGGCCATGCTGGGCCAGCAGTCTGGGCCGGCTGCTTTGTTGCCTTATCCTTTGGTCGCTGGGACGATGGCTTGCGGCTTCCTCAGCGCGCGCTGGGTTTTCGATCAGAATTGGTCCGAAATCGCTCAGAGGGCGATGCTCGGTGCGACAGGGGTTCTCATCGCCTTGTTGACCGTTAGAATCAACTACCATGGTCTAGGCGGCCTGCTGTCCTCGTCCGTGCCGGTCACGCTTGTTTCCTACGCTGGCAATTTGCTGTCACACCCCTCGGTAGAACTAGTGGCGATGGTCGCCAGCGGAGTGCTGTGGTGGCGCGGTATGCGCTGCAGTGACCCTACTCTCGACGGTGGCGAGGTGAATCGCCTCTTTCGTATTGGCCTGCTGGCGCTCGGCTTTGGCCTCTTGTTCTGCACCTTGGTCTTGGTGGTCCAAGAAGAGCGCGTTCAAACTGCCTCCTTGCTCTTGCCGGCCATCTCCTTCTTCGTCTTCGGTCTACTAGCGCTCTCTGCCGGCCATTTGGCTGATCTTCGTGCCAATGCAGCGCATCGGGGCACGGGAGGACCGGCGTCAGGTAATTTCTGGTTCATGCTACTTTTCGGCGCTGCAAGCGCCGTTGTCTTACCGGGCCTCCTTCTCTCGGAACTTCTCACGCCCGAGGCACTGCAGAGTCTGTTGCGCCCGATGTCTCTCGTTTGGGATGCACTTTCCTACCTGATTGTGCTTACGGCGTATCCGTTCGCCTTACTAGCTGAGATCGTCTTCCGCCTGTTCAAGTGGCTCGCCGCTGGCCACATGCCCACACAAGCCCAAGAGGCGGCCGACGAGATGCAAACCAACTTCGAGGATCTCCTGGCCTCCGCCGGGCGCGGCGAGCCCAGCCCGCTGCTCACGGTGATCAAGGTCGTCTGCGTCGCATCGGTCGTGATATTGCTGGTGTGGATTCTGGTCCGGATCATCTCCCAGCGTCACAAAGAGCAGGTGGACGACGGCGTGACCGCCGAAGAGCGGGAGTCGGTGTTCTCTTGGGAGTTCTTCCTAGCGCAGTTGCGGGCAGCCTTCGACGCTTGGATCCGCCGCGTTCGGGGATACCGACCTCCTTTTGTCGGCCATCAAGAGAGTGTTGGTCCCGTGGCCATCCCGGAGAACGAATCGTCGCTTTCGGTTAGGCAAATATACGTCGCGCTCCTGGGGCTGGCCGACTCGTTAGGCTTGGCTCGCCGCCCAGACCAAACGCCATACGAATACCTTCGGAATCTGCAGGCAGGCTACGCCGCAGAACGAGAGGAGCTGGCAGACCTGACTGAGGCTTATGTGCGAGTGCGGTATGGTGAAGAAACGATCACCCAAGGAGAGCTCGAGCGATTGCGGAATGTCTGGCGGCAAGTGCGAGATTACATGCGCGCCAGGGCCTCGCCTTCAGGGGACACGAGGACTTGAACATGGCACAGTGCTTGCTCAAACACTGGGGGTGGCCGCCATAGCGCAACAAATGGTTGGGCTACCTGAGTAGTTGTCAGTTGTATCGCCAGTGATCGGGGCGCGACCTCGTATCGCGGCACGGCGCAAGCCTTTGACAACTACCAACGGATGACAGACGATGACGACTACTGAGTTCGTGTATTGGGCAGGCAGATGAACGAAGACACTCGGGAGAACATTGTCAGCGCGGCGTCGAACCAAGAGCTACTGGTGTTTGACTACGTCGACCGCAAAGGAGTGGCCAGCGCCCGGGAGGTGGAACCATACGAGTTCCGTAGCTCCGCTGAGGGCGAGTTGCTGGTGGCCTATGATCGGGGCCGGCAGGACTATCGCTCCTTTCGTCTAAGCGGCATCAGTGGCACCAAGCGGACGGGAATCCGTTTCCAACCACGGCGTCCGATTTCGATCGCGGCTTAGCTGTCCAGCAACTGTGACACCGCGCAAAGAACAAGCCGTATGAAGCGCGTCCTGACTGATCGCGTCTTTCACCTCAGCACCCTAACCTTAGCGAGCCTAGCGATCTATGCTCGGGCCTTCGCCTGGCCGTATAGTATCTGGGAGTGGTGGCGCGAGCCACTGCTGGATATCTCGAAGATTAGCCACGAAAACCCTAGAGCCATCTGGACCTATGTCGCCAGCTTGGCAATCCTATTCGTTTGCTATGCCCTGACCGCGCGGGTCGTCACTGGCAGACAGAGAGCGGCGGTGTGGGTAGTGGTGATCGCCGGGGCGATCGGCTTCAACTTCGTGATGATCTCGCTGTATCCCGTGGGCGCTCTAGATCTGTTTGACAACGTCATCCGTGGACGGATGACCGCCTGTTACGGTGCAAACCCGTTCTATCAAACGCCGGTCGAATTCGAGCGCGATCCGTTCTTTCCCTACGCCGCTTGGGATTATTCGACATCGGCCTACGGTCCGCTATGGGAGACGATCGCTGCCGTTGCGGCAAAGGTAGCTGGCAACAGCATGATCGCCAATGTGTTGGTTTTCAAGTCTGTCAGCATTGGTGCTTACGCTGCCACAGCCGTGCTGATTGCTCGCATGCTCCGTCGTCGCGCTCCGGAGCGCATGCTAACTGGCATCGTGCTTTTTGCCTGGAACCCGCTGGTGATCTACACTGTCGCCGGCAATGGGCACAACGACGCCGTGATGGTGTTCTTCTTGGTGCTGGGCTTCTACCTTCTCGACCGCGGCCGGTTCACGCTCGCGGCTATGGCCGAGACGGCGGGGGTACTGGTGAAGTTCATCCCAGCGCTAATAGTGCCGGTAGTCATGGTGACAGCGATCACCCGCCTGCGGGGTTGGCCTACGCGGATCCGTTATACTGCCATTACTGCGGTGGTGTGCGGCTTGATGATTATCGGGTTCTATGCTCCATTCTGGCGGGGCGGCGACGTAATGGGCGTGGGCTGGCGGAGCAAGATGTTCACCAGTTCCTTGCCCACCCTACTCGTGGCCTGGCTGGAACCAAGGCTGACCACGTCGGTTGCCGAGATGTACGTCTCCCGTGTTGCTCTGGGCATTCTCGTCGTCTGGATGATTTGGCAGGTGATCGTTCTGTGGCGCAGCAAAGACATGGACGCCGGAATTCGCGCCGGTGCCTCGATCCTAATGTTCTACTTGCTGGTCAGCTGCTTGTGGTTCCAGCCGTGGTACCTAATCTGGCCGCTGGCCCTAATAGTACTGTTGCCCAACGGGCCTCTACAAGAGGGCACGGTCCTGCTGTCCTACACCGCCACATGGAAGATGCCTATCCTCTTCTTCATTTTCACGCGCGCGGTCTTCCCTCTCCCGACGGCCTGGCCTGATCTACCGGTCGCCATCGGGATCATGGGCATAGTGTGGGTCTACTTCATCTACCAAGGGCTGAAGCTATGGCTCGATCCGGCGAAGCGCCGGGCCGGCGCGCGAACGGAGAACCCCCAATAGCCGCTCGTTCTTTCCCGCTTACTTTGTGTGCCGATCTATAGTGTATTGGGAGCCTGAATGGAGAGCCACAAGATGATCCTCAGGGAAAGGTGACTTCGTCACGACAGTCCTCGTCTTGAAAAATGGCAGAAGAGGCGCCAAAGCTCCAACGACAGCGCGCCAACACCATCTGCGACCACGATCCGCTATATCGCCAAAGGCCCGGAACGCGTTGGCTAATACCTCGAGAGGTCGTCTACGAAGTGAATGACCTACTCCTCTAGATCGCAATGCAGGCAGCGCTTCGCCTCTTCCATCGCTTCTTCGAGCGTCAGCGCCAACTCGACCTCGGCGAAGCTGTGGATCCGTTCGGCCGGCGGAAGCACCGGCACCTGGTGCCGGGCAATAGATCCAGCCTCTTCCAACGTTGGCGGCGGGGAGTCGGTCTTCTTCGGTCCGCGAGCATGCAACAACACCGGCTTCAGCGCCTCGCCACGCAGATACCGATCGATGCTTATGGCTGCTCGGTGACCTTGGGCAATAGCCTCGATCACCATCGCCGGCCCCAGTACCGCGTCACCACCAGCGAAGATGCCGGGAATATTTGTCGCCATGGTGTAAAGGTTCGCCGACACCCTGCTGCCCCGGCCGGTCTCCAGTCCCATACTCTCGGGCACGAAGGAGAGATCGATCGCCTGGCCAATCGCCGGAATCACGGTGTCTACTTCGAGCACAAACTCGTCGCCGGGGATTGGCTCTGGAGTCGGCCGGCCACTTTCATCATAGCCCCCGAGGCCCATGCGTTGTAGACGTAGCCCGGTGACCTTACCATTGCCCATTACCTCCAGCGGTGCGGCCAGGAAGTGCATCTCGATGCCCTCTTCCTCCGCTTCTCTCACTTCGTCTGGATGGGCAGTCATATGGTCCTTCAGGCGGCGGTAGATCAGATAGACCTTCTTGGCGCCCAGACGTACCGAGGTTCGCGCAGCGTCCATCGCCACGTTGCCACCGCCGACCACGGCCACCCGTTCGCCAATGGTTACCTCTTCGCCTAAATTGACCTTGCGTAGGAAATTGACCGCTTCTACCACGCCTTCTTGATCTTCGCCGGGGCACCGCAGCCGCTGGCCCCGCGTTGCGCCCGGGGATAGGAAGATTGCCTGATAGCCTTGTGCCTTCAGGCCGTCAATCGTAATGTCCCTCCCGATCGGTGTATTCAGCTTGATCTCGACCCCTAGAGACTCGATGACCGCGATCTCTCGCTGCAGCACCCTCTTATCCAAACGGTAGTTGGGAATGCCAACCATCATTGCCCCGCCAGCGACGGGCAGAGCTTCGAAGACGGTCACCGGGTAACCGCGCTTGGCCAGATAGTAGGCGCACGATAGGCCGCCGGGACCAGCGCCAATCACGGCGACCCGTTCTTCATGTCTTGTGGCCGGCGGCTCTTCGTGCCAGTCGGGGTTGGATTCCACGTAGTCGGCGACGAAGCGCCGCAGGGCGCGGATTCCTAGCGGCTGGTCGACGTCGCCGCGGCGGCAGCGGCTTTCGCAAGGGTGCGGACAGATCCGCCCGCACACGGCAGGGAAGGGATTGCGCTCGCGAATGACCGCCAGTGCCGCTTGGTAGTCGCCTTCGAGCACGCGCCGCACGTGGCGAGGAATGTCAACGCCCGCAGGACAGGCGTTGCGACATTTCGCCTCCACCAGCGGCTTGCAGGCTCCCGCCACGCAGCGCTTGTACTTGACGTGTGCCTCATACTCCGACCGGAAATGCCGAATGGTAGTCAACACCGGGTTCGGTGCCGTGCGGCCGAAGTTGCACATGGCAGTCTCGGGCAAGGCGCTGGCCACTTCATTGAGCAAGTCGATATCGCCGAGGGTCGCCTCACCTTCGCTGATACTCGTCAAGATGTCCAGCATCTGCCGGGTGCCAATCCGGCAAGGCAGACACCGCCCACAACTCTCTGGCTGGGTCGTTGTCAAGAAGAAGCGAGCGAGGTCGACCACGCAAGTGGTGTCGTCCATTACTACCAGGCCGCCCGAGCCCATAATCGACCCGTTGGCCGTGAGGGTTTCGTAGGCAAGCGGCATATCCAGAAGCTTGGCCGGGATTACCCCGCCGGTAGGACCACCTGTCTGCGCTAGCTTGAAATCGCGGTCGTTGACGATGCCACCGCAGATGTCGTAGATGATCTGTCGCAGAGTGGTACCCATTGGCACCTCGACTAGACCGGTGTTGCGCACCTTACCGGTAACGACGAAGGCTTTCGTGCCCTTACTCTCTTCCGTACCGATGCTGGCATACCAATCGGCGCCGTTTCGAAAGATCGGCGGCAGGTTCACGAGGGTCTCTACGTTGTTGATCACCGTCGGTTGGCCCCACAGGCCACGTTCCGCCGGATACGGCGGCTTAGGTGAGGGCATACCCCGCCGCCCCTCGATGGTAGCGATCAAAGTAGTCTCTTCACCCATGAGAAAAGAACCAGCGCCTTCGCGAATCTCCAAGTCGAAGGAGAAATTGCTGCCAAGGATGTGTGCCCCGAGAAAGCCCTTGGCCTTGGCCTGCTCGATGGCGAGACGCATGCGCCGCAACGCACGCGTGTAGTCTGAGCGAATGTATGCAAAGCCCTTACGGGCACCGATCGCGTACGCAGCGATGAGAATGCCCTCGATCACGGAATGGGGGTCCGATTCCATCATCGCGCAGTCGACAAAAGCACCAGGGTCGCTCTCGTTGCCATTAGCAATCAGGTATTTCACGTCGCTAGGCTGCTGGCGCGCCGTTTCCCACTTGACACCAGTGGGAAAGCCGGCGCCGCCGCGACCGCGCAATCCGGCACGCTTGACCGTGGCAATGACCTCCTCTGGCGAGAGACCAGCAAGCACCTTGCCCAAAGCGGCGTAGCCATCAGTAGCCAGATAGTCTTCGATTCGCTCCGGGTTGATCTGCCCGAAGTTCCGCAGAATTACGCGCTGCTGGCCTTGGAAGAAGCTGGCATCGGCAGCACGCCGAGTGCGCTCGGCACGGAGGGGGTCTAGATGAAGTAGCCGTTCCACCGGCTCGCCCGCCCGCAGGCCAGCGACCAGGTCTGGCACATCTCGCGCCCGAATGTGCGTATAGAACAGGTTATCGGGTTGGACGACGGCAATCGGCCCGTTTTGACAAAACCCGTGGCAACCGGTAATCGAGATCGCGAAATCGTCAGCTACACCAGCAGCCTTCAGCGCGGCCTCAAGATCGGCCTGCAGTTGAGTCGACCCTGCAGCGGCACATCCGGAACCGGAACAGAGGAGAATGTGGCGAACTGCTGTGGAGTGTTTGCCGCCAGACCTAGCACTTTCTACAACCATCCCGCCTATCCTCCGTTTCCTCGTTCAGCCTGCAATACCTCACGAGAACGCGCAGGCGTCATCTCTCCATAAATGGTGCTCTCCACGGCCATCACCGGTGCCAGCCCACAAGCGCCCATGCAAGCAATCGTTTCATAGGTGAATTTCATGTCTGCCGTGTTCTCGCCTGGTGCAACGCCAAGTTCCTCTTCGACGGCCTTCCGGATACCAGCGCCACCGCGGACGTGGCAGGCGGTACCCCGGCAGACGCGCACAAGTTTCTCGCCGCGCGGCGTGAGCCGGAACTGCGTATAGGACGTGATAATGCCATAGACGTGTGACACGGGAATATGCAAGTATTCCGCTACACGTTGCACCGCCCATTCCGGCAGATATCCGAGAGCGCCTTGTACCTGTTGCAAGACAGGGATCAGCATCGTACGTTCCCGGGGGTGTTCCGCCAGGATGTGGTCAACTGCCGGGTCAACGACTGCTTCGATCATGCCCTTCCCCTTCCCTTTTTCATCTCCACGTTCACCACTGACTGCACAGATTTCCACAGACACCACTCCTCGGGAGCTAGCCAAATCATGAACGACCAGAGATGCCCCGTGCAAGCCTGGCAGCACGAAGTCAAAGAGGCGCCCACGGCAGGGCGCCTCGCTTCGGCTTCTTTGCCAACATCCAGTAGCTATCTCGAAATCTACTTCGCGTGGCACGGGAGCTTGTCCTCCACCCCTTAGCCGGGAACAAGCCTCGGCGCTACGCTCTGAGATAGCTTCTTGTTCCCGCACGCCAAGCCGAAGGAGGCCGACGATGGGACGCTTGCGCCCCAATGCTAGCACAGAGGACAGATCAAGTCAAGACGGCGAAGGGAGAGTGTGAATGGTCTATGATTCTGTCACCCCGTAACGGTTCAGTGAAAATGTCACCCATGGGGTACCATAAAGAGTATGGAACCGGAGATGGTGACATTGAACAAG
>Ga0315298_1011761_pt1 | contig 10201 bp, 8 predicted proteins | sample WHS_1_MG_FD_203077 | JGI IMG/M metagenome (GOLD analysis project Ga0315298, IMG submission 203077) | Extremophilic microbial mat communities from Washburn Hot Springs, YNP, Wyoming, USA - WHS_1_MG | ecosystem: Environmental > Aquatic > Thermal springs > Hot (42-90C) | place: USA: Wyoming...
AACCAAAAAAACTGGAAATTTTTGAACCAACTCCTCCCCAACCAGCCTTATTAAAAACACCAGTTCCCCCTCCTGATACCCAGCAGCTTGGGCAGTATTTAAAAACTCTACCAGTTGGTCAAACGAAAAGCTCTCTTGACTTAAAAGAAGAAGAGTTTCTAAAACAAATTGCGGCTCTTTTTCCTCCACCGCCACCAACAAAACCAAGCCAACCAGCTAAAGTTTCTCTTCCGGTAAGAGAAGCTCCCCAAGCAAAAAAGCCCGAGCCGGTAAAAAGGCCTCCTCCAAAAATGCCCAAACCGCCAATTGAGGCTTTTATTCTTCCCAAAGAACCAAAAAAACCAGCGGTTGAGGCAAAAACCAGCCAGGAGCTGCCAATTCCTATTCCTCCAAGTGGACCAAATATCATCAGCGGCATGGTTTTTGATAAAAACGGAGAAATTATTGAGGGAGCAATTTTGGAAATCAGAAATAGCCAGGGAATGCCTGTCCGCGCCTTAAAAACCAACAAATTAGGACAGTTTATCATCGCTACTCCTTTAGAAAATGATACTTACGAAATTGAGGTGGAAAAAGAGGGCTATAACTTTGATATAATCAAAATTGAAGCAAAAGGAGAGTTAATTCCGCCCATTGAAATAAAGGCGAAATAAAAAATGGATCCTGCCCGAGTTGCCATCCGTGCCAGTACTCAAGACCACTTAGAAATTGAGGATATCAAAGAGGGAATCGTCATTTTAAAAGACGGTGGGGCTTGTTTGGTAATTGCCGTCACCTCAATCAACTACGACCTTTTGTCAGAAAAAGAACAGGAAGCAATTGTTTACGCCTATGCTGGTCTATTAAACTCTTTAAATTTTCCTATCCAAATTGTCATCCGCACCCAGCAAAAGGATGTCAGCGCCTATCTTAACCTTTTGCGGGAAACAGCAGAAAAAGAAAAGCGGCCTTTAATCCGCGAGCAAATTATTAAATACGCAAAATTTGTTGAAGAAACGGTGAAAAAGAACAATGTTTTAGATAAAAAATTTTATATTGTCGTCCCTATGAGTGCCTTGGAAATTGGGGCGGCCAAGGCTTTTACCGCTGCTATTGCCCCGGGGAAAAGAAAACTTCCTTTTCCCAAAGCTTATATTTTGGAAAAGGCAAAAATTAATCTTTATCCAAAGCGCGACCATATCCTTCGGCTTTTAAACCGCCTGGGAATTAAAGGAAGGCAATTAGAAACAAAAGAGCTAATAAAACTATTTTTTGAAATTTACAATCCGGAGGCACCCGGCCAACTAATCGGAGAAGGGACTCAATATGAAAAGCCACTAATTCAATCAACTTTATCCGGCCAGCCGGAATTTTCTTTCTCCCCTCCCCCAGAAACCAAACCTCCTGAGGAAAAACCTTCTCCCGAACAAGACATTTACCAAAAAATAAATGGTTTAGTTAAAGGAGAGATAAAATGAATTTTGGATTTTTCAAAAAAAAGGAACAGACAGCTCCTCAACCCAACAACCAAAGTCTCCAGCAGTTGGAAAAGGGCTTGATTTCTGTCCAAGATATCATTGCTCCCGGAGCAATTGAGGTTGATTTTGATTATCTTAAAATTGGCAATAAATACTTCCGGACTCTTTTTGTCGCCGGCTATCCAAGGTTTGTCTCCGCCAATTGGCTGGCCCCTTTAATCAATTTTGACCATACTTTGGATATTGCCATGTACATTTATCCGGTTGAGGGAAAAGGGGTTTTAGATGAATTACGTCGGAAAATTGCTGAAATGGAAGCAGAATTACAAATTACCGCTGAAAAAGGCAGGCTTCCTGACCCGGCAACGGTGGCAAAATTAGAAGATGCCCGCCAGCTTCAGGAGCAACTGGTCAAAGGGGCGGAAAGATTTTTTCAATTTGGTCTTTATATCACCATTCCGGCAAACTCCCTAGAGGAGCTTAATCAGGTTTCAAAACAAGTCATTGCCACCTTGGGTTCTTTAATGATTATCTCCAAACATGCCAGTTTACAAATGGAGGAAGGATTTAAAACCACCATTCCTACTTGTATTGACAAGCTAATGGTTACCCGCAATATGGATACTACCTCCTTGGCAACAACCTTTCCCTTTACTACTTCAGAACTAACAGCAAATGAAGGAATCATGTATGGCATCAACGAACACAATGATTCGTTGGTAATTTTTGACCGGTTTACCCTAGAAAATGCCAACTCCTGCCTCTTCGGTAAGTCGGGTTCTGGCAAGTCATACTTGGTCAAGCTTGAAGCCCTCCGCTCCTTAATGTTTGGGACAGAAATTATCATTATTGACCCGGAGGCAGAATATAAACCTTTAGCCGAAGCGGTTGGCGGAGAATATATTTCTTTTGGTTTTGGTTCTCAGGCAAAAATCAATCCCTTTGATTTATCGGCAATTTATGAGGAGGGAGAAAACGAACTGGGCTTAAAAATCTTATCTTTGCACTCTTTGTTTAAAATAATTATGGGTCAGCTTAACCCCAACGAGGAGGCGATTTTGGACCGGGCTTTAGTTCAAACCTACAAAATGAAGGGAATTACTCCAGAGCCGGCAACCCAAAAAAACGAGCCGCCTTTGATGGAAGATCTTTACAAAACCCTAATTGGGATGGAGCAACCAGAGGCAAGTTCTTTGGCCGCCCGTTTGGAAAAATTTGTCCGCGGTAGCTTTGTTGGTATTTTTGACCAGCACTCAAATATAGATATTAAAAATCCCTTTACTGTCTTTTCCTTAAAAGAACTTGAGGAGGCTCTCCGACCAATTGCTATGTTTATTATTTTGGATTATATCTGGACAAAAATTAAAAAAGAAATGAAGAAAAGGATTTTGATTGTTGATGAAGCTTGGCATTTGATGAAATATCCAGATTCGGCAAATTTCTTGTACTCAATTGCCAAAAGAGCAAGAAAATACTATCTTGGATTAACCACTATCACCCAAGATGTTGAGGATTTCTTAGCCACTGATTTGGGAAAAGCAATTGTTAGCAACTCCTCAATCCAAATTCTGATGAAACAGTCCCCATCTTCAATTGATAAAGTTGCCCAGGTTTTTTATCTTTCTGAGGGAGAGAAACATCTTTTGCTATCGGCGGATGTTGGCGAGGGGCTATTTTTTGCCGGCGCCAATCATGTTGCTATCCGCGTTGTTGCCTCTCCTGAAGAACACCGCCTGGTAACTACCAAACCAGAGGAAATTTTGGCTCAAATTCAAAAACAGCAAAAGAAAATATTTCCCCAAAAAGAAAATCCCAATCCAAGTTTATGATATTATTAAACTATGGAGGATAAAGAATTTTACCGATGGCTTGAGGTTTTAATTTATTCTCTTCAATTACCCCAATGGCCTTTGGAAGAAAAAATTAGTCAAGAAGAAGCAATAGTCCTGATTGCTAATTTCTTTAATTTAGACCCTAAAGACCCTGACCTTCCCCAGAAAGCCTTTTTAAAGTTAAGTGAGTTTGAAGCTAAAAAGGAAACTGCACCTCACATCCCTCCAAATTTAAAAGATTTGGTTGCCGCCTATGAAAAATATCTGGCCGCCCAAGAGGTGCAAATTAAAACCAACCCTTCTTATTGGGAATACTACCGGGCAATTTTTGAAGAAGTCTTAAAAAAAATCCAAAATCCCTATTTAGCAAAAGTGGTTAGTCAACAAGCAACTCAAAAGGCATCAGAAACCCTTCCCCCAGTAGCTCATCCCCAAGCTTTTGAAGAAACAGTTTCCCCTGAAGAATATCAAAACACTCTTCAAACAGCAATCCAGGAAAGTTTCCCACCTGAAATCCAATTGCCGCCAGAAACAATCAAGTATTTGGCGGAAACAACCCGGCCTTTAGCGGCAAAATTGGCCGCCATCCCCCGGCGAATTCCAACCCCTCCTCCTCCGCCATCTATTTCCGAGGAAATTCCTCCCTCGGTCACTGCCAAATTTGTTGCCGAATCCCAAGGAGTCGCTTTTAAACCTATTTTTACCCTCCTTCACCCACCAACGGCAATAAGCTTTGCTAAAAAAGTTATTCTTTCCCCAATCGTTAAACCTCTCCAATGGGCGGTAAAAATCGCCCCAGAAAATATTACGGAAGAGATTAAAAAAGTGTTTTTGGAGGGATTAACTAGCAAAGACATTCAAGAAAGTATCAAAACTCTTCAGGGGGCGGGACTTCCCTCAAATCACCCCAAAATTGACCAGCTGAAAAATCAACAAGAAACACTCAAAGAATTTGAAACTTCTCATAAAATCTTAAGTTTTATTTTTCGCCACTATCATGAATTTTCCAAAAAAACCGGCAGTCGGCAAATTCAAGAAACACAAACCAGTCTTTGGCTTCCTAAACTTTCTCCGCCGCCCGCTTGGTATCAACAAAAAGGTTATACCTGGAGACTACGAGAGGGTTTAAACCGACTTGGAATCTTTTTTCGAACCCATCAGTGGATTCCCGGGCCTTCTGGTAGAAAAATTATTCAGTTTGTTTTGCCAGACAAAATTATCCGTCTGGTCACTTTCGGTAAAATCCAGAATTTCGCCGCCCTAAAAACCGCCGCTTATCAAAAAATTGTCCAACCAATTTTAGTTTGGATGGCGAAAATCCCTCTTAGCAATGGCGCAAAAAAAATTGGTTCTTGGGTGCTAATAAAATTAGGTGTTTCCCAAACCGCTATCTCCACCGCTAAAAAAGGACTAAAAGCTGTATTTAGTAAATTTATAACTTGGATTGGCGAAAAAGTTGGCTTAAATCTTGCTCCTGTAATAAGACAGATTTTAACCGTCCTTTCTCTCGTCTGGGATGCTCTTAAACTCGGATTTAAAGCAATCAGAGGAATCTTTAGAAAAGTTGGTAAATTTTTCACTGAATTTTTGCCCATTAAAAGCAAAGAGGCAATTCAAAAAACTTCTGATTTTACTAGTAATATTGTTAATAAAGCCGCGCTTGTTGTTGGGGCTATGCTGGCTAGTTTGTCAACAATTTCCCTTCCTTCAATCCTACCGGTAATTGCTGTAGGGGGAACCGTAGGGACGGTCGCTGTTGCTACTGCCCTAACTGTTATTACCGCAGGAAGCACTTTTATTAAGGAGGGAGTTGGGGTTGGCGAGCAGCCCGCTCACATAGGAACTCCGATTAATCCCCGTCCCCCATCTGAAGCTGGTCATCTGGCGGAAACTGTTATTTGGACATTAAACGAGTGTGGAATTACCTCTGTAAATAAAACAACCTGGTCGGCAACAAAAGACTGTCTTTTAGCCAGTAATTTACCGAATAAAGAAGTTATTATAGACAGATTTCATTATTCGGTTTTTTCGGTTGGTCCGGGTCTCCAATGTGTGGGGTTTGTTAGGGGTATAACTGCTGCTTTAGGTAAGGAACTTGAGGGTGGTCGCCAAGCAGCCAGAGACTATCTTAATCCCCCCACTCCTCAAGGATACTACCCGCTGGAAAAAGATATGAGCAAAGTCCAAATAGGGGATTTAGTTATAATGTATGGAACCACCTATGGTCACATAGGAATTGTTGTTAATAAAAAAGATAGTTATATTTGGGTTGCCCAAGCTTGGGGAACAGAAAACGGGCTTTTACAAATTACCCAAATAAATCCAGTTTATTTTGATGGCTTTTTGAGACCAAAATGAAAAAACCAAGTTTATTATTTTTTCTAATCTTAATTTTGGCTTTCCTCGCCAGTGTTTTAATTTTTTGGCGATTACTTATTTATCAGGCTCCTGTCAGTAAACCAACACCCACACCAACACTTCCTGTTTCACCCACCCCAGTTTTCCAACCCACCCCAACACCTCAACTTCCACCCGAAACCTTAAAAGAAGGAAAAGGAGAACCTCCAGAAGAAATTTTAGACTCGCTTAAAAAGAAATTCCCCTTAATTGAGTTTCTTCCCTACGAAACAAATAATTTTTCTGTAGATTATATTGCTCCCCTTCATCTTCAAGTAAGAATCAAAAACGCCACCTTCTCTGCTCAAATTAAACAGGAAGCAACAAACTGGATAAAATCCCACGGTATTGACCCCTCAACTCATAAGATCGACTGGGTTATTCCTGGACCCTAACCGGCATAATAATGTGAAGATAAGAGGGGTCACCAACTGGCCGAAAAACACCAGGATTTAAAGGAGTAGTCATTTCAAAAGAGACCTGCTCAGTATCTACAGAATTAAGAAAATCCAATAAATAACGAGAGTTAAAGGCAATTTTATTATCTTCACCCTCTTGTTTTCCCTCCAGTTCGATTAGGTTTTCTCCAACTTGTGGTGCATTAGCACTAATTTTGAATTTTGAACTTTGAACTTTGAACTTTACAATATTCGCTGATTCTCGGGCAAAAATTGCCGCTGTCCTCACTGCTTGAATGAAATCCTGAGTCTCTAAAACAACCTTTGTTGTTCCTTTTTCTGGGATAATTTTTTCAAACTCGGGAAAACTCCCTTCAATTAGCCGAGAAACAATTTCTGCCTCGGCAGTCGAAAAAATAATTTGATTAGAAGAAGGAGTGATTGTCAAACCCATCCCTTTTTCCTGCTCCTGGTCAGTCAGGATTTTTCCTACTTCATTTAAAGTCCGGCTGGGAATAATTAAACCCTTTTTAAATTCCTTAGCTTCTTCAACACCCTTTACCTTTCCCATTTTCTTAAAGGATAGCCGATAACCATCAGTTGCCACTAAAACTAAATTGTTTTCTTTAACTTGGAAAAGAACTCCGGTCAAAACTGGTCTTCCTTCATCAGAAGCAGCGGCAAAACTAACTTGAGAAATAGATTTAAGCAATTCCCCTGATGGAAAAGAAAAAGTTTCTTTATCTTTTAAGGTTGGCAGCGAAGGAAATTCTGAAGCAGGTAAACCGACAAAACTTGCCTGATAAGCGCCGCAAATTAAATTAAGACTATTTTCTTTAACTTCCAGTTCTATTTTTTCTGAAGGCAAAGAAGAAACAAATTCTGTCAAAATTTTAGCTGGGACAGAAATTGCTCCTTCTTTTTCGATTTTCGCTCCAAGCCAGTAATTTATTCCTGTCTCTAAGTTTGTCGCTGAAAGTTTCAACCTTCCTTTATCTGTCGTCAGTAAAATATTACCTAAAACTGGAAGTTGGGCCTTGGGAGCAACCGAACGGCTAACAAGAGAAAGACCTTTAGCTAAATTTTCTTGCAAGACTGAAAGTTTCATCTTTTTAATTTTACATTGTTTTTTTAAATATCTCAATATCCTAATATCTTTTTATTTAGTAGTCGCAGTAGCTCTGTGAATAAGTGAATAAATTTTAACTTTTGCTTTAATTTTCGGATTTTATTTTTGTTTAAAAACTTGTTAACAATTAGTTTATTTTTGTGGATAAGTTGATAGTTAGCCATAAAGTCTTTTTCTTATCCCCGCTATATCCACACGCAAATCCTCAGAGGTTGGAAGCAAGTTGGTGATTTTTTCCACACCGTGAATTATGGTAGTATGGTCTCTTCCCCCCAAAAGCCTACCAACCTCCATTAAAGGCAACTTAAGCTCTGTTCTTAACAAATACATTAAAATTTGGCGGGGCAAAACAACTTGTTTTAATCTTCGCGACCCAGTAAGGTCGGAGATTTTTAAATTAAAATAAGAAGCAACAGCACTAATTGCCTCTTTTGGTTTAACGATTCTTTTTGGGGTTTCTAAACTATTAATATCGCCTAAAAGAGCGGTAGTTAACTCCAGTGTTAGAGGCACATTTTTGGTTTGAACTTCACTAATTAATCTGGTTAAAAATCCCTCCAGTCGGCGGGTAGAAGTGATGTTGCCGGCAATTAACTGGGCAACATCCATTGGTAGTTTAATTCCTCGTTGTTGGGCTTTAATCAGCAAAATTGCTGTTCTCAACTCAAAGTCTGGTGGTTGAATATCAATGGTTAATCCCCCTTCAAATCTTGAGCGTAATCTCGCCTCAAGTTTGCTAATTTCTTGAGGTGGGCGGTCAGAGGTTAAAACAATTTGTCCGCCAATTTTCCAAATTGCGTTGAAGGTATGGAAAAATTCTTCTTGAATTTTTTCCTTGCCACCAATAAATTGGATATCATCTACTAGTAAAATTCTGACTGTTCGGTATTTTTTCTTAAACTCATCAGTGGTTTTTCTTCTAATTGCCTCAACAATCTCGTTAGTGAACTCCTCTCCTGTACAATAAACAATTCTTGTCCGGGGGTTTCTTGTTAAAACAGCATTGCCAATTGCCTGCATTAGATGAGTTTTACCAACCCCAACTCCTCCGTATAAAAACAAAGGATTGTAGGCTTTTCCCGGAGATTTTGCCACCGCCTGGGCAGCAGCATGAGCCATTTGGTTTGTTGAAGAGACAGCAAAGGTGTCGAAGTTAAAATCGGGTCGTAAGCCGGCTCTTTCAATTGCTTCGGCCACTTCTGGTCTTTCCTGGGGTTTTTCAAAAAGTGGTTCTTCTTTCTTGCTTGGTTGATGCCGCGAAGTAGGAAGGGGTTTAACCACAAAGACCAAATCATTCTTTTTTCCTGTTGCCTGGTCTAAAGCTTCTTTAATCAGGCCATAATAGCGATTTTCCACTGTCTGGCTAACAAAGGGATTTGGACAACCGATTTCCGTGATTTGGCGGTCTTTGTCCAGAGTTTTTACTCGAACAATGAAGGTTTGGGGAAACCAGGTATTAAAACTGGCCGAAGACAAAGTTATTTTTAAATTTTCCAAAACAGTTTGCCAAATTTTTTCTTTATCCATAATAGGAAGAGATTTTGAGGGCAGGCAATTTTAATCTACCAACTTATCCACAATTTGTCAAGAAGAAATTTGACGAGTAGGAGCTGTTTTGTTAAGATTAAAGCATGCCAAAAAGAACTTGGCAACCAAAAAAAATAAAAAGGCAAAGAAAGCACGGGTTTCGGGCGAGGATGAAAAAACCGGAGGGAAGAAAAGTAATTAAAAGAAGAAGATTAAAAAAAAGAGTTAGAATTGCAGTTTAGCCGTGCTTCCAAAAGAAAACCGACTTTCCTTAAAAACCGAGTTTGCCCGAATCCGCAAAAACGGAAGAATTTTCCAAGGAAAGCTGTTTAGTTTGCTTGTTGTTGACCAAAAACTAACGACTAACGACCAACGGCCAAAATTTGCCTTTATAATTTCCAAAAAAATCCACCGGCGGGCGACGAGAAGAAATCGGGCGAGGCGTTTACTTACCGAGGCGGTCCGCGTTTTTTTAGCAAAAGTCAAACCAGGAGTGGAGGGAGTTTTTTTAGGAAAGAAAATGATTATTGGCAAAGATTTTTCAGAAATTAAAAGTGAAGTTGAGGAAATTTTTAAAAAGGCAGGTTTGTTTAAATGAAAAAATTAGCCCTTTACCTAATTAAACTTTATCAGCGTTCTTGGTTTTTTCGCTCTCCTGTTTTGAAAACTTTATTTTTATCAGACGCTGCCTGTCGCTTTACCCCAACCTGTTCGGAGTACACCTACCAAGCAATTTCTCGCTATGGTATAATTCGGGGGAGTTGGTTGGGTTTGCGGCGAATTTTTCGTTGCCACCCATGGAGCAAAGGAGGAAACGACCCGCTAAAGTAAAATGTTTTATTTTCTACTTTATCAACCCTTAGTTAACGGTTTGGTTTTTTTCTACAAAATTTTTGGCAATTTTGGGGCAGCGATTATTATTTTGACAGTTTTAATCCGCACTTTAATGATTCCCTTAACCTTGCCTTCTTTAAGAATTGCCAGCAAGCTTAAAGAGCTTGCCCCAGAGCTTGAAAAAATCAAAAAGAAATATGCTAAAGATAAGCAAAAATTTACCCAGGCCCAACTGGAAATTTACAAAAAATATAAAATTAACCCCGCCGCTGGCTGTTTGCCCCAAATTATTCAACTTGTGGTTTTGATTGCTCTTTATCAAGCTTTTATAAGAGTTCTTCATCCAGACGGGAATGTAGTGGAAAAATTAAATCAAGTTTTGTACCCAGCCCTACAACTGCCAGCCCAGACGGTAATTAATACCCAGTTTTTTTATTTGGATTTAGCGAAGCCTGATGTTTTCCATTTACCGGGAATTTCTTTTCCTTTGCCTGGTTTTTTCCTTTTGCTGGCGGCGGCAGTCCAGTTTCTTTCCTCAAAAATGATGCAACCAACCACCCAGATGGTTCAACAGCAGGCAAAAGAAACTCCGGGCGCTCAAGATGATATGGCGGCGGCAATGCAAAA
>Ga0315298_1011762_pt1 | contig 10200 bp, 9 predicted proteins | sample WHS_1_MG_FD_203077 | JGI IMG/M metagenome (GOLD analysis project Ga0315298, IMG submission 203077) | Extremophilic microbial mat communities from Washburn Hot Springs, YNP, Wyoming, USA - WHS_1_MG | ecosystem: Environmental > Aquatic > Thermal springs > Hot (42-90C) | place: USA: Wyoming...
ACATTCTTACCACTCCATGATGAATGGCATATATTCTTTTTCTCCAAGAATGTGTTTAATCACCTTATAACATTCATGCCTGATAAGCATTCTATATGATATGTTTCTTTTCAACTTTGAACTTTTTATAGTCGCATTTAAATGATCCTCATAGACTTTAATAAATTTCTTTTTTCCAGAATCATCAAGATGTATTCCACCGATTACTTGTTTAAAATCTTTCTCATTTATTTCACTGCGATTTATCAGAGCAAATATTGATCTGTCAACTATTATTGGTTTGAAAATTTCAGATATGTCAAGATTCAGGGAAAATTTTCTGAAGTTAGAAGAATGAAGATATCCAATTCTCGGATCGAGAGCAGTTTTGTATAGTTCTGTTAAAATTGTTGAATACATCAAAGCATTTCCAAAACTTATGAGAGTATTCATATAGTTATTGGGCGGGCGTTTCTCTCGATTACCAATTCTGAATTCTGGCTTTTCAATTATTTTATCCATAGCAGAATAATAAACTTCTCTATAGTCTCCTTCAAAAGCCATCAATTCTTCAATATTTGTGACACTATCGATTTTAGATCTTATTTCTCCCATTTTCTCAATTTGTTCATTCAATTCAATGTCACGTCTTTCATAGTAAGAAACGAATCTTTTCATGTTTAACATTGCACCAATTATGAACTTTTTTGCCAAATTAAGTCTCAGAGTCGGATTAAGATAGAATTCGCTTTGCTTGATTACAGTTATTCCATTAGAATTGTATTCATATGGATAAAATGATCCTATATATCTATCATAGTGATTATAAAAATGCATGGGAATTCTTTTGGATGCAATAAATTCTAAAAGTCTTTTGTTAATGTTAACCTCGCCAAATACTTTTATTTCAAGCAAGTTCTCAACAGGAATATACTTCCTACTTTCATCATCTTTAAAAGATATAGTATTTCCCTTTCTTGAAAGTGTGCCGTTTTTGAAGATATATATCGGATCCATCATTCTTCACCTGCCCAACAGAAATTTGCAAATCCGCATTTCGAACATTGTGAAATCCATATTGGTTTTGGTGGAATATCTATTTTTTGCAATTTCTCCAATTCATTTATTATTTCTTCTATTTCACGGTAAGTTTCGGAGTTAAGTTCTATATCTATCTTTTTCTTCTCTTTCGGAATCATTATTTGTCCGTTTGCTTCAATTCCAAGATCTTTTAAAATTTTAAGATAATACAACAACTGAACACGTGCTCCTTTGACTGAATGAGACGATTTTTTTATCTCACCTACAATAGTGCAATTACCCTCCTGCCATATCACATCTATTTTTGCTCCAGGCAATTCTATTTCTTTGTTTCCCTTTTTCGAGTATGAATTTTGATGTAGAAATCTTCCAAGTTCTATATATGAGTTCTCCTGTTCTGGAACAAATCTTCTCAAAACAAGCCATGCCTCTCTTTTACAAACTGAATAGGCAAGTACTGAATACCCCGTTATAACGTTTTCTTCAGTCATCTACATCATCTTCCTGAGGAGGTACAAATCCAGTATCCGGCATATAAACTTTACCAATACCGCTTTTTCTTATAATCCATATTCCAGGTTGAAACTCTTCCACTGCAGGTATAGAATCATCAAGTATAAACCCATTGATATTTCTGTTCCACGTTTCCATATATTCTTGAGGCACATTTATTGCATAATTCTGAAGATTTTTCCATATTTGCTTTCTTTTCGAAAGATTTTCAATGTTTTTATCCATTTCATTTAATTCGTAGAGTGCATCTTCAATAGTACCATCAATATCTACAAAAACAAGACTTTCTCTTCTTTCTTCGAATAGGTTTTCGTAGTAACCCCACTCACCTTTTTCTATGTGATACCATGGACCATCTTGGCTTATGGCTTCGCTAACTTTTCTATAATATTCAGAAAGTATCTTAGGAATCTCTTTCTCACAGAATTCTTCAAAATGTGACAATACTTCTTCTGTTTTTGAAATTAGCACTTGTCCATAAACTGATGAAGCAAAAGTTCTTTCGTTCTCATTTATAAGTGAAGCAATTGTTATTTTACCGTTTGACCGTCTCATATTTCTATTACATCTTCCTGCTACTTGTACTATGCTATCCATAGGACCTATGTCTCTGAAAGCCCAATCAAAGTCAAGGTCGACTCCGGCTTCAACTACTTGTGTCGAAAATAGTGTCCTTGGTTCGTTATTCATTTCGAGTTTTTTGATCTCTTTCAATTTTTTTCTTCTTTCAACGGGAATTATCCATGTCGAAAGAAAAAAGGTTTTACCTTTAGACTTTTTATTGAACAATTTATAAGCCTTTAATGCAGACTTTCTTGTGTTAAAAACCATCAAACCTGAATCTTTAAAATCAAGAAATGCTTCAAGATCTTCTATTCTCTTTTTACCTTGAACTATCTTATAAATATGTCTTGAGTAAGGGATTTCCACAGGTGGAGCGATTTCTATTCCATTCGCCATTTTGGGTTGGGTGGCTGTCATAAGGATGAAAAATGTTCCATATTCTTTTGAAAGGAATTCAAGAGTTCTTCCAAAGCCAGACCAAAATTTTGAATCAAGTGATTGTGGTTCATCCAATATAACTATGGCATCTTTTAACCTGTGAAAATTCATGGTGTCATTTGAATATGGAGAGTATAAAGTTTCCCAAAATTTCGCAAATGTTGTTATGATAATAGGATCTATCCAATATCTGAAAGATGAAATGAACCTTTCTAAATTCGTCATCTCTTCGGTATTTTTGCCTAAATCAACAAGATGATGATCTTCTTGAGCTTTCTCAAATATATTTTTTGCAACGAATGAGTTTTGTTCAACTATGCTTATAAATGGTAAGACATATACAATAGTATTTAAATTGAACCTTTTTGAAATCATTGATGCTACTTCAAGTCCAATTAAGGTCTTCCCTGCACCTGTAGGAAGGGTTAATGTATATATTCCAGGATTTTTGACTTTTTCTTCGACATTTTTTATTGTTTCTTTTCTAACTTCTTGACGCCATTTCGAAAGTGCATTTTCAGGTATTTGGGAGATATATTTAATCAACTTTTGATTGTCTAATTTAGGAGTTTCAAAATTTATTTTGCCTGCATTTGAAGCATCAAATCTGTCGGCAGTTATTAAAATAGAATATGCTGTTTTGAAATTAAGCCAATCTTTTATGTTGAGTTTTCTTAAAAAGAATTGGAATGTCAGTCGTTTTATATCTTGTTTAGAAAGTAACTCAAAATCCTGACCTGTAAATTCTCTTATCTTAATGAAGTTCGAGTAGATATTTTCTGAATTCCAGAAAGTATTGACTTCTTGCAGATTCCGGATCTTTGAATGATGCATTCTTACAATTTCAGACTGTAAAATGTCTTTTGTTATATTTAAAAGAAAAAAAGCAGATGGTTCAGAGTGTTCGAACCTAATCTGCCGTCCATTAAGATGATTCTGAAATGATTCGTGAGATTTGGCTATGTCATGAGTTAAAGCAATGTTTTCAATGTCTGCGTTCAGTTTGTGAAAATTATTTATATCTTTAGCTATTTCGAGAACCCCTATAAGATGATCCAGTAATTTTTTAGGTGGATCGTTATGACTATACTTGCCATCGAGGAAACCAAGCGATTGTATCATCACCAATTTTTGACACCTCTAAATTCTTAAATTGTTTAAGACATATTCCGTGTTCACTGTTTTTTGATTGATATATTACATTTATGGATTTATTCAAACTCCTTTCTTGACTCATTTGAAATGGGACTATTTCTTTATGAATGCCTCCAGATTCTTTCATATTTACCTCAATTTCATTTGAATCATATGGAATTATGGTTTGAACAAAGACATTTTCGTCTTCAATTTTTTTGTTATCAAAACTCCCAATGTACTTGATCTGGGCAATTGCATAAGCAACTCCAAGATATGGAGTGTAAACGAAATTGTTATTAGATAGATATTCCTTTAGTTTATCTTCTAATGGACCTTCAACATATATTCTGTAAATAGGATCTTTTACGAATTGGTTCTTAACTTGGATATGAGTATTTTTTTGTGGCTCTTTCACATTCCAAAGATTCAGTGCAGTTACGTACCATTTTACATTTGACAACATTCTTATCGCTATTCTGTTATCATTCAATTTCCACCAGAATGCCGCTGAGTATCCGTCTTTTTCAGATCCATTTTCAATCCCTACAATTGCACTTATAATCCCAGCAACAGCTGTTGGTGGTGGAAAAGGATAAGAAATGGATGAAGTCGTCGTGTATGGCTTTCTGAACATTGCCAGCTGTCCTGTTAATTCAAAGACAATTGGCATAAAATCATCTCTTTTTTTCGATTGTAAGTTTATCACCAAGGAGCTGTTTTAGATCATCAAGCCATTTTAAGTTTAGTTCGGGATCCCAAAAGATTTTGACTTGCTTTACTTTGTCTTTGACTTTTTCCATATTTTGCACGATTTCAGAAATATCAACTGCAAAATCTTTCAAACTTCTCAATGCAAGTTCTTCATCTTCACTTAATCGATTTCCGTCCTTGTTAACTATTGAAAGTTTTTCATCAAGAGCACCTATATGCCCCTCAAAATTAGGCTTATATTCTATCTCCATCAAAAATCTTGAACGATGCTCAGTTTTGCTTCTTGTTATAAGGTTATTTGTCCCGTTCCAAAGGGCATTTATCATCTTTGATAAATCTTCGTCAGTCGCACTTGATATCTTTGAACTGTTTTGATTTGCTATACCATAGGTTATCATCAATGCAAAAGGTACTTTGTATTCGTTCCTGAACGTTCTTTGCTCACTTGTATCAGTCGTCGCAAATCCTCCTGTTCCCTGAATAAAATCAACTTTTGCTTTGTTGAGAGATCTTGCCCATTTGAATTGAACTGGCCCTGTCCATGAAAAAGATTCTTTATCAAGGGCAAAAGTTACACCAAAGAGCCTTGAATCTATACATTTTCCCATCGCATCTTTTCCAGTTTGAACATTTAACTTTTTTTTCAATTCTGAAAATCTTTTGTCTAATGTTTTTGCTTCTCCATCTATAAAGACGTCTTCACCGTCATGAATAAACTGATCTCGAATTGTCCTTTTTATCCTAACGTCTGAAGACATTACTTGTTGTGTTTCTTCATCGTATCTTGGATGGTTTGCATTAAGAGGATCACCATTTGGATTACCATCTTTCACCGAATAGGCAAACAATATTTCTCTTCTGCTTTCAAACATTCACTTTTCCTCCTTTTTTTTGAAAATATTTCCCCAAAAATATTCTTTGGAACCCATGAAAGCGACTGTAAATGCGAAATTACCATCAACGCCGAGATCTTTTACTGTTTCCTTAAACATAAGTTCTCCAGCCTCAGTTGCAAGAGATATAACCTTGTCAGCATATTCTACATGATAAGCCCTTACAAGTTCTGGAATCCTTGCAAAATGCTTTTTCAATTCTTTTAATGTCATTTTACCGAAGTTAATCTGTTTGTACAAAGGTGCGTCCTCTAATTTGTTATTCTCAGCATTTGCAAGTACCCCAAGTGCTATGCCAGCAAGGAAAACACCGCGTCCAAAGTCAGTTTTAAGATATTTGTCACTTAGATCATTAAAGAAATCGAAATTCATTAAACCACCTCCTCGTTTAAGCGAGATATGAAATCAACTATTAAAAACATATCTCTTATTTTGTCTTTTATTTTGGAATCTGAATTTGATTGATTATCATGCAATAATTTTGGAAATTTCTCAACGAAAACAGATTTGATTGATTCTACATTTACCTTTTCCCCGTTTAAAATTTTACCTATTATGTTTATCGCAAAATCTTTCATAACTTCATTCTCCGTGACGTTTTCTCTTTCAAGGTCAATTAAAGTAAAATAAACTTTTTTTATTGCCCAACTTAGTTTTGTTTTTCCATTATATTCGGTCTCTGTCAAGATATTTTTCAAACTCTTTTCCCAATTTTGTGCAATTTTTTTTAAATGTGTTGGAGGAACATCTTCTATCATCATGTTAACAAGTTCTCTAGCGTACTTTGCTTCCCAAAAGACAAAATGAAAAACAAGATTCTCATTCTCGAATTCAACTAAACTATCAAATATATTCCTTTCAATTTGTTCTCCACCCTCTTGTATAAAATTTCTAAATTGGTTCACTATTAAATTTAAATTATTTTCGTTAGAGTTAGTTCCAATAAGTTCTGGAACACACCATATCCTTGTTCCTGGAAGTGTCCTGTTATCTATGCATTCTCTGTCAATTCTTTCCCTACCACTTAAAAAGATGTCATGACATTCCTGACATATCGGAAAGACTTTCGAATGGAAATTTCTGTCAAGGGCTGGCAGAAAATTTTTCTTATCGAAAGTCGCAAATTTAAAAATTTCACCATCTAGATTTACTGTTGATTCTACCTCCTTACCACACATTGCACATCTTTTTTGTGACGATGATTTTTTTCCCATTATATTCTTATTCAGTTTTGCTTTAAAATAATCGACAAAAACAGGTATTTCTCCAGGATAGAGAAAATGATCATCACTATCATCTATCCCAAAAACCATTATATATTTTGCTCTTTCTGTAAACGAGTTAATTATTCTGCTATCTTGTTTCCTGATATCTTCTTCAAGAGCTTTCATTATTCTATCAACACTTCCAGGTGTAAAATATCCACTTGATTCGTAATCCATAAGCAATTTGTTTTTTATCTTAAAGAGGTAAGTTTTATTATCTTCTGGCCATTTTTTGATAATATTATCTTTTTTATGACCTAAAAAGTCATCACGATTATCTTTCTTGGGAATACCCATTTTAAGAATTGGTGTGAATTTCCAAGATACATTTGCACCTATAGGATCCTTGTAAATGTACTTTCGTTCCCACTTGTTTATGTCTTGTTCTCCAGCCATAAAATCGACAATATCAATTTTAGATATACCTTTCACATCAAGATGTTTGTCTAATTTATCAACGTTAAGATGTATCCTTATCTCTTTGCCTTTGCTTTCCGGAGATAAAGGTAATTTGAAAAGATGTGCTATATCATTTGATTCCATATTTTCCTGATCATTTAAAACATCACTCACTTCTATTTTCCCCAAATCGTATACAGCATTTAGAAATCCCATAAATTTACCTCCTCAATTAAGATCATTCCGAACCCCTGAGAATTTTTAGCTCCTAATCCTGCGTCCAAAGCAATTTTAAGCAATCTTTTGTCTCCTCCAATTTTGAACTTTCCAATCCATCCTTTTACAAAGAAATTTTTGTAAAATGTCGCTCTCGAATTTTTTTGATCAAAATTCAGAGGTTCTATACAAAACTCAAATTGTTCTTCATTTACATTTAAACCAAGTACTAATGCTTTTTTTAGAATATTTGATTTTATAAGTGAACTGAATATTTCCTCATCAGGGGAATGATAATAAGTATGACCATCTTCTGAAGTCGTGTATACGGTTATCGGAGAAATAGCTTTTATTTTTATAGGATTATCGTTAAAATTTTCGACTATCGTGTCAACTCTACTTAAAGTAAAATAATTATTTCCTATACGTATATCTCCCATTTGAAGCATTTTATTTGTTAAAGTGCTAATTAATTCATCTATTGGAGAAGAAACAAAAACATAAATTGGAGGATTAAAATTTATAAATTGCCCATTTATTTGATATTTTTGAGAGAATATCTGAGAAAAAGTAAAGAGCTTTAATTTCCGCTTTTGATATAAAAATCCTACATCATGAAGGTCTGGGAATCTATCCTTAATCAGTTCATAGATCATCGATTGAATTAGATAATTGTAAGCAATCGGAAGTCTTACAATACTTTTAGATGATAATTCTAATCTGACCTTCATTTTGGGCTTCCAATGCAGGGAGCGTCACACCAACTATATCCTTTGCCCCACAAAATAACATTGTTTATCCTTATAAGGGTCTTCTTATCTTTGGCAACGTTATAAGCATCTATTAATTTTTTTAATTCTTCATTTGACAACCTTTTAATTTTTGGTATCATGATTTTATATTATCACCTTTTGCTGAAAGTGTCTCATCTTCATAAAAAGTTAGTGAACGAAGGTCTTTGAAAATCAATGTCGTTAAAATGGGACACTTTCAAGTAATATTTTTATAATCTTTAGTTATTCATGATCCAACTTTTTCAAATTTGCCCTTAACAAGTTTATATTTATATTCACCAGTTATGCCATTAGTAATTTTGCTGCCTATGTTTATAAAATAGCCTGCTTTCTTAACCTTAGGGGTGTTTTTTGTAAAATCAAATTCTGCAAGAAGCTTAAGTTCACCTTCAAATTTAATCTCTGGCGAAAATTCTAGAAACTGTTTTATATTCTTAGTATTGTCATCTAAATTTAGATATCCCTTATCGTCAATATTCCATTCTTTAAGAGCATTATTATCTTCAAGTTCTGTAGTTGAAGGAAAATCGATTTGAAGTTCTCCAAAGCCATATTTGATATCTCCACCTATATAAATCTTTAAACCTTTTTTAAAGAAATTTTTAAAGGAATCAAGTAGATCGTTATTAATACCTAAAACTCCAACCCAATATAACGACCTTTCTTCTTTTTTACTCTTAGGTAGATCGTTATTAATACCTAAAACTCCAACCCAATATAACGACTTTTCTTCTTTTTTACTCTTAGGCAATAATATTTCTATTTCATGCAAGCTTTCGTCTTTTGCGCTTCTAAGCCCTGGAACTATAGCAGTAGAAACAAAGGTGTCGGTAAATTCATATCTAAACTTATCTTCCGAATATTCTTCTCCAAGATAAAATGAGCCATTTTTATATTTAGGAAATAGTACATCGTCTCTTTTTTCTTTAAAAAACGGATAAAAACAAGTAATAGTTTTAAAGAGTTCTTGATTATTGCTTAATTCACTCTTTGAATACTGATTATATGCTTTTGTCAAAGCGCCCCACATTGTCCAACCGGGAATAAAAATCTCAGTTTCGTTTATAACACCCCACCTTGCAGAACCAATATGAATAGGTTGATTTTGTTTAAATACAATCTTATACCATTTCACTTTTAATCTCCTTTAGCCTTTGCATGGTATCTTGCATAAATTAAAACCTTTTCTAAGAGTTCTTTTATAAATAGGAGTTTGTTTAAGTCTTGAGCGAGGTTTTGGAAGTATTTATCATCTATGTTCCTATTATTATCATCTATGTCCCTATTATAATTGCCGTTAACAAAATTATTCAATTCTTCTATTAGATTCTTGATTTTATCTATTTTTTTTTGATCTTTTTTAAATTTATCATTAGCATAAACCCACATTGCATAAACACCATCGCTGGCAAGTATTCCAAGAAGTTTATTTAAATCACTTTCTTCCAGCTCGTTTGAAAGCTCAAAAGAAAGTCTATAAATTTCTGATTCCAAATTCATGATTGACCTCCTCAATTTGATTCATTTTAGGATTTACAATCTTTTTCTTCTAAATCTTTGTTGAATTCAATTTTTATTCTTCCAAATCCCCTTGTTGTCATTCCACCAATGCCAAGAGTTTCAAAGAAATGTTTAGATTCTTTTAATGCACATTCTAAGCTTTCAACAGTTGGCAGTGGCGTAAGCTTATCATCAATACCTGAAAAACTATTCTTATCAAAGATTCTAATATTTCCATATAAAATAGTTCCTCTTGGAATTGCTTCTGATGTAAATAAAGCGCTTTCTTTTGCCGCCCCAGTAATTGGGTCTATTGATACAGAAGTTCTAACTTCAAGGTTTGAGTTAACTATTTGAGAGAATAGATTTTCTGGGACAATCACTATATCTTGTAAACTTAATCCAAAATCACCAAATTTAATCTTATTTAAATTTATCGATTTGCTCTCAACTTTAAAGGGTAGATAAATCCACCCAAGATTTATATAGCCATTTTCCCTTCTTTCTTCAATTTTTTCTAAAACAATACAAACTTCTGTGTTATTGGTATTTCCACTTTCCGTGTTATCACCATTTATATATAAATTTAGTATTTCATCTGTAGTTATCCACTTAGTACCAAAACGAGTAAAAACAGGGAAAAACAAAATATTTAAATCACTAAAATAAAGCATCCCTTGCCAGCTTATGTCTTTTTTAGAAAAGCCAAAACCTTTACAAACTAAACAATGCCCGCAGTGTCCTGTTTTA
>Ga0315298_1011765_pt1 | contig 10200 bp, 11 predicted proteins | sample WHS_1_MG_FD_203077 | JGI IMG/M metagenome (GOLD analysis project Ga0315298, IMG submission 203077) | Extremophilic microbial mat communities from Washburn Hot Springs, YNP, Wyoming, USA - WHS_1_MG | ecosystem: Environmental > Aquatic > Thermal springs > Hot (42-90C) | place: USA: Wyoming...
CGGAATTGCGCTTGTTTTTTCAAAGATAGTGTTGTATATCTCTTCAGAATCATAGGCACTGTCAAGAAGAATATACGTACTCTGAGATATAGAATCAATAAGGTAAAAGAAGGAGACACCTTGTTTGTAACATGTAAAACTCAAAGTCGAGGTTAACATCTTTTTCACTTTTCAATGATCATCTAAAAATCTCAAACAAAAATTGTTGGATATCCTATCAAGATAAACCTTGTAGTTAGTAGTTATCAGAAGTTTAAAATTGGCTTAACATAAAAGCCAAAATTTTCAATAAGGAGGTAAGAAGTATGAAGCGAATCTTTGTGGTAATTCTTGTGCTGTCCACAATCGTTTCAGTGTTAGGGTTAGCTGCAGTTACAACTATAACAATAGCTACTGTAGCAAATCCTGATATGGTTATTATGCAAGCATTGACTCCCTACTTTGAAGCAGCACACCCTAACATAAAATTGAACTGGGTTATTCTCCCTGAAAACGAATTACGACAGAAGGTCACAACAGACATAGCTGTGCATGGTGGAGCTTATGATGTAATCACAATAGGCGATTATGAAGTTCCAATTTGGGCGAAAAACGACTGGCTTGTTCCCTTTACAAGTTTGCCAGCCACTTATGATGAAGGAGATTTGATTTCTACAGTTAAAAATGCTCTCTCCTACAATGGAGTATTATATGCGTTGCCATTCTATGGAGAATCATCGATGATGTACTACAGAAAAGATCTATTTGCAAAAGCTGGTTTAGTGATGCCAGAACATCCTACGTGGGATCAAATAGCAGAGTTCGCTAAAATTTTGAATGATCCATCCAAGGGGGTATATGGAATAGTATTAAGAGGCTTACCAGGATGGGGAGAAAACATGGCTCCTCTTGATACTGTTATAAATGCTTTTGGTGGCGAATGGTTTAACATGCAATGGCAACCACAACTTACAAGCCCTGCATTTGAAAAAGCAGTTAACTTTTATGTTAATCTAGATAGACAATATGGTCCTCCTGGTGTAACTTCTATGGGTTTTACAGAAAGTGAGACTTTTTTTGCTGGGGGCCATGTAGCTATGTGGTATGATGCCACTGTGGCTGCAGGATATCTTTCAGATCCAAAAACTTCTCAAGTTGCCAGTGATGTTGGATTTGCATTTGCTCCATCAGAGGTAAAATCTAATACAGGATGGCTATGGTCTTGGGCTTTAGCAATTCCTTCATCTTCTAAGAAAGTAGATGCAGCAAAAACGTTTATTTTATGGGCTACTTCAAAACAATACATACAACTAGTTGCTGAAAAATACGGATGGTTACTTGTACCACCAGGAACACGTTACTCAACATATGAGAATCCTAATTATTTGAAAGTCGCCGCGCCTTTTGCTCTTATAACTGAAGAATCAATAGATAATGCAGATATTTTACATCCAACAGTAAGTCCTGTGCCATATATTGGAATTCAATATGTAGATATTCCTGAGTTTGAGGCAATAGGAACACAAGTGGGACAATATATAGCTGCGGCTTTGGCTGGTAATATGTCAGTTGAACAAGCACTTCAACAATCACAAGATTACGTAACTAATATTATGAAAGAAGCCGGTTATATAAAGTAATATATTCAAGGTACGTACTTTTGATGTAGAACTTGGATATCGAATAAAGATCTTTGAAAATATTAGATAATGAGCATGGAATCATCATATACTTTTGTTGAATGCAAAAAAGAAATGATTCCATGCTCACAATTAAAAATTATATCTTCTATCACCGAGCTGGTTTCCTTTAAAAGAAACAACAAAAGAGTCAGAATTTTTATCTCATTCTCGACGAAAGAGTTATTAAAAATTAAAAGGTATGGGACAAAAGCAATTGAATTCGAAGGCTATAACATTCCTATCTTCACAACAATGGATAATTTATTTGAAATCTCGACCGAGCAATTTGACCGAATGATTGAATCAGTTTCTTTCTAGAATCTTATTGCCTTGATTAGCGGATAGTATTTTATTGTCTTGACATAGGTGGTCAAACGTACTCGGTTAGTTGCTAATATTTAGCATTTTTTAGGCTAAAAGATTCGGAATTTAAAATTGAATTAGTATAGTATAAACGGATTTGAAAGGAGAGAAATATTTATGTCAAATGCAGGCGTTGAGAGTAATTTAACGGCAGAACAAATTCTTAGCAAAAATTCATTTCAAAAGAGGCCTTTAAAAAGCACTCCTTATTTATTGTTGCTACCTGCTATTATTTATTTGTTTATCTGGATGATAATTCCTTTATCAATGACAATTTATTATTCTTTCCAAAAGTATAATATTCTTTTACCATATATTCATGGATTTAATGGTGTAACTAACTACTATCAAGTACTTACTTCTGCAGATTTTCAAGCGTCTGTTATTAATACTTTGGTATTAGTTGGTTCTTCTCTTTTAATTACTATAGTCTTTGGGATTTTGATAGCTTTAATTTATAATACAAACTTCTGGGGTAAAAATTTCGCCAGAACTTTATTTATAACGCCCTTCTTTACAATGCCCATTGTAAATGGTCTTCTATGGAGAAATATGATCCTGAATCCTACATATGGTTTATCAGCATGGTTTGAAAAAATGATAGGAATAACTCCGATAAGTTGGTTAAGTTCTTTCCCTCTTTTATCAATAATAATTATCGTAAGTTGGGAATGGCTTCCATTCTCCGTTTTAATTTTTTTAACGGCTCTTCAATCTGTTCCAGAAACAGTTATAGAAGCGGCTAAGATCGATGGAGCTACAAAAATAAAAGAATTTTTCTACATAATCCTTCCAAATATATTTCAGACTATTTATGTAGTTATAATGCTTGAAACAATGTTCTTTATTTCTATCTTTGCAGAAATTTTCGTTACAACATCTGGAGGACCTGGCTTGGCATCAACAAATTTACCTTACTATATTTATCTGCAAGGTTTTTTCGCTTGGAATGTAGGAAAGGCTTCAGCAGCGGCTATAATTACTGTTATTTTAGCTAATATAATAGTTCTATTTTTTGCGAACTTTCTTTCAAAAAAGCTCAGATTTGGAGGAGATTAACATGAGAGGAAAAAAGAGATTGGTAAATTTTATAATAGGTATAGTTGGTTTTGTCATCGCTATAATTTTTTTCTTCCCTATATTTTGGATGTTCCTCACAAGTTTTAAAACAGAGGTTGGGGCTTTTTCAATACCACCAGAAATTTTTTTCAAACCTGTTTTAACAGCCTATGAGGCAGTCTTTTCGAGAGGAGATGTGTTAAGATATTTTATTAATACCATAATTTCCTCCTTTGGGTCGACATTAATTGCTTTAATAATAGGAATTCCAGCAGCTTATTCTCTTGCGTTTTTAAGACCTAAAGGGAGAAATTTCACATTAGTGTGGATTATTTCGACAAAAATGATGCCTGCCGTAGGAGTACTTATTCCTATTTATATAATATACAATCAACTGGGTTTGATTGATAATATATGGGGATTGACAGCAGTTTATGCAATGATGAATTTACCTATAGTAATATGGCTGCTTTTTGATACATTTAGTAATGTACCTTTTGAGATATTAGAAGCAGCAAAGATAGATGGCGCAAACACATATAAGGTAATTACTGATGTATTGTTACCAATAGCAAAAAATGGCATTTGGTCTGCTGGCTTGCTATCTGCCATTCTTGCTTGGAATGAAGGTTTTTGGAGTGTAAATTTAACAAATGTGAATGCTGCTACCCTCGGTGTGTTCATATCTTCATTTAAAGCAGGAGAAGGATTATATTGGGCAAAAATGTCAGCAATTTCAACCTTAGCTGTTATACCTGTTATTATTATTGGTTGGATTGTTCAAACACAGATAGTAAGGGGTTTAACATTTGGAGCATTAAAAGAGTGAAAATTAATTATTTTAAAACTTAAATGAAAGGAGAGATACGTATGATAATGGACAAATTTGCGTTAAAAGAACGTGTAGCGGTTGTAACTGGTGGCAATCAGGGAATAGGATTCGAAATTGCAAAAGCTATGGCTGAGGCAGGTGCAACGGTAATAGTAGGAGACATAAACGAAGAAAGCCAAGAAATAAAGAAACTTAAAAAATCTGGTTATAAAATTGATTATGTGTTCTTAGATGTCAGAGATACCTCGAATATAGAACAAGTATCCACGAAAATTTACAACAGTTATGGTCATATAGATATACTTGCTAATATTGCAGGCATAGTCATCAATACTCCTTTATTAGAAACAACAGATGAAGAATGGGCAAAAGTTATAGATGTTAATCTTAATGGTGTATTCCGTTGCTCAAGAAGTTTCGGAAAATTTATGGTCAAATCAAAGCGAGGATGTATTATAAACATGGCTTCAATGTCAGGGATCATAGTTAACACTCCGCAGCCTCAAGCTTCTTATAATGCCTCTAAAGCAGGAGTAATACTGTTAACCAAGTCTATGGCAAGTGAATTAGCTCCTTTTGGCATACGTGTGAATGCTATAGCACCTGGATATGTTGCAACTCCACTTACAAAGAAAGGCATGTCTAACAAAGAATGGAGTAATCGATGGTTAGATATGACACCTATGAAAAGAGTAGCTGAACCTGAAGAAATAGCTCCACTAGCTGTATTCTTAGCTTCAGATGCTTCGAGTTTCATGACTGGTAGTGTAGTTGTAATAGATGGTGGTTACACTATATGGTAGGAACATTGAAGGAGAGTGATATAAAATGAAGGCATTTGTTATAGAGTCACCCAAAATATATAAATACGTTGAAATACCTTATCCAAAATTATTAGATAAAACAAATGAAAGTATAATAAAAATCGCAGGATGCGGAGTCTGCGGTACAGATCCAAAAATTTATAAAGGGGAAACAATGGCTAATTATCCTTTGGTCCCAGGGCATGAAATTGTTGGAATAATAGAAGAATCCTCCGAATTCAAAAAGGGACAAAAAGTAACTGTTGATCCGAATAAAGCGTGTGGTAAATGTCATTTTTGCAGAATTGGAAAGCCAAACTTATGCCAAAACTTAGAGGCCGTTGGTGTCACAAGGAATGGTGGATTTACTGAGTATGTAATAGTTGACAATTCCCAAATTTTTATACTTGATGAATCTGTTCCTATTGAAAGAGGTATCTTCTCAGAACCACTTTCTTGCATTCTTGAAGGTTTTAATAGATCTAACTTTTCATTTACTTCAGATGTAGCGATAGTTGGAGGAGGCTCAATAGGATCTATTTTTGGAATGCTTTCTAAAAGATTTACGATAGGAAATGTTGTGGTATTTGAAGTTGCAGAAGAAAGACGACATTATATAGAAAACGAGCTTAAGATAACATCCTTAGATCCTAGAGACTTCAAAGGTAAACATTTTGATGTTGTATTCGAATGTTCTGGTACAACCGATGGTCTTAATTTTGCCGAAAATATAGTAGAAAGCGGTGGGATGATAATTATCTTTGGTGTAACACCTCACGGTAAAAAAGGTGAAGTAGAACCTTTTGACATTTATAAACGTGAATACAGTTTGTCAGGATCTTATATCAATCCATATACAATGGAAAAGGCTGTGAAAATTATGAATTCAGGTGAATTTTTATTTGAGAAACTTGTTTCGGATACTGTGGGGCTGGATAAAGTATTTGAGTTTGTTATTGGTAGTAAAAAGCCATTTATTAAAGCGATGTATAAATCTTAATCAACAGCGAATTCTACTTATTTTGACAGTAGATGTCATCGCTTAAAACAACAAACGAGGTGAAGAAAATGAAGGCATTCTATTTGGAAGGCATAAAGCGATTTACCAAGGAAGATATACCAGTTCCCTCTCCAAGTTCTGAAGAAGTACTTGTAAAAGTAAAGAATGTTGGAATATGTGGTTCAGATGTTCATTATTATGAACACGGAAGAATAGGAAATTTTATCGTTGAAAAGCCTATTATATTGGGACATGAAGCAGCGGGAGAAGTTGTATCTGTTGGCTCTGAAGTCAAAAATTTAAAAATAGGTGATAGAGTGGCGATGGAACCAGGAATACCTTGCAGAAAATGCAAATTCTGTAAAACTGGAAGGTATAATCTTTGTCCAGACGTTAAATTCTGGGCAACTCCTCCAATAGATGGTACCTTTACTGAGTACGTAACACATCCAGCAGATTTTTGCTTTAAATTACCTCCATCTGTATCTTATGAAGAAGGTTCTATGTTTGAACCTCTGGCTGTAGGTTTATGGGCAACTGAAAAAGCGGCACTCAAGCCAGAAAATAACGTAGCAATTCTTGGTGTTGGTACAATAGGAATGATGACATTAAAGAGTGTTCTCGCTGTTGGCATAACTGACGTTACAGTATTTGACGTTTCTGATTTTAAATTAGACATGGCAAAACAGTTTGGAGCCAAAACTGTGAACTCAAAAGATCCAAAAATATTCAAGACTTATTCAGATGCATTTGATGTTGTATTTGAAACAGCGGGCAATTCTGTTACCACTTCCAATACGGTTAATCTTGTCAGCAGAGGAGGTACAATTGTTTTAGTAGGATTACCCTCGAAAGATGAAAATATTCTAAATACAAATCTCTTAAACTCAAAAGAAGGCGTTATAAAAACAGTTTTTAGGTATGCAAATATGTATCCGCGTGCGTTGCAGCTTGTTTCATCTGGAAAGATACAATTGAAACCTCTGATCACGAAGTACTTTGACTTTGATCAACTCCCAGAAGCTTTTGATTATGTTGTAAAAAATAACGATAAGATTATAAAAGTAATGATAAATATGTAGGTGTCATGATCTTGTATTTTTATACTCGGTCAATTTTAATTTCTAATTTCTAAAAAGGACATAAATTATTATTAATTCAAATTTTGATTCTTAAATCTGACATGTATCACTTTAAAATATAATTAATACTACTACTGACTTCTTTGACAACATGATGTCCTCGAGAAAGACTAATGATTATTATGTTTTTAACATATAATTAATATATTGATAAAGCCTTTGCAATGCTAAAAATGAGCTCCGAAGAGATACATGTCAGAGTCAAAGTTTCAAATTTAATTAAGGAGAAGAAGGCAAAATGCTAAAAGGGATAGATCCTGTTATATCACCACAATTGTTGAAAATTTTGGATGAGATGGGTCATGGAAGTGAAATATTGCTTGCGGACGGAAATTATCCTGCCGAGGCATCTACAAAAAATGGTTCTATCGTAGTTCGAGCAGATGGAATTGGTATACCAAGGTTACTCGAAGCAATTCTTAAGTTTTTTCCACTTGATACATTTTTAGATTACAATGTAGTTTTAATGAATCCTGAAAAGGGGACTCCAGAAATATGGAAAGATTATGAAAAAATTCTTAAAAGCTCTGGTGAAGAAGTAAAGATAAGAAAAGTACCAAGATTTGAATTTTACGATTTGGCTGCAAAGTGCTATGCAGTTGTTGCAAGCGGAGAAAGAGCATTATATGCAAATATAATTTTGAAAAAAGGTGTTATAGAATAATAATTGTTGAGTTTAGATATTCATTCAAATTTGACTCATAAAATGACTTTTGCGGTGAAAAACTGAGACATAAATCCATGATCCAAAAACTTTAAGTTTGAAATTAACGAGTATATATAAGAAAGGATGTGGTTTTAATAAATTTTGCAGTCGTCGGAGAAAACCTGATCGATCTGTTCAAAATAGATAGTGCTTTTGAAATACATGTTGGTGGGTCTCCGCTTAACATAGCTGTTGGGCTTGCAAGACTTGGAGAAGATGTCATCTATATAACTAAATTCTCTTACGATTTTTTCGGAGATATGCTCAAAGATACATTAAAATCCGAAGGTGTCGATATATCATTATCTGTAACAGATGATGACCTTCACACAACACTCGCATTCGCCTTTGTCGACGAGAAAAAAGTCCCAAAATTTGCGATATGGAACAGATCAACTGCTGATAGCGATTTGTCGTACGAAGAACTTTCAAAGGTAAGAATAGATGAATTTGATGCTTTTCATTTTGGTTCTATTCTCTTTGCAACGCCTGCATCAGATCACATCTTAAAATTCATGAGAGACGTTAGAGACAAACAAAAGTACATTTTCTTTGATCCCAATTACAGACCTCATATTGCCAAGAATGAGAATAAATACAAGAAAGATCTACTGAAGGGTTGGAGAATATCGAATCTTGTCAAGTGTAGCATGGAAGATGCGAAGTCGATCTTTGATTTCAACGATTTTGAAAAAATAGTTGAAGTGGTAAAATCTATTGGCGTTAAAACTGTGATAACAGATGGAGAAAATGGTGCATACGTTATTTCAGAAAGGGTTATTCACATTCCAGCGATACACGTCAACGTTGTTGATACCACAGGTTGTGGTGATGCCTTTATGGCGGGATTGATTCATGAACTTGCAAAAGAGAACTTTTTGGATGAAGAAAAAGTCTTAATTTCTGCAGCGAAGTTTGGTACGATAACGGCCGGAATGGCAGCACAAAAAGTGGGTGCGATAACATCTTTTCCAAAATTAAGAGAAATTGAAGAATTTTTAAAAACTTTGAAAGAGGTGTAATTCATAAAGTGGTAAGTATAAAAGATATAGCTGAAAATGTTGGAGTATCAGTAGCAACCGTCTCAAAGGCTTTGAACCATAAGCCTGGTGTAAGTCAAGAGATAAGGGAATTGATCCTTGATAAAGCCAAAGAGATGGGGTATGTTGTTAATGGTCTTGCACGTGGTATGAAGATATCTAAAACCTTCACTGTTGGAGTATTAGTTTCAGATATAATGAATCCTTTCTTCAGTGAGGTTATTTCCGCAATAGAAAGAATTCTTTATGCAAAAAAATATAACCTTATGATATGCAACGTTGGTGAGAATCCTCAAAAAGAGATTGATTATCTTGAACTTTTGGTTTCTAAAAAGGTAGATGGGCTTATCGTAGCACCTGCTGCTGAAGGGCAAAATCTTTCAGTTTATAAAAATCTGGTAAGGCACGGCATGAAGATTGTTCTCTTTGATAGACTCATAGATTCTGTTAATTGTGATACTGTTGTCATAGATAATCGCGCTGCTACTTATGAAACTGTAAAGTATCTTAAAGATCATGGTCACTTGAAAATAGGAGCCATTTATGGCATTGAAAACAGTTATACAGGTTATGAAAGATTAAGTGGTTTTAAAGAAGCAATGAAGACATTTGGATTGGAATACAATAAAGAATGGGTCAAGAGTGGGTTCTTTAGAGAAGAAGATTCTTACAAAAAATCTATTGAAATTTTGAGAATGAATCATAGACCAACTGCTATGGTCGCAATGAACAATTTCACAACTTTGGGACTTATGAAGGCTATAAGAGATTTGAAATTAAAAGTCCCAGATGATATTTCGATCATAGGTTTTGACGATGCTGAATGGATGCAGGTATCTTCGCCACTTATAACAACCATAATTCAACCTGCTGATGCTATAGGTATGACAAGCGCAACACTTCTTTTAGATGCAATAGAAAACGAAAGCATGCACAAACCTCGACATATCGTATTGAAAGCAAAACTTGTAGAGCGTGAATCTGTTGCAAATCTTCTATGAAAATATCTTCACTCTCAATTTCACAAATTAGATCAAAATGGTAGTTTCAGGATGTAACTCACATTCCGCAGATTAAAAACAGATTTTGGAATTTATTGGGAAACATGTTTTGAAGTTAAAAAATGATTGATTTATGTCCATCTGTATTTGGTAATATAAAAGTGATCCACATCGCCCACAGAAATTGATCCACTATCTTAGATAGACCTTCTAACACCGATTTTGTAAGCCTAATCTTAGAAAGTGATAGCCTTACTATTGAGGTAAGAAAATATAGTCGAGCTAAAAAAGAGTTTTTGATCGATGTTTTTGTTTGACCGATGACGACACAAAAGTCCGAATTTGTCTGGGTTGGTAAGTATTTCGTCATCGGCGAACAATGCGCAAAATTTTTCGGTGTTTTTGATCAAAAATTTTCGGTGTTGACAAAATCATAGGTTTACTGTTGAACTGTTCAAGAATCCATGTCATTATCTCTTTATCCAACTCTGACCAAAATTCTTCATGACCATTCATAAATCTTGTCAACGTTGTATGTGATAGGTCAATCAATGCATCTTTAGAAATGGATGAAACTGAAGAGTGTTTCTTTG
>Ga0315298_1011766_pt1 | contig 10199 bp, 10 predicted proteins | sample WHS_1_MG_FD_203077 | JGI IMG/M metagenome (GOLD analysis project Ga0315298, IMG submission 203077) | Extremophilic microbial mat communities from Washburn Hot Springs, YNP, Wyoming, USA - WHS_1_MG | ecosystem: Environmental > Aquatic > Thermal springs > Hot (42-90C) | place: USA: Wyoming...
TTCCTTCTCTCATCAGCGCAGCATGTACCTTATTTTTGAATCTGGTACGCTCATGTACCAGATATGCTCTGAGCCTTGTTAAATCTCGAAGACTCTGAATCTCTTCGGAGGGCACATAGGCTGTCGGGAGCCAGCCCATCATTAGCAATTGTGCTAAGGCTTCTGAAGCCTTTGCGTCTGTTTTGATTTTCACGTCTGCGATCAGGCGCGTCTTCAAAGGATGGGCCAGGCTTACCTTGTATCCAATGTTTTTGAGAAATTCGTAGGCGGGTCGCCAGCTATAACCCGCTTCAATGGCAACCGATGCATTGTCAATGCCCTTGAAGAATTCTTCCAAGCCTTCCTTATTGTATTTGAGCTTACCTCTTTTCACCACTTTTCCATTCTCATCCAGCACGGTGGCATCGATATACTCCTTGTGTGCGTCTAATCCTATGTAGTTCATTTTTTCACCCCCTGGAGGCCTGATTACCGCCTCCAACATTGGCTTGTGGAGGCGGGTTTAAAAGGGAAAATCGTGCATACCGTCTCCAAAACCATCGATGTGGAGGTGGTAAAAACATGCCCCTGTACGTGGGGCTTGATGTACATAAGGGAACTTGCCACGCGACGGTGGTCGATGAGCACGGAGAGATAGTGGAGCAGAGAAGATTCGTCAACCAGCGGGATGAATACGAGTACTTCTTCAAGCACATCAAAGATGCGAAAGTTGCCATGGAAGCTTGCTACTGCTACCAGCCAGTGTACGAGCTGCTCGAAGGGATGGGGATCGAAGTGAAGCTGGCTCACCCCAACCGGACGAGGGCGATAGCGGAGGAGAAACTAAAGACGGATGCAAAGGACTCGGAAGTTCTGGCGAAGTTGCTGGCGATGGATTGGCTCCCGATCGCCTACGTCCCGCCCCAAGAAATAAGGGATCTGAGAGAACTCGTGAGACTCCGGACGTACCTGGTGATGGTTCGGACGATGTTTAAAAACAAGATCCGTGCAGAGCTGGCAAAGCAATGGATCGAAATCGGCGACCCGTGGACGCACAAATAGTCGAAACCTGTTTTTTTATATCATACCATGGGTTTCTGCGCATTTGTTTTTATTCTCGTACCTACAACGTAAGTCGAGAACAGGCACCTTAAGAGGTCAAGATGGAAACGAAGTAGCGTTTTCACAGATTTGAGCACAAAATCGGAGACACGGCCAGCCGTTAAACATCTAAGCCCAGCGAACAAATCTCTCCATTCCAAAATCAGTAAATAATATCTTCAAGCCTTTCTTTTTCCGATGCTAGTTTTATTTCCCTGACAATTCTTCTGCCCATCGACATTGGCTCCTCAAAAAGGTAGCAAGAATATTGGGAACCCAAAGGATAGAGATTAGTTCCCGCCACAATCCTTGCAGAAATTTCAAAAGTCACAAATTCCAAGTCGTCGCGGCAAATGGTCTCTAAGCAGAACGGGCCCACGATGCCGGGCGGAAAGAGATCTTGTGAAGCGGCAACGACTTTATTTCCCATATCGATCAGTTTATTTAACAACGACTCCCTGACGACGACTGGTAAATTTCCTGTAACCACATAACTGCCAAATTTCTGTATTTCCTCCCTAGTTGCGCCGATCCTGTACAGACCGTCGATGTTACATTCGTCCCTGCGATCAACGCCGAACAATTCAGTTCGCCTAAAAGTCGGTGAGTAAAAGTAGTGTGGATAATATCTAAGCCCGAGCACATATTCTTGGATGAAATAGTCATCGGATTCTCCGTTTAACAATTTCCTGCCGGCTTTTGCTATCTTTTCCTTAAACTCTTCACCTGATCCCACTAGGAAGAAACCCCTGCCGCCTTTGGCACCGTAGAACTTCACTAGGCAAAGTCTATCTATCTCTGCAAGATCCTCAAAGACTTGGGGCAACGTGAGCCCTGCCTTCTGAAGCCACTTCATCTCCTTCTTTCTGTCCCTCTCCCATTCGAGCACTTTCCGGTTGCCGAACATGGGCACGAAGAACCCCGTCTCTAGATTTTTGGGCCCAACATACTCTACAAAAGAGCCGTGCGGGATGACCACAGCGTTGCGTTTTCGCAGCTCCATTTGAAATTCGTCTTCAAGGATTTCCTCGAAGCTATCCACAACGAGGTATTCATCGGGGCTAGCTAGGGGAAAAGAATCGTAAACTTTTTTGGACTCAGGCTTGCAAATGCCTAGGGTTCTGAATCCTTCCTGTTTGGCGCCAAGGAAGATCTGAAGTGCCGAATGGGAACAAAGTGTTGCTATAGTTATCCTTTCCTTGTCGTATCTCCTCAGGGCCTCATCTATTTCGTCCTTGCTTATCACGTGAGCACCTCTCCCAGCCTTCCATCCTTTACAGCCTGTTTTATTTCCATGGCGACTCGCCTGCCAGGCCCGATGTTCTCAAGATATCTATATCTCATGTACGGAGAGGTCGACTCAACAATGGCACAGCCCGGCATTCTTACGCTGACATCGAACACGCAAAATTCTAGCTCCTTAGTGAACGCTCCTTGAAGCGCAAAGGGGCCAATTATCCCCGGTGGATACTCGCGCCGGCACACCTCGACGAACTTTTCCCCAGCTTCGAAGACCTTCTTCAGTTGCGACTCCCTTAACGTCACTCCCATGTGTCCTATCTCAATATTCTGCGAGGGCAAATTGGCTTCCAACTGAATTCTAGCGGGCAGGTGAAGGATGCCATCTAAATCGGTCTGAATCCTTCGATCGAATCCCAGCAGCTCCAATGTGTTGGAGAGCGGGCTCCAGAAAAAGTTGGCATTGAAATAAGCACCCACGACGAACTCTTCGATGACCGCCTTGGCCAGGTCCTCGTTGTAAATTATGCTCCTTTCTAGCCTTGATTTCGCTTCCTTTTTAAATTCCTCGGGCGAAGAAGCGTAAAAAAAGGCCCGTTCAAGCCTTCTCTTTTTTTCTGGGACTTTAACGATTACGAGCCTGTCTATATCGTTGGGGTTCTCAAAAGTGATGGGTGTTTTTATCCTCGCCTTTCTAAGCAGATAATACTGGTTTCTATCAGCATTTCGTTCCTCCGCCTTTAGCAAGAATCGATTTCCAAAAAGGGGAACCTTGAATTTTTTTTCTATCACAGGGTAGCCCAGATAAACGGAGAATGATCGGTTGGGCACAAAAATTGTGTTCAAATCCCTGAGGATCCCCTGATATTTCGATTTGGCCAGCTCTGAAAACTTACCCAGCAAGATGACTTGGTCGAAGAGGTTTCGGTAATATTTGGCGTAGGTCTTCTCCCTGCCACGCTGACAGACAACGACGGTTTCTAGGCCCTCCTCTTTGGCTCCATGAGCTACTTCTAGAGCGGAGTGCGAGCCCAGAACGCCTATCCTAAGCTTAGATTGGTTGTACTTACTGAGAATCTGCTGAATATGCGATCTCATCCTATCAAAAATTAGTTGTCTGACCAATTTAATAGCGTAATGCTTTTGAGAACTCATGCCATCGCCAATGCTGGTGGGTCCCGAAGAACGGTGGTTTGTAACCAAGGTTATTTATCTAATGGTGCAAAACATCCTTATGCGGCTGCTGCGTGGCTAGGGTGGGATACTTCTTGGAGGCCGAGAAAAAAACCAAACTGGACAGATACCGCGTTAGGATGAGCGCTGTGGAAGTCCTCAGAACCATGAAGCAGACCCATACCTATGAGGATTTGTCGGCTTTGACCGGATTACCTGTTGCGGTTCTGAGCAGGTACGTAAATGGCCATGTTTTTCCAAGCGTTAGCCGAGCCAGCAAGCTAATCAAGATTTTTAAGGAAGATTTTCTCGTGGAAGCAGTCAAGGAGAGGATATGCTTTACTCAGAGGCAGGTGTTTGACCAAACCAGACTCTTGTCCGACGTTGCTCTCCTTGGCTTAATAGCAAAGGTGGCATTAGAAGAATTCGGAGGAGAGGGAATAACCAAAGTATTGACGAAAGAAACCGCAGGCATACCTCTGGCTACTCTCGCTGGAAAAGAGCTCGGCGCGGATCTTTTGATAGCAATCGAACAGAAGGAGATGGCCGTCAATGAGTTCATTGAGGTCGAGAGAGCGTTTAGCGATGGGACCTATACCTACCTATATCTCCCGAAGGGCCTGATGGGTGAAAAAGACAACGTTCTGATAGTAGATGACTGTATTAGAACAGGCTCGGCTGTCAGAGCTATGGCCGAAATGTGTAAAGTGACGGGGGCTAAACTGAAGGGAGTGTTTGTTGTCGCCGGGATTGGAGACACCCCAGCGAGGGTCGGGGGCGAGCTTAAACGCTGGTTCCCGCCCAGGTGTCCAGTCAAGTCCCTTGTCAGGTTCTGGCCGCCTCCCCGAACTGGCAAAATTTCTCTCGCGAAAGAAAGATCGGCAGGGTGAAAAGGCAAATCAATTCATTTTTGTACCAAGGTCCTTCCTTCCACACGGCTGTTCTGCAGGCTACCGACCCGCCAGCTCTTAAGACAAGCCTTTCCATGGCTTCCATCGTGCCACCAGTCGAAACGACATCGTCCAACAAACAGACTCGTTTTTTCTTGAGGTGCTTCGCCGACTGGCTTTCCAAGATAAGCCTTTGGGTTTCTTTTGTGGTGATTGATTTAACTTCTTCGCAAACGTGACCTTTCATGTATGCTTTGACGCCCTTTCTGGCCACGACGAACCGCTTGTGGCCGAGCCCATTGGAAACCTCATAGGCTATGGCCATTGACTTCGCCTCTGGAGTCAGGATGACATCGGGGTTGAATGTTCTGATCCGCTCAGAGAGTTCCTCACCGGCTCTTTTTATGAATTCCACATCCCCTAAAACCAGTTCGGCGTTTGAGGCTATCCAAATACCCGGGGCAACGTTGATTACCGGGAGTTCCCTCTTCAGTCCGAATACGCTTATCCTGTACTTTTTTTGACCATCGTAGGGAAGGACTTCCATTATATCACCCTAAGCACATAATGCAAGATCGCCAAAGACACTGCAGAAATGAGAACAACAATGATGAGGTAATCGAAAATGGTCATCTTAAGCTTAAAAAATCGCGTTCTTTTCCCCTCCAGATCGAAGAACCTGAGTTGCATGGCCAAGGCTAACTTTTCCGCGTTCTCTATGCTCCTCACTAACAATGGCAACAAGACGAATTTGTAGTTTTTAATCCTTGCGAGGAGAGAGCCCCTGTCGAGTTCTAAACCCCGCGAGGTTTGGGCCTCCTTTATGGCCTTGTACTCATCAGACATAGTCAGGGTATGTCGAAAAGATAAACCCACGAGGAGAGATGTTTTGTACGGCATTCCGAGCGAACTCAAAGCTGTCACGAGTTCTCTTGGAGTTATCGAATAAACGAATGCGAGAGACACCATTATTATGCTCATCAGCCTCAAGGCCATGAAGCCGCCAATGCTGATTTCAGGTTCGGTCCCGCTGAACTTGTGGAAAATCGACCAACCGTACAGAGTGGACCAGAGTACAAAGGCAACGACAATGGCAGGAAGCATTATTTTAAGCTTCCTCAGCATCTCGATCCTCCTGAAAAGCAGGACCGGTAGAGAGAGAAATACTATGTAGACGGTTATGTCGGTGGCTGAGAAGATAATGATCATTGAAGCGAAAAAGGCCAAAACCTTAACTCTGGGATCAACAACAAGGCGCGGGCGGCCCATTACCGATCACCTCTCCGCAGCGGGGGCTCTAATTCGAAAGCTTCCAGGAATTTCCTTTTTCTCAGGATTTCATCGGGGACGGAATCGGCCACTATCCTGCCGCTGTGCAGGACAACCACTCTGTCGCTGATTTCGAGGGCGAAATCAGAATCATGGGTGACCACAACGATAGTCTTTCCACCGCTCCTTAGATTCAGGATGGTATTTTTTAGCACCTCGAGTGTTTTAGCATCCTGCCCCGTCGTTGGCTCGTCAAGTACGAGTATCTTCGGATCCGTGGCTAACGCGGATGCTATAGAGAGCCTTGTTTTGCCCCCCATGTTGAGAGCATATGGGGACATTTTGATCGCATCGGCCAGCCCCATCATGCTCAAAGCGCGTTTAGCGTGATCGTCAGGCAACCCCAAGTTGCGGCAACCGAATGCGGCCTCTTCCCAGACCGTGTTGTTGGTTATGTGCCTGTCGGGGTCCTGGAACACAAAAGCAACATACTTGGCCATCTCCGCCGTCGACATGGTGTTGACATTCTGTCCCATAATCTCTACCGACCCCTTAGTGGGTTTCAGCAGCCCATTAAGGTGCTTGACCAGAGTGGTTTTCCCTGAACCATTAGGGCCCATTATTGTGACAACTTCGCTCGAATTTACCCGAAGATGCACGTTTTTCAGTATATAGCCCTGCGAATATTTGAACCAGAGATCTCTGACCCCCACAACTGGTTTTCTTTCGCACTTTAGTTTTGGGATCTTTTTTAGCGAACTCACAGCGCAGTCCGCTTTTGCTGCTTTAAGTCTACCTCCCTCGAGTACGTAAAACCGATCCAAGACCTCTTCAAGCCCTTTGATCCTCCTCGCGAGTATGATCACGCCCTTATTTTGAGACTTAAGCCAGCTCATGATGCTTTTCAACGCACAAACTCCTGGCCAATCCAAGTTTGAGGTTGGATCGTCCATTATTACAAACTCCGGATCAAGGATAACGGTTGAAGCGATAACGACCTTTTGCTTCAGCCCGCCGGAGAGTTCTGAGATCCTGTAGTGACGATATTTTTCAAGCTTGAATGTTTTGAGCGCCCATTCAAGCCTCTTTTCTATATCATCGTGCGGAAGATCGAGGTTCTCCAGGCCGAATACTATGTCGTCTTCCACCGTCAGGCCAAATATTTGAATTTCGAAGTTTTGCATGATTATATTTATTCTTTTGGTGATAACGCTCGGCTTTTCTTCGAGGACGTTTATCCCGTCAACAATGACCTCTCCCTTCACATCACACCCGGCTTTGATTCCCGCGAGACAGTGAGCCAGTGTGGTCTTCCCGCACCCGCTGTGCCCGGTTATTCCAACTATTTCGCCTCTGGAAACACGAAAAGAGAGATTGTCAAGTACAGGATCACTGCCGTAACTGCACGTTAAACCCCGTACTCTCATGCCTCTCACTTTTATAGCCTCCACTTCAGCAATCCTCTGGCCAGTAGCGGGGGTATCACCGCTTTTACGATAATCGGAGTTCCTATGATGATGGGGGGTATATCACTGAGAACGAGCAGCAAAACCGCTGGAACAAATGGTGCAACGCCAACGAGGTCGAACCCTATCGCCACGATGGGAACCATTATCATCCCGGACAGAAATGAAGCAGCGGTTATCTTTGCCAATCCGAACTTCGTATTTGCATCTTCAGGCTTGCAGAACAGCCCTGGTATTAAGCCTGTTAACCCGACGCCCAGCAGATCAAATACGGGAGTTGCAGCGTTGAAATATCCGCCCAGAATCGCCCATAGGGTGTTGCCTATAGCACCGGAGACAAAACCAATAGCCGGGCCAAAGAGCACACCGAAAATGCATGGAAGGAAAGCCAGAACTCTCCAGTGAACAGCACCAGGAATCAGGGGTATCGGTGCAGTAAGCAAAAAGCCCACGCCCGTCACAGCAGAGGTTATCGCCATGTATGCTATTACCAGTCTGGGTTCAGGACGTCCGTATTCTCCCATTTTTCCACCTCCCTCTTTTTATAACAAACGTGTTTAAACTGTCCTTATTTATAAGCTTATTTTAACATAAACGTGTAAAACAAGCACTCAGTTTCCAGGACGGATTATCGAGAACCGAACTCAGCCATTGGGGATCTCTCCTCCTTCAGGGTCGGAATGTCGTTGGCCCTTTTTTTATTTTCACTTTCAGCTCGCGGTGATTGTAAGAGAGCCAAGACCTCACAGCCTTGACAATAGACCCAATATAGCTCTCGTCCTTTCCCTGCTCCTCAAGCTCGCTCACCGAGTCTAGGAGCAAGTTCTCTAGCTCCTTCTACCCATCGCTACGAGTTCTCAGGGTATCAGCCTCCATCCTTCGCAAAACCAGCCGAGCCTACACAGGTAGACATCGGCTGTCACCCGGGAGCCTTCCTAGGTTTTAGCACCATCTCTAAGCATCGGAGCCGCCCAGAGGATTCTTGTATTTTGTCTCCGGAACTTCATCGGTGTTATGGTCTTCGGCCTGAAAATAGGGTTTCGCCCTCAAATATGGTGGGCCCGCCGAGTTGCGCTTAAATAATTAAGCGAATCCTACCAAAAAAAGAGGATTTTGAGTAACTATAGAGCTAGGGCGGGGAAGCGTCCAACCTCAACGGTTCTGATGAAGAACCGAAACGCTTTCCCCGCCAAGATTCTTTCTACAGCGAAAAAGAAAAAGTTTTTCTACACCTATGCTGACCCTTTCGCTCCCGTCCTCGTAAACGTGCCCGGTGAGCTCGTAGTTCTTTTCGGAAGCCGAAGAATTGACCGCGAATATGTCCATGGCCACGCCCATCCTCGGCGCGTATTCCTTGAGGAGAAACACTTGCATCTGGATTGATGAGGCGATTTGGTAATTTTTCGTCTTCTCGGCTAAAACCACGTAGTGTTTTCACGGCTCGGAATATCGAGTAGCACGCCATCGCTCCCCCTCATAGCCATCTCCAAGCTTGCCGCGGTTCGGGTCGACGTTTGGAACGAAGCGGGCGGCGGTGCCTTCGAAGCGCTCCTTTTACACTTCGAGCACATACTCCCCCCTGCACCCGTTCGGATGACCCCGGGCAAAGGATAAATACCTTCAAAAGAACATTCGTCGTGTCACCCGATTTAGTCGAGAAGCTGAAAAACATCGATGCGATCTACAGGAGCAGGCCAGGAGAGGCCGCGCGGATTGAGCATGAGCTTGTCTCGGAGTTTCTGAGCAGCGGGGAGGAGGGCGTGAAATCGGTCTTGCAAATCCTCGGGGACGCCTCATCCTCCGCCACGGCCATCGAAATGGCGCTCAGAATGGTGGACACGTCAAAAAACGAAAAATTCATCCCTTGCATGGTCCAGTTCCTGAGGAAGAACGAGGACGATGACCTCTGCGAGATGGCCTCAGACAACCTCTGGGAGTACGGGGACAAGGCGGCTCCTCCGTTGATCGAGGCGCTGAGGGAGGACTTCAGCAACAAGGTCTACAGCGGGTTCCTGGTCGATGCCCTCAGCGGGGAAGAGGCAAGGGAGTTCGTCGAGAGCGTCCTCAACGATTTCTTGAAAGATCCGGAAAAATACCTGGACTGGTTTGACTTGGGGCACTTCGCATGGAAGCTGGCGGAGGTCGGACAGAAGGAAAACTCGACGGAAATGGTGAAAAAGCTCCTCGGGGTGCGGGGGCTGTTCAGGGAGGACAGACTGAGCCTGAGGAGTCTGCAGAAGTTCCTTACAGACAGCGAGGGTTATCAAAAAGAGCTCTCGGAAGAAGAGATGAGAAGGGCCGAGCTGCTGGCAAGCCTCACCCTCCGCGGGGTGCTCCATTCTCAGGTCGGAGACCTCGTACCAGACGGTCCAAGGCCAGTGATAGACGACTCCAACAGGGCGGAGTACTTCCCTCTCCTGTACCAGATAGAGAGGCTCATCTTTGAGTACCACCAGAAACATCCCGAGATCAAGGACGGCGACGTGATCGAACTCCTGAAGAACGTCAGGGACAAGGTCTGGAGCGGCTACGAGGGGAAAACCGGATTCGAGGAGGCTTTCATACTCGGCCTAAAATTGGTCGTCTTTAGCCTAAGCGACCTGGGCTACACCAAAGGCGAGGTCTCTGCGTGCATAAGCCACATCCTGAACTCGGTGAAGAGGCACAGGGAGGAGGGCTGCAAGCAGAGCTATCTTGAGTTCATTGAGGACTTTTTCAAGAAGAGACTATCCGACGGTCTGGAATCCAAGCCGAGATTTTGAGCTAGGGAGGGTTCTCTCACCCCGGGTTCGGCCTAGAAAAGCGGTGAAGATAAAAAGCAGCTGGTGGGCCCGGTGTTGCACTTAAATAATTACTTGACTCTAAACTTTTGCGTTTTTTACTAACACTTCTCTGTTCAACACCCACCTCAAAAATTCCGGTCGCTCCCGCAGCGTGCGCATAATCCAACGCCAACCTTCGAAATTTTGACTTCGCCATGTGCGATTTTCCTCAGGATTCCTGAGTTGCAAGCTTTTTTGAAAATACGGTCTAAAAGTTTCTTTGTTGTTGGCTCAGATTAGTAAGCTCGTGGAGATCCTTC
>Ga0315298_1011768_pt1 | contig 10195 bp, 12 predicted proteins | sample WHS_1_MG_FD_203077 | JGI IMG/M metagenome (GOLD analysis project Ga0315298, IMG submission 203077) | Extremophilic microbial mat communities from Washburn Hot Springs, YNP, Wyoming, USA - WHS_1_MG | ecosystem: Environmental > Aquatic > Thermal springs > Hot (42-90C) | place: USA: Wyoming...
CTTTTTGGTCAGATCCGCAACTTGTGGACGCATACCTCAACAGCCCTTGAGGGCAACAGCCTGACGCTCGGTGAGACGGCTTTTGTCCTTGAAGAAGGATTAACCGTCGCTGGCAAACCGCTACGGGATCATCAGGAGGTGTTCGGTCATGCCCAAGCGATCGATATCGTCTACGGGCTGATTGCTGTGGAGCAGATCCAGAAAGCGGACCTGTTCGCCTTGCATCGGGCCATTCTTACCGAAGTGATACTGGATATCTACAAGCCCGTCGGCGATTGGAAGAAAGAGCCCAATTACACGAATTACATCGGCACTGACGGTTGTCAACATATGCGTGAATTCCCATCTCCGGCCCATACCCCTGAGTTGATGTCGCAGTGGCTGGATCGTCTCAACAATACGCTGTCAAGGTCCTTGTCGGAAGAGGGCTGCGCGCAGGTTTATGCGGATCTTCACTTGGACTTCGTCACTATCCATCCCTTCTTTGACGGTAATGGCCGGATAGCCCGATTGATCTCCAATCTGCCGGTGCTACGTGCCGGATATCCGCCCCTTGTCGTGCCCACCGAAGCGCGTCATGAGTACAAGCGGGCCATATCGGATTATCAGTCCACGATCCCCAGTCTGGGTAGCCTGAAAGACCTCGGCACGCTTCCCGATAATGGGGAAAGAAGGCAGTTCGTCGATCTGTGCAAAGGTTACTTGGAGCCAACCATGGCGCTTGTCAGGGAATCAAGGGAAATGCAGCAAAAGAGGTCAATCGAAAGATCCATTGAGGCGCAGCCCGAAACCGACATTGATATCGACGATGACTTCGGGCGATAAACTATATTCTCTTTCGAAAGGTGTCAGTGAACCAGCTTGATTAGCGCAGCGACAATGGCGATAGACCCCGCCATCATTGCGCCGAGTTTTAGGACGAGCTTCAATTCAAGCCGCTCTAGATCGTCTTTTGTTGCAAGACGCTCATCAATCAAGCTTGCCTGTTCATCCGCGAGGATTTCGGCTTGAGCAAGCGGCATACCTGCTTCAGTAAGCCGCTTGACGAATTTGTGCGTGTCGAAGGTGATTGTGCTCATTTCTACTCCTTGGGTAGTATGTTAGCATAACTTCGGGTCAATCCTCTTCCGGCAAGATGATTGTGATGAGCGGCTCGCCCCAGTCGCCGACTGCCAGTATGAAATCGTAATTCCTTGCCGCCTTGTCCTGGGGTGATCACCCGGAACATAAAGGTCGATTCGTCGATCTGGCGTTTGAGGGGTTGTCTCAGAAAACGGAAATAAAGCACGCTAAGCCGGTGGCAGCGATTGCAACTGCCTGAACTTGCCCGCGCCGATCTTTGGGCTGCTGCGCTAGAGGTAATTGCCGGTCAGGTTGATGTGCTCCCCACCAGCGACCGGTATTGCAATGGCGTGTAGTCCAGCGCCTTGTTATGACTACGCAAAGCACTGGTGGTACGCACTAGATAACCGTGTTCCACAACACGATGGCCGCCGTCATTAGGTTGAGGCCGATGGCCCAGTAGCGTTGCTGCTCGAAGCTGCGGTCGCGGATTTCACCCAACCGGTAGAAGAACACGGCTCTGGCCAGGGCGTTGCACGTTTCGCCCTTATTCAGCCTGGCATGAACGCGGCGATGCAGCCCCACGTTTTGCAGCCAATCCAGAATGAACAGCGTGCGCTCGATGCGTCCCAGCTCGTGCAAGGCAAAGCCGCGTCAGCATGTCGAGGCCGACGCCCGGTTCAAAGGAGGCTTGCACGAAGCGCAACCGTTGCAAAGTATTCGCATCGAACAAACCATAGCCGCCAGCAGTGCGCTCCACCGGCCGCAACAAGCCATCTCGCACGACATGCATACTCACCCCGGCATCAAAGGCTAGGTGGGACACCGTGTAGGCGTTCATCGAATGCCTCTTTTCCTCAGCCAGCACAGCAGGAAAGCTGCTTCACGTCCTTGTTGAAGGTCTGTGCTGCAAGCTTCAGCCCCTCCACCATCGTCAGGTAGGGGAACAACTGGTCGGCTAGTTCCTGCACCGTCATCCGGTTGCGAATAGCCAGCACCGCTGTCTGGATCAGTTCTCCGGCTTCCGGGGCCACCGCCTGTACTCCAATCAGGCGTCCGCTGCCAGCTTCGGCGACCAGCTTGATGAAGCCGCGCGTGTCGAAGTTGGCGAGCGCCCGCGGCACGTTATCGAGCGACAGCGTACGGCTGACGGTCTCGATACTTTTGTCATGCGCTTCCGCTTCGGAAAGCCCCACCGTTGCCACCTGCGGGTCGGTGAATACCACGGCAGGCATCGCGGTCAGATCGAGCGCCGCTTCGCCACCTGTCATATTGATGGCCGCGCGGGTGCCGGCCGCTGCCGCCACATAGACGAACTGCGGCTGGTCGGTGCAGTCGCCGGCAGCGTAGATGCTTGGTGTGCTGGTGCGCATGCCTTTGTCAATGACGATGGCACCCTGTTTGTTGACGGCGACTCCCGCCGCTTCCAGCCCGAGATCGCGCGTATTCGGTGCTCGACCAGTGGCGATCAACAGCTTGTCGGCGCGCAGGTCGCCGTGCGCCGTGGTGAGCACGAATTCGCCATCAGCATAGGCGAGGTGAGTGGCTTGGGTGTGTTCGAGCACCTCGATGCCCTCGGCGTGGAATGCGGCCGTCACGGCTTCGCCGATGGCCGGGTCTTCCCGGAAGAACAGCGTGTGGCGTGCCAGGATCGTGACCCTGCTCCCCAGCCGCGCGAACGCCTGTGCCAGTTCCAGCGCCACCACTGACGAGCCGATCACCGCCAGGCGTTCGGGGATCGTCTTACTGACGAGTGCTTCAGTGGAGGTCCAGTAAGGTACGTTCTTCAGGCCAGAAATTGGCGGCACCGCCGGACTAGCGCCGGTGGCGATCAGGCAGCAATCGAACGCCACCATGCGCTCGCCGCCGTCGTTGAGTTTCACAATCAAGCTGTGACCGTCCTTGAAACGGGCTGTGCCGTGCTGCACGGTGATCGCCGGATTGCCCTCCAGGATGCCTTCGTACTTGGCGTGGCGCAGTTCCTCGACGCGCGACTGCTGCTGGGCGAGCAACTTGCTGCGCTGGATCGCCGGCTCGGTTGCCGCGATGCCATCGTCGAACGGGCTTTCGCGGCGCAGATGGGCGATGTGGGCGGCGCGAATCATGATCTTGGACGGCACGCAGCCGATATTGACGCAGGTGCCACCGATGGTGCCGCGCTCGATGAGGGTGACGCGCGCACCTTGCTCGACGGCCTTCAGTGCCGCCGCCATTGCAGCCCCGCCGCTGCCGATGATGGCAATATGCAGCTCGCTGCTTTCGCTGCTGGCATGATCGTCAGCATCTTTCAGGATGCGACTGCGTATATCAACGCGCGGTATCGTGGTTGATGCGTCGGCCAAGACCGCGCGATACCCCGCTTCAGCCACCGCGGAGATCAGGGCCACTGTGGACGTATCGGCTTCGACGACCAGTCGAGCGCTACCTTGGGGATATGAGACATCCGCCGAGTGCACTCCGGGCACCTGCTCCAGCGCTTTCTTGACATGCCCCGCGCAGGATGCGCAGGTCATCCCGGTGATTTTCAATTGCGTCATGATTTCGTTCCTTGATTTCGTTGTAGTGACGTGTTCACCCCTGCTTCGAGGGTAGTTAGCAGCTTTCCGGCCCACAACGGCGGCTGCTTGGCGAGACCAGGTCCCAAACCGCGAAGGCCACCATGACCACCAGTCCTGCGTACAGCACGATCCTCGCCGCACCGTGATCCAGGACACCGCTCATGAACGAACCCCACCCGGTCAGAACGAGGGTCGGGCCGATCATCCCAAGCGCGCTGCGGTGCCACTGCCGATGGGAGAACCCACCGAGTGCATTGGCAACCAAGACGAGCGCCGCAAAGAGCGGTAGCACTTTGACGAACAAGTGTTCCCAGTGGGACAGAAATCCCAGCCCGATGGCCGCCCCGATACCGGCCACCGCCGGGAAACACATGGCGCAAGCCATGGTGGACAAGACGGCGCCAGCTACGCCGACTTTGTCGGCCATGATTCGCGTGATAGGTCTCATAGCATCAGTTCTCCTCCCTGACGCTGGACGGATAGCCAGCATTCGCAGTAGCATCGGTCAGCGCCTTAACGTTGGCCTTGGTATTGTCATAGCTCACCACCGCTTCATGCTTTTCAAAGCGAACCTCGACCTTTCGTACACCATCCACTTCGGACAGTGCCTTTTTCACCGTGATCGGGCAGGCGGCGCAGGTCATGCCGGGCACAGCCAGCGTGACGGTTTGGGTGGCGGCCCACACCGGGGTTGTTGCAGCAACGAGTGCGAGGGAAGCAAACAGTTTTTTCATGGCGATCTCCGGTTAGTAAAACAAAGGAAGGACGTAGGGGAATCCGAGCGCAACCAGTATCAGTGCGGCCACGACCCAAAAAATGAGCTTGTAGGTGCCGCTCACCTGTGGAATCGCGCATACATCGCCCGGCTTGCAGGCTTGTATCTGGCGATAGATGCGCCTCCAGGCGAAGAACAGCGCCACCAGCGCCGCCCCGATGAAAAGCGGTCGATACGGTTCCAGCACAGTCAGATTGCTTATCCACGCGCCGCTGAACCCCAGGGAAATCAGAATCAGCGGCCCAAGGCAGCAGCTCGAAGCGAGAATGGCAGCCAGCCCACCGGCGAAGAGGGCACCACGCCCGTTTTGAGGTTCAGACATGTGTTTGTCCTATCGAAAAGTGAAGGAAGAGCGTAATCTTATTTCCGTAGTTATGTACGGAGTCAAGCCAGATGAAAACTATTTTTGAGAATCTGACCATTGGCGTTTTTGCCAAAGCCGCTGGGGTCAACGTGGAGACCATTCGGTTCTATCAGCGCAAAGGCTTGTTGCCCGAACCGGACAAACCTTATGGCAGCATTCGCCGGTACGGCGAGGCGGACGTGGTTCGGGTGAAATTTGTGAAATCGGCCCAGTGGCTCGGATTCAGCCTTGACGAGATTGCCGAGTTGCTGCGATTGGACGACGGCACGCACTGCGAGGAAGCCTGCAGCTTGGCCGAACATAAGCTCAAGGACGTGCGCGAAAAGATGGCCGACTTGGCACGCATGGAAGCCGTGCTGTCTGAACTCGTGGGCGCCTGCCACTCGCGGCAGGGAAATGTTTCGTGCCCGCTGATTGCGTCGCTACAGGGTGAAGCAAGCCTGACAGGGGCGCCAAGCCTTATAGGCACGACGTTCTGGAAATAATCGCGCGCCATCAAAACGCAGCATGTCTTCCTTGACCATGCTGCACATCAGATCGGTGACGTCGACCTTGTGCACTCCGTCGCTGAACTTACCGTAGAAACGCTCGGAGTCAAGCAGAGATATTGAACAGCTGGAAATCCGCTTCCTTGCCGATAACCTTACATACGCAGGTAGAGCGACAATTTTACATGTCAGTCGCGGAAATCTTGATTTACTGTCAGATAGATCCTAAACGTAGAAAAGGTTTTGTTGTTTTGATATGAGAGTGGATTATAAAGAACTGACTGCCGGGGAGCATTTCAGCAACTGGGCATGCAGAACAATTCTCAAGGAACAGGAGGGATTATCATGAAGATGTGTAGCGTTTCGGAATGCGAGATAGCGGAATGTGCTTATAACATGGATGAAGCCTGCCACGCGATGGCCATCACCATTGGCGATGGCGTTCACCCCATGTGCGACACTTTTTTCAAATCCTCCACGCATGGCGACGTGAAGAATCAGACCGCCGGTGTTGGAGCGTGCAAGGTTTCGGCCTGTTGCCACAATATGGATTTCGAGTGCGAAGCGGAGAGCATCCATGTGGGCTACTGTGGTGGCCATGGCGATTGCATGACTTTTGCTGCGCGCTGAGATAGGTTTACCCTGTAACGATAACGAGGAGATAATCATGGCAAGGAAAAAGATTGAACATAGTTCCCGTCAACAGAATCCAGTCAGGAAGTCGGTTGTTGCAACAAGAGTATGAGTACCTTGGAACAACGCGATTGCATGATCGCCGAGGCGGCGTATTTTCGCGCTGAGAAACGAGGTTTTGACGGCGGCGATCCGATGCAGGACTGGCTAGAGGCGGAACGGGAAATCGAATGTTTGCTCAATGGCGAATCCCCCCCGAGCTACCAGAGAGCCTAGCCTGACTTTTTCGGAAGAAGACTGAAATGAAAAACAATGGGAATCGCGCTGTCTCCGGTCGCGGCCCTGTGTTTGCCGATTTACGGTACCGTGACCGGCCGTTTTGGAAATCACAAAAAATCGATCACGCTTCGCCGAAATGACCGGTCACGATGGACCGAAATACGCAGCTTGTCTCTCTTTGCTTCCTGCCTGTCCTATTTGGACAAGTCATTTCGCTCAGATTTTTACGTGAGGCAATGAATCCATTTCACTCAGATTTTAGATGAGGCAATTCAGGGCTATGACCAATCTCCGGACACCCATGAAACACTATACTCGTTCACGAAACTGGTTTCAGGAGAGGTGGGGTCGCAGTGCACCGGGTCACAAGTTGGTCGCATCGACCATCTTCCAGCCGAACAGCCGAGCCCAGGACTCGACCGACATGCGCTGAATGCCTGGGATGCTTGTGCCTTTTGCCCACCAGTCGTTTGCAAGGCCGAGCACGACTTCCGGCTTGTTGTATCCGGTGATGAGCACAGGCCAAACAAGCAGCTGTTCATAACAGATTAGGTATCCGATTTTTCTCCCATCGAATCGGGCGATACCGGATTCGAACCAATCCGCCCGAGCGCCGTCTTTCGACCATGGCTTCCACATGGATACGGGGACCGGAACACGTTGCGGAAAAAAACCGTATCCGCTTTTGCTCATCAGCACCATGCCGTTTTCATAGCCGTTACGCGGTAACAGCTTTTCGGCACCGATTGCGATGATGCCGCTCGAGTGGGTCGCCAGAGGCTTCCAGAGTATCGCTGTAGCGCTTGTCCAGGTGCCTGCCACGGTTTCGGGCAAAACGGTGATCCGAGCTTTCGATTTCGAGGCAAGATTGATCGCGGAAAGATTGCGCCGATATTCGGCAAAATAATCACGGGATCCAGATGAGACTCCGGCAAAGTGTGTGTCAATGGCTTTCATGCTGCTGGTTGGCTCTGTGTAAACGAGGTTTGCCAGTGATGCGATCAGAAGCGCGGCAATCATCATGGGGCCGACATCGATAGCTGACACGATGATCAAAAGGGTGAATGCCAGTCCGGCAAATCCGAAACCCGGGAAAAATATTCCGGCAGCTGTAAGCGGGCTGGCCCATCCGACCAGACCGAGGGGCGGGATAGCCAAGATGATTAAGGCCATGACGGTTCTGATGCGCGGGAACGAATTATGGTGCCAGAGAACGGCCCAGGGCAGCGCGTTGACCCCGCCCGCAGCCAGCCAAAGCGCGGCGCCTTCCATTGTCGAGCCGTGGCCGAAAAAAACAGCGGCGCCATGCGGAATTCCTGACGATGCGGTGAGGTAGTATGCCAGTGCGGACAGCGTTGCCGTAGTCCTGGATGGTGATCGCATGATCAATGCAGGAGCAATAATCGCAAGAAGTAATAGGTGACAGGGCCAAGAGAGCCAACCGATCAGTGCGGATATCGCGATGGAAATGAGCGCAGGCATGATCAACGTTCGATGTCCTGATCATCGTGTTCGATCTTCGGTTCGATATGAGCATCCCTTTCTTGCGACACTTCCGGTTTCCGTGCTTCAGGGTTCCTGAACTGCGATTGCCGCTCTTCCTTGATCCGTTCCTGTTCGTGTTCATGGACCTGTTTCAGGTCCTCATCCGCGACCCTGATGCCAAGCCTTGCCGCAGTCCTTGCGGCCTCTTCGCGGAATTCGGCGGAGCCGGTGAGTTTTACCTCGCTGCCATATTTTTGAGCCGCAAGGCGCAAAGCGGATTCGAGACTGCCGTTCGCCGGGTCATGAACGACGATTCGCGGGCCTTCGTCGGTGAAGCGTTTTTGCCCTTGTTCGTCGCGGTAAACGATGATCTGCTTGCGGATATCAACTTCAGGCGTGAGGTTTGCCAGGGTGATCTTGTATGAATCCACGTCTTCGCTATCCAGCTTCGGCTTGACAGGTTTCAATGGATCCAGTTCCTCGCCCTCGATGGCATTCTGCACCGCTGCTTTCTGACGCTGCTCCCTGTAGCGGATCCCGCGAAGTGCCGCCTTGGCTGCTTCGTCGCCTTTCTCGGCCTGCTGTTCGAGCCAGACGCGCCAAACCAGGCCCTTGGGGATGCTGGTTGTGAGTTCGCGGCGTTCCTGCTGATGCCGCTTTTGCATGACTTCTCTTGCAAGCGCCTTTTCACGCGCCCATAAGGAATAGGCTACCTGGCCTCTGATACCATTTCTGGCTTGCTGCTGGATGAAGTTTTCCTTTCCGGAAGCCAGGAATTCGCCCAACGCCTTGCGTTTGGCGTCATGGATATCTTGCAGGGCGCGCCGCTTCTGCGGCCGGATCTCCTTTGTCGCTGCCTGCTCGTCTTTGTACCGGGCTTTGAGTTCATCCCGTGCCTTCTCCCTGACGATGCGTTTCGACGTGCGCTCGGGGTCCTGCTTCCCGGTGATGCCGGGCCCGTCGTGGATCCTGGACTGGATGTCGTCGACGAATTTTGAGTAAGTCCGGGATTGATCGGCTTCGATCGGCAGTCGAGGTGGTTGAAACGGACCAAGCTTCGCTTCCAGCCTGGATTGAGAAGCCCAGTAGGCCATGTGAGAAGCTTTGGCGGTCATAGTACGCTCGCCCAGTGCCGACTTGATGATCATGCCGCTGCCCTTGATTTCGATTGAGCACCCGTACCGGGCCATGGCGACATGCACGTCTTCCCAGCCAGCGCCCGTGCGGCTCAGCGCTTCGCGGACATGGGGGGCAACTTCGGTGGAAAGCCATTTTTGAAAACTCGGGACGCCGGAGTTTTTCTCAGCTCGCCGGGCTTGCTGCGATTCGGTCATCTTGCCAGGATCACTCATCAAACCAAGCTTGCGCCGCTCGGCTTTGGACATGCGCACGATTTCGGGCGTGCCGTCGTGTCCGGGAACGGCGACCCACGGTCCCGGAGCATGCTGCCATCCCTGCTTGATTTCGATTTCGCGCATGGCCTTGTCGAGGATCAGGTAATCGCGCCTAGGCGGCCCGACAACGATTTCTTTTTCGGGATGAACGCGATTGACGACCACGTGGACATGATCGTTTTCGGTATCCCGATGGATGGCCCATATCGTCTCGCATTCGTGCATGCCCAAAGCTTTGAGGCTATGCGCGACCGCCTGTTCGACCTGCTCTTTCGTCGGGTGTTCGCCTTCCATCCAGTTTATCGAGTAGTGATAGGCAGAATTCCCCTTGAAACGCCCTCTCTTTTCGACCTTGCTGGCGGTGTGGTTCATCAGGTCTGCTGCGATTTTCCGATCTTCCAGGCTATCCAGGTCGGCGTAGAGGTTGAATTGTCCGCCCTCAACCGGGCCGATGGGTTCCCGGTCGCTTTTTTCGAGCTTTTTGTCGTCCCGAAAAATATAGCGGACGACCGGAGAAAACCCGACGGTCTTTTCCGAGGTGGTGAGCGAGATCACTTTTGCGAGCATGGATTCAACCCTTTTTGATTGCGGCCTGCAGCTTTGCTGCAAGTGCGATGATCTGGTTCATGGCAGTCCAGTATTTCTCTTTTTCCCCCGAGGTCCAGTTCGAGTTTTTGGGGTAGAGGTGTTTGAGCATGGCGCCGAGTCGTCTCAGCTCCCGAACCATTTCCGCATCGGTCCTGGCGGCAATCGGTACAGAAAGAGCAGCACGGCGGATGAACTCGGCCCTCATCAAACCGGACTGCCTGGCAAGAGAATTCAGTGAGTCTCTCTCCTGAGTCGAGACACGGAAGCTGATCCATTGGCATCGATCAGACTTAACGGTGGTATTGGCAGCCATGGGGTATCCCTGCTTGGAATGTTGACACTTCCATTCAGCAGGGGCGGAAATTTTGAGAAGCGAAGTGCCGATAAATCGGATTTTGGGTGTCGGGCGAAGCCTGACCATGAGAGGTCGTTTACTTTCGGCTTGTCCGAAATGTGACACGAACCGCTACCTTGTACCGTATTTCTCATAAGAGCGTACTCCGAGTCTTCCAAGAGTATTCTCCGACGCCCCCAAGAAAGTCGATTTCAAAATTTCCGCCCCTGCTGAA
>Ga0315298_1011771_pt1 | contig 10192 bp, 13 predicted proteins | sample WHS_1_MG_FD_203077 | JGI IMG/M metagenome (GOLD analysis project Ga0315298, IMG submission 203077) | Extremophilic microbial mat communities from Washburn Hot Springs, YNP, Wyoming, USA - WHS_1_MG | ecosystem: Environmental > Aquatic > Thermal springs > Hot (42-90C) | place: USA: Wyoming...
CCGATGTTTCCGGCGCGAAGGAAAGCGATGCAGTGCTGGGCGTGCTGCGCAGCCAGGATGCCTCGGTGCAGTTGAGAAGAGTGGAATTCGTCGGACCCCAGGTCGGGCGCGAACTCGTCAATAACGGTTCGCTCGCGCTGCTCCTGGTTTCCCTTGGCATCATGGGCTATCTTGCGATCCGCTTCGAATGGCGCTTCGCCCTTGCTGCGATCATTGCGAACCTGCATGACGTGGTGATCATTCTCGGCTTCTTCTCCTTCTTTCAGTGGGAATTTTCCCTTCCCGTGCTTGCCGCGGTGCTTGCCGTTCTCGGCTATTCCGTCAACGAATCGGTCGTCGTGTTCGACAGGATCAGGGAGAATTTCAGGCTGATGAGGAAGAGCTCGGTCCCGGAAATCATCAACAATGCGATCACGCGGACCATGTCCCGGACGATCATCACCCATGGCTGCACCCAGCTCATGGTGACTTCGATGCTGTTTTTCGGGGGGGAGGCGCTGCATTATTTTGCGCTGGCCCTCACCATCGGCATCCTTTTCGGGATATATTCCTCGGTGCTCGTGGCGAGTCCGATCGTGATGTGGCTCGGGGTTTCGAGAGCGGATTTCGTCAAATCCGAAAGGAAAGCGGAGGCAAGCTGAGTGGACTTCATGGACGTGCTGCTCCACCTGGACAAGTATCTCCTGATCCTGACCCAGAACTACGGCCTCTGGATATACCTCATACTGTTTCTGATCATTTTCTGCGAGACCGGGCTCGTCGTCGCCCCGTTCCTGCCTGGGGACTCGATGCTCTTCGTCGCCGGAACGCTGGCGTCCGGCGGGGCGATGGACGTCAACCTGCTGATATCGGTTCTGGTGCTTGCAGCATTCTCCGGTGACAATACCAATTACTGGATAGGGCGCTTCGTCGGCCCGAAAGTGTTCTCTCACGAGAAATCGCGCTTCTTCAACCATGAGCATCTGGCAAGGACGCATGTCTTTTACGAGCGGCACGGCGGAAAGACGGTCGTCTTTTCCAGGTTCCTGCCCATCATCAGGACCTTCGCGCCTTTCGTTGCCGGCGTGGGCAGCATGAGTTATCGTCGCTTCATGCTCTACAGTTTCGCCGGGGGAGTGTCCTGGATAGGTTTTTTCGTCTATTGTGGCTATTTTTTCGGCAATGCGCCGATCGTCAAGCAGAACCTCTCGATCTTCATCATGGGCATCATTCTGCTGACGATCCTTCCGGGCGCCTTCGGCCTGGTGCGCCAGAAGCTGAAGCCGCGCTAGGGCCAGGCCCTAGATTCTTTTCGCGAGTTCCTCGGCTTTCCCGATGTAGTTCCCGGGGGTCATGAGAAGCAGGCGCTGCTTTTCCGCCTCTGGAAGGGCGAGGCCGGCAATGAAGGCATGCAGGGAATCGCGATTGATCCCGCCCTTGCCGCGCGTGAGCTCCTTGAGGCGTTCGTAGGGGTTGGGAAGGTTGTAGCGGCGCATCACGGTCTGAATCGGCTCTGCAAGCACTTCCCAGGCATTGTCCAGATCTTCCGCCAGCCTTGCGGGATTGGCTTCCAGCTTGGAAAGTCCTTTCAGCAGGGAATGATAGCCGAGCAGTGCATAGCCCCAGGCCACGCCGATGTTGCGCAATACGGTCGAGTCGGTGAGGTCGCGCTGCCATCTCGAAATCGGCAGCTTTTCAGAAAAATGTCTGAGCAGGGCATTCGCCATGCCGAGATTGCCTTCCGAATTTTCGAAGTCGATGGGATTGACCTTGTGCGGCATGGTCGAGGATCCCACCTCGTCTTTCAGCGTCTTCTGCTTGAAATAGCCGATCGAGATGTAGCCCCAGATGTCGCGATCCAGATCGATCAGGATGGTGTTGATCCTGGACAGGCAATCGAAAAGCTCGGCAAGATAGTCGTGCGGCTCGATCTGTATGGTGTAGGGGTTGAATTTCAGGCCGAGATTTTCGACGAATTTCCCGGAAAAGCCTTCCCAGTCGAAATCGGGATAGGCGGAAAGGTGCGCATTATAGTTGCCTACTGCCCCGTTGATCTTGCCGAGGATTTCGACCTCCGACAATTGCTTTTCCTGCCGCCTCAGCCGGTAGACGACGTTCGCGATCTCCTTGCCCAGCGTAGTGGGGGAGGCGGGCTGGCCGTGCGTCCTCGACAGCATGGGAGCGGGCGCGAGATCGTGCGCCATTGCGGCGAGTTTGCTGGCAATGCCGTGAAGGGCCGGGATCATCACTTCGTCGCGCGCCGATTTCGTCATGAGGGCATAGGCGAGGTTGTTGATGTCTTCCGAAGTGCAGGCGAAATGCAGAAATTCAGAGACTTTCATGACTTCCGGATTGTCCTGCAGTCTTTCCTTGAGCCAGTATTCGACAGCCTTGACGTCGTGGTTGGTTCTGGACTCGATGGCTTTTACCCTTTCAGCGTCGGATTCCGAGAAATGGGCGACGATGGAATCGAGCGCCAGAAGCGTCTGTTCGCAAAATTCGGGCACTTCTCCAATGGCTGGATCAAGGGACAGGGCTTTCAGCCATGCCACTTCGACCCTGACCCTGTGTTTGACCAGAGAGAACTCGCTGAAATAGGGTCTGAGTGCGACAAGCTTGTCGTGGTAGCGCCCGTCAAGCGGGGATAAAGCGGCGATAGGGGAAAGAGTCATGGTTGTGCCTTCTGGATGAACTGCAATTTTATCATATCGGGCCGGGTGCTATAATCTCTCAATCTTTCCCCTAATTTCGAAAACCATGAAACTTGTCGGCACGCTTACCAGTCCCTTCGTCAGAAAAGTGCGCATCGTCCTTGCGGAGAAGCGCATCGATTGCGAATTCGAGATCGATATCCCCTGGAACGAGGACACGCATGTGGGGCATTTCAATCCCCTTGGAAAGGTTCCTGTTCTGGTGCTGGACGACGAGGAAACGCTTTTCGATTCACGCGTGATCGTGGAATACCTCGATACGCTCACGCCCGTCGCGAAACTGATTCCGGACATGGCGCGTGCGAAGCTGCAGGCGAAGCGCTGGGAAGCCCTGGCTGACGGTACATGCGATGCAGCAGCCGCGATCTTTCTGGAAAGAAAGCGCCCCATCGACAAGCAAAGCGGCGAATGGATGGAGCGCCAGAAAAGGAAGATCGCTCAGGCGCTCAATGCGATGGCGATCGAGCTCGGCGAGCGGCACTGGTGCGTGGGCGATGCGTACAGCCTCGCAGATATCGCTGTCGGCTGCTGCCTGGGTTATCTCGATTTCCGCTTCTCCGAAATCAAGTGGCGGGACGACTATCCGAATCTCGGAAAACTGTACGACAAACTCATGAAGCGCACCGGGTTTGCCGACACCGTCCCTCAGTAAATCACCCCACCGCCCAGGCAGACCCGGCTTTCGTAAAGTACCACGGACTGCCCCGGGGTTACCGCCCACTGGGGCTGTGCGAAATCGATATGGCAGGCTGCATCCAGCCTTGCTATGCAGCAGGGCGCATCGGCTTGCCGGTATCGCGTCTTGGCGCTGTAAACCCAGTTCTTGTGCGGAGCGCTTCCGCTGATCCAGTTCAGGGCGCTGCAATCGAGGCTGCTCCTGAACAGCAGGGGATGATCGTGCCCCTGGACGACGACCAGCACATTTTTTTCCATGTTCTTTCCCGCGACATACCAGGGCTCGCCGTCGCCGCCGATTTCCAGGCCCTGGCGCTGTCCCAGAGTATAAAACATCAGCCCCAGGTGTTTCCCTACGGTTTTCCCTTCCGGCGTTTGCATTTCTCCCGGTTCGTGCGGCAGATAGCGGTTGAGGAATTCCCTGAATTTGCGCTCGCCGATGAAGCAGATCCCGGTGCTGTCCTTTTTGGAAAAGTTGGGGAGCCCGGCTTCTTCGGCGATTTTCCTGACATCGCGCTTGAGCAGGCTTCCCAGAGGAAATAGGGTTTTGCTGAGCTGAGACTGGTTCAGCCGGTAGAGGAAGTAGCTTTGATCCTTGGTGCCATCCTCGGCTTTCAGCAACTGGAATAGCCCGTCCACTTCCCTGACCTGGGCGTAATGCCCCGTTGCGATATAATCCGCGCCCAGGGACATGGCATGGTCGAGAAACGCCTTGAACTTGATTTCCGAATTGCACAGCACATCCGGATTGGGTGTTCTGCCCGCCCTGTATTCATCGAGAAAATGGCTGAAAACGCGGTCCTTGTATTCCCGGGAAAAATTGACTGCCTCGATTTCAATGCCTATCTTGTCAGCGACAGACACGGCATCGATCAGATCCTGGCGCGATGTGCAGTATTCTTCCGAATCGTCGTCCTCCCAGTTCTTCATGAAAAGACCGATGACTTCGAAGCCCTGGTTTTTCAGCAGCAGCGCCGAGACGGATGAATCGACGCCCCCGGACATGCCGACGACCACTTTCTTCAAGTTCCCTCCTGACGTGTCGGATAATGGGTGATTATATCCAGAGGATAGCGCTTGCCATCGAGATAATCTACCGTGCATTGGCGGACCATGGGGCTGCGCTGGCCCCTGGTTGCGATTTCGTCTGGATCCAGCCAGAGCGCCCTGATGATACCCTCGTCGAGCTTTCTCTCCGGGTCGTGCGCCAGGATCTGCCCGGTGAAAGCAAAGCGCAGATAAGTCGTCGTTCCGGACTGCCATTGGTAGATGCCGACGATCGCCTGCGGCTCGAAAGTGTAGCCCGATTCCTCCAGGGTTTCCCTGATGGCTGCGTCAACAAGCGATTCCTCCGGCTCCAAGTGGCCTGCCGGCTGGTTGAGGAGAATGCCGTCCGGGGTGTGCTCTTCGACGAAAAGAAACTTTCCATCCAGTTCGAGAACCGAAGCGACAGTGACATTGGGTTTCCAGATCATGCGGGATTTCCGTATAAGGGGCGAAAAAAAAGCGGGGTAAGCCCCGCTTTTTTGTTCAAAAGCCTGGCTTACTTGGCTTCGTCCTTCTTCTCTTCTTTCTTTTCCTTCTTCATGGCCTTGTGATGCTTCTTGGCCTTGTGATGCTTCTTGGCAGCAGGCTTGGCTTCGGCCTTCGCGTCAGCCTTTCCGGCAGCAGGAGCCGCATCGGCAGCGATGGCGGACAGGGAAACGGAAGCGAATACAGCAGCGATCAGTGCGGAAAGCAGTTTGTTCATGATAATCCTTCAAAGTATGATTGATAGATGCATCCCGAGTCTCGGGCAATTCCAATAACGTTCAAACCCGAAAGCCGTTGACATGGCTTTTGACGGAGGTCGTTTACTGGCCTGCGGAGGATGCCTTCTTCATGGCCTTGTGGTGCTTCCTGGCCTTGTGGTGCTTTTTCATGTGCTTCTTGGCGGGCGCGGCCTTGGCATCGGACGTGGCGGGCGCGGAATCCGCTGCGACGGCATTGAAGCTCAGTGTCGCGGCAAAAGCGGTTGCGATCAGTGCGGAAAGCAGTTTGCTCATCATGGTTCCTTTGAATGAATTGAACAGCTAAAGACACCTCAAGTGCCCGTTGACTCTAACGCCCGGAAGCCGGTTGCGTTGACAAACCGGGCGATATGAGGATTATTTCTTGTCGCTGGCTGCCGGGGCGGAGGCTGCACCCTTGGCTGCTTCAGGCGCCTTCTTGCCCTTCTTGGGGCAGGGGGCGGTCTGGAACTGCTGGGTCGTTATGCACCATTTCTTGCGCACATGCGGGCAGGGCTCGGACTGGTATTGCTGGGTCGTTCTGCACCAGTGCTTGCGCGGCTTCTTGGGGCAGGGGGCGGTCTGGAACTGCTGGGTCGCTTTGCACCAGTGTCTGCGTGGCTTTTTCGTTTTCGCAGAATCGGCGGTGTCGGCCGATTTGGCTGCCGCAGGCGCCGTGGCAGTGTCTGCAGCATAAACCGGCATGCTTGCCGATGCCGCAAAAACCGAAGCGATGAGAACTGACAGAAATTTTTTCATGGTATCCCCCTCATATAGGTTTTTCTGAATACTTACTGTCTGCCTGAGAAAAGCCAGCCAATAAACCCGCTCAATTCTAGATGAAATTTCCCTGTTGGGCAATTTCTGGGCAAATTGTGTAAGGTGCAGGGGCGAATTGTGCATGAATAGGATAAAATGCACATGAATAGAAAGCGTAAGGAAGCTACATGAATCGACATATTGCAGTGCCGAATGGCGAAAAAATTTCATTCAATCAGGAGGGTACGCTGAATGTCCCGGATACCCCGATCATTCCATACATCGAGGGGGACGGAATCGGCGTCGACATCACGCCGGTGATGAAGCGGGTGGTCGATGCGGCTGTCGAAAAGGCTTATGGAGGCCGCCGCAGAATTTCCTGGATGGAGATCTATGCCGGAGAAAAGGCGCTCAAGGTTTACGGCGACGATGCGTGGCTGCCGCAGGAAACGCTGGATGCCGTCCGCGAGTTCGTGGTTTCGATCAAGGGGCCGCTGACCACTCCTGTCGGCGGCGGAATCCGCTCCCTCAACGTGGCGTTGCGCCAGGAGCTGGACCTTTATGTCTGCCTGCGGCCCATCCGCTATTTCGATGGGGTTCCCTCTCCATTGAAGCACCCGGAAAAGACCGACATGGTGATTTTCCGGGAAAATGTCGAAGACATCTATGCCGGCATTGAATGGGAGGCGGGTTCTTCCGCAGCCCAAAAGGTCATTCGGTTCCTGCACGAGGAAATGGGCGTTTCCAGCATACGTTTTCCCGATACATCCGGCATAGGCATCAAGCCTGTCTCAAGGGAGGGGACGGAAAGGCTGGTGAGGCGCGCGATCCAGTATGCGATCGACAACGGACGAAAATCGGTGACGCTCGTTCACAAGGGCAATATCATGAAATTCACCGAAGGGGCGTTCAAGGGCTGGGGATACGCCCTGGCGAAAAGGGAATTCGGTGCCGAACTCATCGATGCCGGCCCCTGGATGAAGCTGCCTGGCGGCATCGTGATCAAGGATGTCATTGCGGACAATTTCCTTCAGCAGATACTGTTGCGTCCGGAAGAGTACGACGTGGTTGCGACCATGAATCTGAACGGGGATTACATTTCCGACGCGCTTGCCGCGCAGGTCGGCGGTATCGGCATTGCCCCCGGAGCCAATCTGAGTGATGAGGTGGCGATGTTCGAGGCGACGCACGGCACTGCGCCGAAATATGCGGGAAAAGACAATGTGAATCCCGGCTCGATCATCCTTTCGGCTGAAATGATGCTGCGCCACATGGGATGGAAAGAAGCTGCCGATCTGCTGATTCGTGGCATGGAGCGGGCAATCGGGGACGGTCAGGTGACTTACGACTTCGCAAGGGCGATGCCGGATGCGAACCAAGTGTCCTGTTCCGGGTTCGGTCAGGCCATGATCGAGAGGATGTAAAAAAAACAGCCCACTTCGAAGTGGGCTGTTTTAGGCAATCGATTAAGCCGTCTGGATGTTAGAGGCCTGTTTGCCTTTGGGTCCTTGCGTCACTTCGAAGCTCACTTTTTGCCCTTCTTTCAGGGTCTTGAATCCGCCCATGTTGATTGCGGAAAAGTGTGCAAACAAGTCTTCTCCCCCATCATCGGGCGTGATGAAACCAAAGCCCTTTGAATCGTTGAACCATTTTACTGTACCGGTCGACATCTGTGCTTCCTTAATAAAAAATAAAATCGGGTTTCCCCTTGTTGCAGTGCCGGGCATGACGCGCGCGCGATTACAGGCTGCGCGATGCCTGCACCAATCTGCTTTTTACTGAGTTTTTATGGCGAAGTCAAGCGCCTCATGTCAAAAAATTGATTTTTTTATCGAGAGGGGTGATCCTTTGCATATGGACAGGCGGGAAGCGGATTTTGGCTCGCTGCAGGAGCTGATAGGCAGGAAAGTGTCGTTTCCGGGCGGCAGGGGGACTGTCGTCGAAATTCTCGAAGACGGCCCATCGCTGGTGATCCAGGCCGAGGATCTCGAGATCCAGCCGGACAGCCTCGGCTATGCCAGGCGCAGGAGCCGGGAAACCCGCCTGGTCGAAGTTTTCGACCCCGCTGGGCGATACGACCCCGACTTCCTCGCCCTGGTAGTCGAAGAATAGATCGGGCCTTCGGTCAGGGGACGATCTTGTCTATCCTGATGCGAATGTCCTTCGCTCCGACCTTGACGGGCTGGCTGAATCCTTCCAGATCGCCGCCTTGCGGCATTGCGTTGCCTGATTTCGAAATTCTGGCGCCGACGATCACTTCGGAAAAGTTCGACAGCTTCATCATGGGGGCCATGGCGAGGGAATCGTCCAGCGAAAATTTTAGCGGAAGCTCCTTGGCCTGGATTTTCAGGATCGCAAGCGGCATTTTGGGGCCGCTCGTTGCCTGGGCGAAGATATACAGCGTGTCTTCCGGGGAAGCCTTGGATGCAAGTTCCGGGGAGAGCGTCACCGATCCCGATACGGTGGCGCCGCTGCTGGGCATCGCGGGCTTCACCTTGGGTTCGGGGAGGGGTTTGCCGGCGGCCTTGGCTGCAGCCCTCGCGCCTTCAATCCCGTTCATCACCGCCTTGGCGTCGTCGGAATCGGGCGGCAGCTGGGACAGCAGATTGCTCCACAGCGCGACAACCCGGGCGAAATTGCGCTGCTCAAACGCCATGGCGCCGCCCAGAGTGAGTGCCTTGGGATTGTTCGGGTCGATCTTGAGCGCCCTGTCGGTGAGCGCCACGGCTTTCGGGTTCAGTTGCTTCGGGTCCAGCATCATTTCGCTTTCGGCGTACTCGGCCAGCACCTGGGCGTCTTTGGGAAGCAGAGTGGAAGCATGCTCGAAAGCCTTCGTTGCATCCGGGAAGCGCCTGAGCACCATGTAGGATCGCCCGAGCATGATCCAGCCTTCCGCGTCCGTCGGGTTCTTCTGCAATCTTGCGGCGAGCTTGGTCACCATGGATTCGACCTTTTCCTTCGTGAACCCGCCGTTGTCTGCGGCAGGAGCGGAAGGGGCTTCCTGGGGTTCCAGGAATTTCGGGTGGCCGAGCGCGAGATAAAGCAGCACAGAGAAAAGCGGAATTGCAATTCCCAGCGCCGCCGCCAGCTTCTTTCCGGTCGGATTGGCAACGACTGCCTCGTCCTCCCCGGAGACGTCTTCGAGCAGCCTCTTCTGGATTTCCTGCTTTCCTTCCTCGTACTGGCTTTCATTGACCATGCCGTTGCTTCGGTCGGCTTCCAGTTCGGCCAGCTGCTGCTGGTAAAGGGAAATGTTGAGCTTGCCGCGTTCGACTGCGTTTCCCCGGATTTCCCTGCGCAGCAGGGGGGTGAGGACGAAAAGGAGGGCGATCAGGATGAGAATCCCGCAGATGGTCCAGAAAGCGATCATTGATTATGTTCCAGCAGAGATTGGGCGCGTTGTTCTTCATCCCGGGAAAGCGGTGTTTCCGTGATTTGATTGTGGCGCTTTTTGATGGTGAAAAACAGGACGACGAGTCCGATTCCGAGGAACAGGAAGGGACCGTACCACAACAGCAGGGTGGTCGACTTGACCGGCGGCTTGTAAAGCACGAAATCGCCGTAGCGGTGAACCAGATAGGCCACGATTTCCTTGTCGGATTCGCCTTTCTTCATCATTTCGCGAATTTCCTGCTTGAGGTCGAGCGCAAGTTCAGCCTGGGATGCGGCGAGCGATTCGTTCTGGCAGACGAGGCAGCGCAGGTTCTCCGACAGCGCGATCATGCGTTTCTCGATTGCCGGGTCGGCTGCGTCGGGAACGGCTTCCTTGGCCTGGCAGGCGAAGGCGGATAACAGGACTAGAGCGAGAAGCAGCCGTTTCATTGCGACAATTCCTTGACCAGGGGGATGACTCTTTCATCGAGGCTCTTGGTCGTCACGGGCCCGATGATCTTGTCGCGGATGATGCCGGATTTGTCGATCACATAGGTTTCCGGTACACCGTAGACGCCGTAATTGATGCCGACCCGCCCATCCAGGTCGGATACGCTGAGGTCGTAGGGGTTGCCCATCTGGTCCAGCCATTTCCGGGCATCTTCCGGCTTGTCCTTGTAGTCGAGGCCGACGATGGGGACGAGCCGCTTTCCCGAAAACGCCACCAGCAGCGGATGTTCGTCGCGGCAGGATTCGCACCACGAGGCATAGACGTTCAGGAGCCAGACTTTTCCGAGCATGTCGCGGCTGGAGAAGACCTTCGAAGGATCGTGCACGTCGGTAAGCTGGAATTGCGGGGCGGGCTTGCCGATCAGGGGGGAGGGGACTTCCCTGGGATTGAGCCTGAGCCCGATCCCGAGAAAGACC
>Ga0315298_1011775_pt1 | contig 10189 bp, 14 predicted proteins | sample WHS_1_MG_FD_203077 | JGI IMG/M metagenome (GOLD analysis project Ga0315298, IMG submission 203077) | Extremophilic microbial mat communities from Washburn Hot Springs, YNP, Wyoming, USA - WHS_1_MG | ecosystem: Environmental > Aquatic > Thermal springs > Hot (42-90C) | place: USA: Wyoming...
ATCGATGTCAACTAGAAGTCATCGCAGATATCCTAGAAGCATCCCATGAAAGAACCAGAAAAACATACCTCATGTACAGATGCAACATGAGCTTCAAACAACTAAAATACTACTTAGAAATTCTCCTCAGCAGAGGACTTCTTCACATAGTTTCTGAAGACGTTGACAGTAATCCAGGCCTTTTCAAGATTACTGAGAAAGGCAAGACTTTTTTGAAGGCTTATAAAGATTTGAAGGCACTTCTGAAGTAGTGGTTCTTGTTAAGAATTGTCGAATGGCTTCATCGAGTTTTACTCTTCTTTCTGCTTTGTCCATTGTTATAAAATTGTACTCACTCAGAAATGTGATTATTTGCCGAATTTGGGCTTCATTTAAACCCATTTTTTCTCTCAATTCTTCTATTGTATGCCATTGCCCATCTTTGAGATATTCCAAGGTTTTCGCAATTTTAGATGCCGTTGATATGTCCTCCGTTGGATATTTTAGTTTGATATGCAAAGAGTTTAAATGCTTTCTGAGATTATCTTTCAGAAAAATTTTCTAGAAGATTGTATGTAGTTAGCTTTATTAGCGGTTTGATTGTTATTTATTAATTGTTTGTTGTCGGATTCCTATTCAGAGTTGAGATTAATGGAGGGGGCAAGACATAGACGAAGCCGCACAGAAGTTATTGCTAGCATTCTCGATGAAGCCTTAAGCGGCGCCAACAAAACAAGGCTCATGTACAGTTGTAATTTGAATTTTGCGCGGTTCAACTTCTATCTTAAAGAGTTGTTGGATGCCGGCTTAATAGAATGTATCAATACGAATCCTGAAGGCATAGTATTATACAAAACCACTGAGAAAGGACGTGAACTGCTTAAGGTTTTGCGGAAAGCTAACGAGTTTTTGTCTATTTAATTTTGTTTATGGCTATTTCACTTAACTTTTTGTCTATGCGAACCTCCAATTCGAGGCTGTTATCTGTTAGATTTGATATTCGGGTGCACTGAATTACCAAAGTTTTTTGTGGTGGTATTATTATTGTGCCGATGGCTGTTGTTTCTGGCTGCGGCTGATTTTGTTCTTTCTGGTTTATTATAAGAGTTTTCCAGTTCTGATTAAGTCTTATCTGATTTGTTGCCGAGTTGTATTGTATCATGTCAGCTTCTGTCAAAAACTTTATTATCTGCTGGAACTTTTCTTGTGGAATTTCCAGCGTTTTGGTTATTTCCTCCATATTATGCCATACGTTGTCGCTCAACAAACTTAACAGTTTTTCCAGTTTTGTTGACAAGTTTATGCCCCTAAGCGACTGAAGGTGATTATCTTAGTTAGTCGCTGCTTAAATAGTATTGAGGACTTTTAGGCTAGACTAAAGGTCTATTTTCGGATATATCCGTTTACTTAGATGTCACAGCATTTTTGAGTAAAGTCTTTTTATCAAATTCGTAAACACTATATGATGGATTCGGAGAGCCAAACAAATGAGGAAACAAATTAACTGGCAGCAAATTCTCATTCAATGCAAAAACAACATACAAAAACAAATTGCTCCCCTATTAAAAACGTTAAACCAACCGCAGCCAAACCTAGGCATTGGAGCAGGTGGAGACCCTATTAAACAAATAGACCTTGCAGCAGAAAGTGCCATAGTAAAAACGTTAAAAGAGCATAACCTTTCCTTCACACTCATAAGCGAAGAGTCAGGCGTAAAAGAGTATGGCGAAACTCCTCGCGAAAATTTTGTGACCACAGACCCTATAGATGGCACAACAAATCTTATGAGAGGCATACCCTTCTACGCAACATCCATCGCTGTCTCCACAAAACCCATCTTAGACACCATCCACACAGCTTTAGTAGCTGATCTACCGCATGACATAACATACATTACACAGAAAGGAGAGGGTGCCTACCGCAACTATCACAAAATAGCCCCATCAAAAAACACTTCGCTAGAAGAAGCAGTTATAGGCATAGACCTAAACACCTACAGAGTCAAAGAAATAGCCCCTAAACTATCAGCTATAATACAAAAAACAAAGCACATACGCCATTTAGGAGCCAACGCTCTAGAATTATGCTACGTGGCTGATGGAACAACAGACGCCTTTCTAGATATACGTGGAAAACTTCGTACAACTGATATGGCAGCCGCATGGCTAATAATCCAAGAGGTAGGCGCAAAAATAACGACTCCCGAAGGAAAACCATTAAATGTAAAGCTTGACCCGAAACAAAAAGTAACCTTCATAGCGGCTGCAAACCAAAAAATCCACAAGATAATATTAAATTCTTTGAGGAGAGAAAAAGAATAACTTGTTAAAACTAATCCCAAATCATCCAGCCATGCTGATTAAAGAAGGGCAGTGCAAAACCCTAGTAATAGTTGACTTACACATAGGATGGGAAATGGCTCTCTCAGAAAAGGGCATACACGTTCCAATGCAAACGCCAAGGCTCCTGAAAAAGCTGACAAACATCATATCCACATATAAACCTGAAAGGCTGTTGATTTTAGGCGACGTAAAGCATACTGTAGCAACGGCAGAGATGGGTGAATGGCAGGACATACCAGACTTCTTTAATGAACTAAAGAAGCAAATAGAAGAAATATGTGTAATCCGAGGCAACCATGACGGAAACCTTGAACCTCTACTTCCAGAAAACATAAAAATTATTTCGGCAACGGGCATAGCATTAGGCGAAGTTGGCTTTTTCCATGGTCATCGATGGCCGTCGCCTACGCTTTTAAAATGTAAAACATTGGTGATGGGTCATGTTCACCCAGTTGTAGCCTTTCAAGATCCGGCTGGGTTTAGAATAACAAAGCAGGTTTGGGTGAAAGCAAACTGTAACGGAACTCAGTTAACTAAAATCCTGTTACAAAGGCACAAAGTAAAGATTGAAAAGAATCCTGAAGAAACATTATTGAAGCATTATAAGATTAAGCCGAAAACCTCCCAACTTTTCATAATGCCTTCTTTCAACGAGTTTTTAGGAGGGAAACCGCTAAACAAGGGAAAAGCTGGTAAAGAAAGGATTGTCGGTCCAGTTCTTCGTTCAGAAGCGGTGGACATGGAAAATGCTGAAACATACCTTTTAGACGGAACCTACCTCGGAACTCTAAGTCAACTTAAAACCTTAAGCAGCCAATATTAGCATAAAATTTATAGACATGGCACTCTCAACACTATTTGAGGTGAAAAAATGCCGTCAGACGAAGATGAGTTTCCAGAGTGGTTTAGAAGGAGACGCTATCCATTCTCTAAAGGCTGGTTCTTTGAGGATATGGACAAAATGTTCCGAGAAATCGAGAAAATGATGGAAGATGAATTCAAAACCTTCACATCAAGAGTCCCAAAAGACTATGTTAGGGAAAGAAAACTTCCAGACGGCACAACCGTTCGCGAATGGGGACCATTCGTATACGGTTATAGCGTAAAAATAGGTCCAGATGGAAAACCTGAAATTCACGAGTTTGGAAACGTCAAGCCAAGCCGTTTAGGACCCCAAGTTAAGGAAGAACGTGAACCTCTCGTAGATGTCATCGAAACAGACGGCGAAATTCACATTGTTGCAGAACTGCCAGGGGTCGAGAAAAACGACATAAAACTGCACGGCACAGAAGACTCTTTAACCATATCTGTCGACACTCCGCAACGCAAATACTATAAAGAGGTCATGTTGCCAGCAAAAGTAAAAGTGAAAGAGGCTAAAACGCAGTATAAAAATGGAGTTTTAGAAATAACACTACCAAAAATCAAAGAAGAAAAGAAACCGAAAGGCGAACCAATAAGCATAGACTAAACACCATCCCATTTCATTTTTATAATAGCTTGTGCGTATATGAATGAAGCCTCAGAAATTGACGTAATAAACGCCATATGCCGAGAAGCCAAAAAAGAGGACAAACTAACAGGAAAAAACCTAACAAAACTTTACGAAATCTTCGGTCAAAGATTTACAAGAGCCTTCGAGGCTTTAAAAGAAGGACGCGTAAAAAAGTACACTTTCAAACCAAGCGGCAGAACTGTTTGGATAGTTGTTGGAAAAGAACGGGATTACCTCATAATGCCTGAAGCGGAATTTTGTTCATGTGATGACTTTTACTTTCGCGTCTTAGACAAAGAAATACACTTGTGTTACCATCTTATCGCCCAAAAATTAGCCAACATTTTAGGATGGTACGAAAGTGTAGAAGAGCATGATGAACTCTACGATTCCCTTATGAATGAGTGGAAAAAACCAACACATTAAAATATTTAGACTCTAAATAGAAAAGGTAAAAGGAGAATGTTTCATGGAAATCGGAGCATACTTTGAAGTGCTCAAATACATCCTCATGACCGCAACCTTCATTGCATTAGTACTAATATTTCTATATGTCTTCTATGGCAAAGAGGAAAAGGCAAGCTGAAGGAAGCTTTAGTCTTTTGCCTTTTTAATTTCGCGACGCATTACTAGGGACATTACTATGCCTAAAACTGCAAGGATTATGGCAAACAGAATTATCCATTTTGATTCTGGACCTACACCGAAAACTATTGGGATAAACCATATGAATATGACGCCGCCAAAATTTGCTGAACCTTGACCGTAAACCATTGCAGCAATAATTAAAATTATTATGCCTAAAAAGATTATGAAAAATCCTATGATGAATAGCATCAAAAATTTTTGTTGTCCACTGCTTGGGTTTTCTGCAACTTTTCCATTCCCAACCATCCTAACATCTCACCTAGACATTAAATAGAAAATAACCATCGCCAATATGAGTAGTGCTGTTAAAATTATGGATAGAATTAAAACCATTCTAACTGATTCTTTGTCTGTTCCAAAAATTATTGGGAAAGGTCCAATGATAAGTGCTCCGCCTCCCTTTAACTTTCCTGACTCTTTCGCGTTTGAATAGAAAAGCAGAACAAAAGCCAATAAAACAATAAATATTCCTATGAAAACCATGGCTATGCCTAAACCGTAAATTGTTTGTGCATCCATATTGTACACAATTTAAAACTTGATGGGCGCATTTAATAAACTTTATAACAACCAATTTTTTATCGTTCAACGGTATTGTGGCTGAAAATGTCCATTGAAAAGCTAATTGAGCTCATACTTTCAAAGCGTCCAGAAATTTCTAGGGAAGAGCTTTTGGAGAAGTTGAAGCGGGAGAGGGAGAAAACTGCTGGTTTCATCTCGGACGAAAGTCTTTTGCGGATGATTGCGGCGGAATTTGGCGTAGAAATTTCTCAAAGTAATTTTTCAGCGCCTACACTTTTAATGGGCGATTTGGTTCCAAGCTTGAATAATGTAACCGTCGTAGGTCGTGTTGTTGCTGTTTTTCCCTCTAAAACCTTTGGAGCTAAAGAGGGCGGGAAGTTTGCTAGCTTGCTTGTCGTAGACAAAAGTGGTATGTTACGGGTTGTTTTGTGGAATGATAAAACCAGCCTTATCGACTCGGGCACGTTGAAAGTTGGACAAATAATACGTTTTTCTCATGGATACACAAGAGAAGGTAGAAATGGAAAAGTTGAGCTGCATATTGGAGATAAAGGTGACATTCAAATTAACCCTCAAGATGTGAATGAAAAAGATTACCCAAACATAAGCAAGTTCGCAATTCAGATTAAGGAAATAACCAAAGCGTATACAAACAAAAATTTACATTTAATAGGTACAGTCAAAGAAATTTTTCCAATAGCCACCTTCAAAAGGAAAGATTCCAGCAGTGGAAAAGTACAGCGGTTTACCCTTTCTGATGAGACGGGCGAGTTACCAGTTGTGGTCTGGAATGAAAAAGTGGATGAGTTAGAAGAAAAGCTCAGGAAAGGCGTAAAGCTGCAAATAGTAAACGCTAAAGCAAAAAAAGCAGCAAATGAAGGCTTAGAAATTCACATAGACGCTGGAACCCATGTTGAAGTATTAGCGTCGGCACCAGAATTTCTCAAAATAGCTAATTTAAAAGAAGGTTTAAATCACGTTAACGTGGAAGGAGAAGTTGCCACAAAACCCATACTAAGAAACATAAAAGCATCCAAAGACGAAATTGTGAAACTTGCAATTTTCGAATTGAAAGATGAAACTGGAAAAATATGGGTCTCAGCATGGCGAAAAAACGCAGAAACAGCCACAAACCTAAAAGTCGGCGAAAAAATAACCATAAAAAACGCCTACGTCAAAAAAGGCTTCGGAGACCAACTTGAAATATCAACAAAAAGCACAACATCAATAGAAAAACGTGGATAAGTGCCGGGGGCGGGATTCGAGCCCGCGACCTCCAGATTTCCTATCCCATTCTGACCCCAAGGGAAGGCATGGAAACCAGACGGTTTCCATCAGCGATTATGAGTCTGGCGCCCATTCCAGGCTAGGCTACCCCGGCTATACTGTTCTCATGTATTTTGTTCAAGAAAGTTTAATTAACCTATCGATTTCACAGCTATTCATTTTCCTCTTTCTTATTTAGCATGGTTAAATATTCTTGCATAGTTTCTTCGACATTCCATTTAAAGGAGCTTTCCCCAATGTTTAGGTTCCACCAGTTTATGAATCTTTCAAGGCTAATTCTGATGAATACTATTAGAATTGCAACTGGAATTATAGATGTTAAAACTATGTTTATCGGAAATGGAAAATATAAAAGCAAGAAAAGGTTTAAGAAAAATTCTAAAACAATAAATATTGGCACTATTACAGCCCAGAAAATTCCAGAAGAAGCGCTTTCAATTAAATTGGCTCCTGGGACCTTTAAAATTAACCTGTAGAAAAAGGGCAACTTGCTTTTATCGATTTTCTTTAATTCTTGTTCACTCATACACTTTCAAAATGTTCTACATCACAAAACACATAAGCTTTAGCATTTTCCAAATATTTTCAAGCTTTATTTTTGGAATTTTTCTTCTCCAACTTTTCCACACTGGTGGATGTTCCAATATATGCGATATCAGTCATTTTGATGAAAAGTCCAGTTTCAACAACGCCTGGAATCGCCTTTAATTCGCGTTCTAGCTTTGCTGGATAATGTACAAGTCCAAAATTTGCGTCTATTATGACGTTACTATTGTCCGTTATAACTGGTCCAACCTTTCCAGTATTTTCCCTTAAAGTTGGTTTTCCGCCAAGTCCTTTTATTTTCTGCATTAAAACTGGTATTGCAAAGGGCAAGGCTTCTATTGGCACTGGATGGTTGTTTTCTCCTAAAATCTTAACTTTTTTAGTTTCGTCTGCTACTATGATGAGTTTTTTGGAAGCAGAAGCAACTATTTTCTCGCGTGCCAAGGCTCCACCCATGCCCTTTATTAGGTTTAGTTCTTGGTCTATCTGGTCTGCACCATCGATTGTTAAATCTAATGTTGGATGCTCTTCTAATGTTGTTATTGGAATTCCGCATTTGACTGCCAATATAAACGCTTGATAGGATGTTGGAATGCCTAAAACATGTAGTTTTTCACGTTTTATTCTGTTTCCTATTTCTTCTATGGCATAAGCTGCTGTGCTTCCGCTTCCTAAACCAACTATAAAACTATTTTGAACATGTTTAACGGCTTCTAAGGCTGCATTTTTCTTTGCTTTTTTAATCCATTCTTTTTTAGGTTTCAATTTCCATCTGTCCCAGCCTTTCTAAAACTTTTTCCACCTCAGCCCTTATTTCCTCTATTCGCTTTTCTGCTTCTGTTTTTGGACTTGGCTTGGCTGAAGGTTTTCTTTTCCTCTTTGCTTTTTCTTCACCTTCAGGTTTTTCTTCGGTTTTTGGAGTTGGTTCCGCTTTGGCTGTGGGGATTGTTATTTCTTTTATTGGTTTTTCTTCAACTTTTGAGCGTAGTTCTTCGATTTTTCCGCTTAGTTCGTCGAAGCGTTCGCTGAAGAGCTTTAAGAGGTCTTCTTGCATGGCTTCCAGCTCATGTAAAGCCACAAGGTGTTCATCTTTTGAGATGGCTTCTTTTACTGTTACCATTCTAGTTTTGTATGTTTGGGCAAGCCTTTCTCTTTCTTCTTCTGTTATTTTTCCTTCAGCATGGGCTTCATAAAGGCGTCGGATTGCATCGCTTAGGATTTCTCTTTCTAAATCAAGGATTCTAAGTTCTTCTTTTGCTTTGGCTGCTTCCTCTGGTGATACGCTTTTTGTTATTTTGAATGGTAAGCCTCCAAACTCGGCCTTTGGCTTCCTTTCCTCGCCAAGCTTTTCTTCTTTCTTCCCTTTTTTCCTCATTGCGAAAATTACTATTAAACATGCGATAAATGCCCCTACCACAATTATTGCATAGGTTAGGGGTTCGTCTAAGGGCAAGAACGTTTCCCTCTCTTATTTCACATTGTTTTTGTGAATATATAAATTATCCAGAATCATGGATTACTTGGGAAATTCTTTATTAATTTTTAAAACAATAAAAGGTGTTCTAAAATGGGTGATGCGCTGAAGAGGGCTATGGTTGGGGCTAAAACAAACAAGCAAACCAGCGGCGCAAGCGATATTAAAACTTACCGTGAATTCGGCTACGAACCCGAAATATGGCCCCACATGGCTGGGAGCACCATTCTGCATGTTCAACCGTGAACCATTTGTAATGGGCGGTTTAGGTCACGGAGCGAGAGCTCACGTCCCAAACGAGTACATAGTTGTGGGAGAAGGAGGTCCAACAGGCGGCTTAATAACTCTTGAAAAATCCTATGTTACAATTTTGGACAATCTATCAAAGATGTTATGAAGCCTCGGGCGGGCGTCGATCCCGCGACCTACGGCTTACAAGGCCGTTGCTCTACCAGGCTGAGCTACCGAGGCACAATAGGCAATACTTAACAACAAAAATAAAAATATTCCCAACACCAAAAACCCTTATTACATACGACGCAATACTTATATCTCCGAAACCCGCTTCAGAAATATTTTAGCCATATAGCTAAAACCATAAAACAAGATGCAACTCTCCATCGAAAGATTGAGAGTGAAGGGTAAAATGAGCCTCTAGAGCTCATTGATGAAACCATGCACAGGCCAAAGTGGTTCACCCGAAACGTCAAACAGACACCACCATAAAGCCCGACACGCTACGCCGTCTGGGGAATGGCTCGGCTTGAGCGCTGAAGAAGGGCGTGGCAAGCCGCGAAAGAGCCCTGGGTAAGCGCATGCAGCCTTAGAACCGGGGATTCCTGAATGGGACTTCCTACCATGGTTCCTTCGGGAACTGTGGTGCTCCCAAAAAGGGAGCGGGAACCCCCCGAACTGAAGCATCTTAGTAGGGGGAGGAAAAGAAACCAAAACGGGATTCCCTCATTAGCAGCGAGCGAAAAGGGAAGAGTCCAAATTGAATCCCATGAGGAAACTTATGGGAGATGTAAAGTTAAGGGTCCAGCTTCCTCCTTACTGGCGAAGCTGAAGTGGCCTGGAAAGGCCTGCCAAAGAGGGTGAAAGCCCCGTAAGCATAAACCAGAAGGAGCTGAGCTGGAAACCCAGAGTACCGCACCCCAGTTTCGGTGCGGGAAGTTAGGAGACACTAACTTCTAAGACTAAATACGCCTCAAGACCGATAGCGCACTAGTACGGTGACGGAAAACTGAAAAGTACCCCGGAATGGGGGTGAAAAGAGCCTGAAACCAGACGGTTACAGACGTGTGCAGCCCGGAAGGGTAGATCCCTCCAAAAGGAAACCGCCGTGAGGCGGCAGTACGAAGGAGGGGGACCAGGGTTGCACGTTCCGTCTAGAAACACGGGCCGGGGAGTTCACAGCTGTGGCAAGCCTAAGGGTGTAAAAGCCCGTAGGCGCAGGGAAACCAACAAGCGCACAACCAGCTTTAAGCTGGTGAGGCGCGGGGTCTGAAAGGGCCCGAAGTTACAGCTGTGAAAACTAGAAACCGGGCGATCTAGCCCTGGGCAGGGCGAAGCTAGGCGAAAGCCTAGTGGAGGCCCGCAAGGGTGCTGACGTGCAATTCGTTCTCCAGACCTGGGGCTAGGGGCTAAAGACCAATCTAGCCCGGTGATAGCTAGTTCCCTCCAAAGTGGGTCGCAGCCCAGTCCCGGGCGAGGCGGCCGGTGGGGTAGAGCACTGATTGGGAAGTAAGGGGTCGAAAGGCTCCGCTTCTCTTTCAAACTCCGAATCCATCGGCGCCGTAGACCCTGGGAGACGGGTTACGGGGGGTAAGCTCCCGGACCGAGAGGGGGACAACCCAGACTGGGGTTAAGGCCCCAAAGTGCTGGCTAAATGTCAAA
>Ga0315298_1011776_pt1 | contig 10188 bp, 9 predicted proteins | sample WHS_1_MG_FD_203077 | JGI IMG/M metagenome (GOLD analysis project Ga0315298, IMG submission 203077) | Extremophilic microbial mat communities from Washburn Hot Springs, YNP, Wyoming, USA - WHS_1_MG | ecosystem: Environmental > Aquatic > Thermal springs > Hot (42-90C) | place: USA: Wyoming...
TAAGGCTTCTTCTTGGACATTGCTGAGTATCTCGTTGGTCTTTAGACTTATTTGCTCTTCGCCCTCTAATATCTGGAAAACTTCCTTCCTCTCGTTTTCGGTCTCTGTTTTGGGAAGGGAAAGCCAGAGATCGACGAGGCTTTGCTTTCTTCTTTCTAGGAGGTTTATTTTCATTTTTTTGGTTTCTATGAGTATATCTAAGGCTTTTTCAAATGGTGTGGCGATGAATTTTAGGGGTTTTTCGAAAACAGACGATATTAGACCTTTTTTTTTCTAGGTCGCGTAGGATTCTGTAGGTTTCTGTTCTGTGAAGGGACAGAGCCTCTGAGATTTCGCTTGCCTTGTGTTCTCCCGTCCGAGCTAGGTAGATGTAGACTCTTATCTCATTTTTGGATAACCCAAGTCTGCATAGGGCTTTCTCTATGGTTTCGACGGATTTAGTTGGCCCTTTATCGGTCTTTATGAACCGCCATATTCCGCTTTTTTCGTCGTAGAGTTTTATGACGCTTTCGGGTTTTTCAACAAACAATTCCATTTTATTCCCAACAGCCTACTCCTATTTCAAATTCCGATGTAGAATTGGATTCTGCCTAGGCATATTTTATACTTCTGAATCTATATGAATCACAAATCCATAATCAAAGTGTTAAACCAACAAGGTCGAAAATTAACGTTAGAAGCGTATGGAGGGATGGAAGGGAAAGCGCAGGGCAAAATAAGCTTAAAATTTAGTCTACAGTATCTTTTCTTGCCTAAAAACAACCATTGGTTGGGGAGGAACACGTTAGTTTTTGGCTTTCATATTTTTGATCATTTTTCAACGCTAGTTTTTGTCGGCTATCGGATCAAGAAGCAAATATTCACGCAAGGACATTTAGTCACGCTCCACAAAGAACGGCAGCCGTTGTTGAAATGGGTCTTGACGTAGTTTTGCATGATTTATTGCGGGACTTCATTTTAGCGGAGGGTCAAGTTGGCTTTGGATTGCCCAGATTCGGTTAGGCAAGCTCTTGAGGGTTATTCTATACGTGTCTGCTGCTGTTTTGTTGTTTGTGAAACTCTATAAACCGCGCTATGACCGTTAATCATGGTTAGTGTGTAACAGTTAGTAACATACTAACTCTATTATCTTAACGATTTTGATAGTTTAACCTCAATATTGTTCAAAATAGGAGATTCAATTATGGAAAATAAAGACGCTAAAACAACTGAAAACGCACCTCAACCGCAAAAACAAGAAGAAGCCCAAACAGAGGTTGTTGAAGAAGCATACTTTTTCCACCCAGTACAACTTTCAGAAGAAATCGGGGAAGTTTTAAACGAACAAGAAATAGAGAAATCCACCGTTGAAGTGGAACAGAAGCTCCAAGAAATTTTGAAAAGTATTCGCGAGGAAACAATGCAGTTAAGCGAGTTTTTTATGGAGGAAAACAAGGTAATGAATGAATTATGTATATCGCTAAAACAGATTTTGAAAAAGCTTAATGTATCCTTCAACATTCCTCCACAAGACGTACCCCTCAAGAAAAGGGTCAAAAAGGTCATTTTGAATGAGGAAGGACACTTAATACTTGTTTATGAAAAAGGCGAGGTGCACTCGGCTTTCTTAGCTGAGTATCCACCTGAAATTGTGATGGCGGTCTTGCTTGTCGTAATGCCTGAAATGGCTAAAGTGATAATGCTTTACAAAAAGAAGATAAGCACAAGAGTAAGCTTCTTCGGAAAAATAAGAAAGGAACTTAAAAGTATTGTAAAGGCGATAATTAGCAGCGGACAAGAGGGGGCAAGCGTCAGCCAAGGACAGCCAATAGATGCCATAAAAGAAGAAATAAACGGTGGCTAAAGTGAGCTGGTGGCTGAGTTTGGGCGGGTTTTTGACAGAAATTCGAACTTTTTATTCGCTTAAGGAAATACGGGAAGGTATCGAAGAGGAAATAAACCAGTATAAGCTGCTGTTGGAGGATTACAGTCAATGGTTGGGAAGCCTCTTAAGGAACCCTGAATCCTTGAAAAACCAAGAAATGGCAAAAAAGGCTTCTGAGCTCCAGAAGATTTTAAAGACGGGGGGCAGAGGCAAAGGGAAAAAAGAGGAAAAGAAGGCTGGTCTTTCAACAGAGTGGGTGCAGTTTAAGGACGTTATGCTATGCTCCGGCGAAATAGGCGAGTTAGAAATTCTTTTTGAAGCAATAGAGGAGCTGAAAAACAAAATTGACAAGCTTGAAAAAGTCAAAAATTCCATAGTGGATCTAGAACGTTATGGTTTAGGAAAAGAACTTTTATATGTAACTTACATACGTGATGGAGTCCCTGAAAAAATTGTTTTCAAACAGAAGAAAGGCACCGAAACTGCTCAAAAATTTGAGTTTACCGCTGACTTCTCCGTTTTGACACAAACATAAAGCGGGAAGTATGAAATCAAGAAGTGCTATATTCCATAAAAGCTTTGGTGAACTTCTTCATTAAATCATAGGGGTTTTCAACAACGCAGTTCACACGGGCATATTGCCGAACTGCTCGGCTGTTTACGCCAATACCGATAACTCCAATACCCATACGCTCAACTTTTTTGATGTTTTCTTTCAGTTTTTCTTCAGCGTCACTGCATCCCGTGGGAAAGAAGTCTGAAACAATGACTAACACTCTTGCTTCTTCTATCCGTTTAGTCAATGCTTGGGCGGCAAGCCAAACCGCGTCGGGGAGATATGTAAGGCCTCCATGGGTTAAGCCTCCTATTCTGGCCTTTACTATTGAATCAAACTTTTCAGAAAAGTCCTTGACGACGTAAAACTTATTGTTGAAGGCATACATGCCCCAAGAATTCTTATCAAGGATAAGCATTCTTGCAACTTCAGCTAAGCACAAGGCTATTCCCCGAACTGCACCTTCAAACACGTTCAAGCTTTGACTAGCGTCAATAAGTATAGACCACGCATCCTCTCTTGTTTGGAGTTCTTCCCGTGTGAAAATGTCAGTTCGCTGACTTTTGCTGGCCATGACTTGTATTGCCTCTTGTAAATCAACAAAACCACTTTCTTGTCTGAAGTCCTCGCCATTAACGTTTTTCAAGAGCCTAAGCATGTGTAAGACACGTCTTATGGGACTGCTCAAAAGCTCTCTTCTTCTTAGAAACTCAGCGTAATCTTCTGATGGAAAAGTGAAGTCTTCAAAAAGAGTGTCCTTTCCAAGTGTGGTGTAAACCTCCAAAATTTTTAAACGAGAAATTTCCTTTTCCTGCCATGCCGTTAAAGCTCGCTGGGCTTCACTTTCATTTAAATTCTGCATTAAGTTTTTAAGCCATATTTCATTATTCATTTCTGGACCAGCGAAGAACTGCACCTCAGCTAAGTGTTGCTGAATTTCTTCTTCTTTTGGGATACGTTGCTCATAGAAAAGGTCGTTTGTGCCATGGCTTTCGGTATACAGCAAGGACGGAACCTCAAAGGCTTCACCATAAACTGCTATTGTTTCATAAATTTTTTGGGCTGCATCTATCCTTTCGTCTATGGTAGGACTGCTTCCTATTTTCTTTAGAATTAATGTTATAGCTTCCACGTCGGTTTTTATTTCGTCACTTATATCGCCTTTGACCTTTCCCACATTAACGCTTAGAAGAGCTGAAACCATAATCCGTGACACGTCGCTTGGAAGTTCCTTTGCATCTTTCATTCTAAGAAATGAAAAGGCGTTTGCATACACTATTTCTGGAAGCATCCAACGGAAAGACTGTTTAATATTCGCATTAATAACAGCATCTTCGAGAAGACTAAGCACGTACGTAGTTAAGTTAAGCTGCTTTCCCTTTGTCAACTTGGCGTAAATTGAAAAGTTAGATAGATGAGCGTGCATGCCGAGATGGTAGACCGCAGCTTTAAAAATATACCAAATAATTTTACTATGAGTGGGATCTTGAAGATTGAACTTTAGACCTTGGAAAAATGCATGCATTTTATCCAGCATCTTGGGCTTAATTAGGTGGAGAACCAAGCCTTGTGGGTCTTTTCCAAGATACGGGTATTTTAACTCGTCATGAAGAATTATTTTTAATTCATTAGGCGTTTTCTTTGATATTTGGGGGACAGTGGACCATGCAAAATCAAAAAAGTTCAAGGCAAAAACCACTTTTATAGTTAACTGAAGAATGACTCAATCACCCGCTTTACCGCTGCTTGAATTTCAACGTCATCACTTGTCGTCCCAACTATTGTCTCAACAGCCGCCTCTATGGGTTCACAACCATCCACAATCAAGGTTGCCCAGTTGATTAGGTCGCCTGGTGACGGCCCATAGGGTAAGTCGCCATTCTTGTATTGACGGCGCAGTTCCGCTCCAGCTTTCACTATTTTTTCGGCTGTTTTTACGTCTATACCACTTCTTTTAACTAGAAGCTCAATTTCGTCCGGGGATATTTTGTCTCCTATGCTTAGGTAATCAAAGTTTATCCATACTGACATGCGTCGTCTCAATGCCGCATTTAACGGTTTTGTACCAGCAAATTCCGCTGAGAATGGGTTCATGGAAATTATCAAATAGCCGTAAGGATGTCTATGAACTATTTCATTATCCTTTTCTGTGAGAACAAGGTGTCCTCTAGTATCCAAAACAGGGTTTAATCGTGTGGCTATGTCTTGTTTCATCATGTTAGCCTCGTCCAAATATAATAGACCGCCATGCCTACACCACATAACTATCTGCCCATCAATCCAGTTTTCTTTTCCAAGACCGATATATCTACCAAACAGATCGTATGCAGACGTCTGTAAACCACAGTTTATCTCCCACATGGGAAGACCACAAAGTTCAGCAACCAAGTAAACTATGTGCGTTTTTCCAGTTCCACTCGGCCCAATTAATGCGCACTGCTTGAAATGATAAAGTGCGCGAACTATTCTTTCAACGTAATTGAAGCCATGGTCGATGTATTCAGGTGTGTTGTGCGGTACTAGCGATTGAACACTCTCTGGGAATACGTATCCCGGATGTAGGTCGTACTTTTCTATGTTGTACTTTTTGCGTAGGTCGCTGCGGGATGCGCATTCAACGTTGGCAGTTTTTGTAATTGAGACGGATAACCGTGTGTCTTTAACTTCAGTTGTTATCTGTTCTTCTACATACAATGTAGAATCCTTTTTTCTGTTTTTTCCACCTTGGAATCCGAAGCCGACGGTTTCTACCGCTATTGGTTTATCGGTCAACTTCTGTTTTACCGGCGACAAAATATTTCCTCCATCTCTGATAGAGAACGGGGCGGGAGCCGATTTAAATCTTACTTCTCACGATTCAATAAAAATAATTAGTCAAACCGATCACAATAAAAGATCAATCAAAACATCTTGTAATTCGCCTTTATCCTTTAATTTTCGAAAAATTGCTTTCCCAGTTCTATAAAGGCGGAAGGAGATGTCTTTAAAAGTTAACTCGAAGATTATTGATGAAATTGTTTTTTGAATTTTTGCCTTTTTTAGTATTTTGGCTATTGCTTCGTCTTTTTTCTCATATTTGAGTACGACAATGAAGTCTCTTTCTTTTCCGCATGTCTCATCTATTCTTGCCACATAATCTTCGATTGCCGTCATTAAATCTGCTCGATCTCCTTTAAGACTTCAATGAATCTGTCGATTTCTTCGCGGATGTTGTATATGTAAAAGCTTATTCTAACGGAGGAATTCAAACCGAAAATTTCGTGCAGTGGTTGGGCGCAATGGAAACCGCTTCTAACCATTATCCCATAATTGTCGAGAAAAAGTGCCACATCATGTGAACTTAAATCATCAAGGCTAAATGGAATTATTCCGCACCGGGCTGAAGGACCTTTTGGTCCGTAAATTTTGACTTTTTCGCATTTTCGCATGAGGCGAACCGCGTATCTTGTTAGTTCTTCTTCATGCGCTTTGACGTTCTCCATACCTATTTTCCTCAAATATCTTATTGCTTCCATTAACCCAACGCCACCGCATACATTAGGTGTCCCAGCCTCAAACTTCCACGGTAAATCATTCCATGTGATGACGCATCTCCTCGTGTTCGTGTCGAAGAATACGTTCCTTATCATTTCGCCGCCGCCGTGAAAAGGCTTCATTTTCTCAAGAACATCACGTCTACCATAAAGAACGCCTATGCCTGTCGGTCCCAACATTTTGTGTCCTGAAAAGGCTAGGAAGTCTACATCCAAATCCTTGACGTTGACAGGCATATGTGGAACTGATTGGGCCCCGTCTACGAGAATCAGCGCATCGTGTTCGTGCACGGTTTTGGCGAGTCTTTTTACGTCGTTTACAACGCCGCTTACGTTTGAAACTTGGCTTATGCATACCATTTTGGTTTTGTTTGAAATTTTGTTTTCAAAGTCCTTATAGCTTAAAGTGCCATCTTCATTAACATTTACATATTTGATGTCAAATCCTTTTATTTTGGAGAGGATTTCCCATGGAACGATGTTGCTGTGGTGTTCCATTAAGGAAATTAGAATTTCGTCGTTTTCTCTTAAATTGTGAAGACCCCAGCTATAGGCAATTAGGTTTATGGCTTCGGTTGTGCCTCTTACAAAGATTATTTCCTCTATGCTGTTGGCGTTTATGAATTTTGCAACTTCTTCATGTGCGTTTTCGTAGAGTTCCGTTGCTTCTTGAGATAGCGTGTGAACTGCTCTGTGGACGTTTGCGTTGTGGTTTTCGTAGAAGTTTTTGATGACCTCAATCACTTGCTTTGGTTTCTGGGACGTTGCCGCATTATCGAAGTATATTAGTGGGTGGTTGTTTATTTTCCGTTTTAGGATGGGGAAGTCTTCTCTGATTTTGTAAGGGTCGAAGGTCATTGTCCACTCTCTTCCTTCTTCATTCTTTTTTCAAGCATTTTAGCCAATTCCTCTTCTTCTAACGCTTGTTTTTCCTCAAAGCTCAGTGCCTCTGGAAGCCACGCTGGCGTTTCGCCTTTGTTTTTGTAATATTTCCGAATGGCTCTTTTTAATGCTCCAACCGCTAAGATGCCGCAGTGAAATTTCACTGTTGGCAGTCCGCCGACCTCCTCTGTTACGGTTTTCCAGCTTAGTTTCCAAGCGTCTTCAAGCTTCATGCCATTAATCATTTCTGTAACTATGCTTGAGGTGGCTATGTTTGCCGCACAACCGTAACTTTCAAAGGTTGCCCGTTCAATAATGTCTCGTTCGTTGATTTTTAGGTAGAAGGTTACCATGTCGCCGCACATGGGGTTTCCAGCCACCGCCATGACAGTTGCGTCTTCCATTTTTCCAAGATTTTTGGGGTTACGGAATAACTCGAGCACTTTTGGGTTGTAGGGTAATGGTGTCCGCGACATCCTTATTCCACCTCGGTTGGTGTTTCGCCCACAATCCCCCTTATTCGCTCAACAGCTTTCGGAAAAACTTCTAAAACATAGTCTATGTCTTCTGGAGTGTGGCATCTTGTCACTTTCATAAGTATGCTACCGTGTGCTTCATCAAACTTTCTGCCAATGGCAATCAAAACATGGCTTGGCTGGAGCAAGCGTCTAGTGCAGGCGCTTCCACTTGAAACATAAACACCCTTTAAGCTTAGCTCAATTGTCAACGCTTCACCCTCGCACCTTAGGAAGCTTATGTTGGCGTTGTCTGGAGCCCTTTTTTCTCCTCGTGGTCCGTTAAGCCTAACATCGGGTATTTCCTCCATTATTCCGCTGATCAGTTTATCCCTAAGCCTCCGCATGTGATTTACGTTTTCTTCAACGTTTTGGAAAGTTAGTTCAGAGGCTTTTGTGAATCCGACTATGAGTGGTGTGTTTTCGATTCCAGGCCAAAGCTTCTGCGTTCCTATTTGGCCTTCCAAAATTCTTTCTATGCTGACGCCCTCTTTCACGTATAGAGCTGCTATGCCTCTTGGTCCCAAGATTTTGTAGCTGCTTATTGTTGCCAAATCCACGTCTAGCTCTCTTACGTTGAAACGGATTTTTCCGTAGGCATCTGAGGCGTCTGTGTGGAAAAGGGTTTCAGAGTTTCTATCTTCAACGGTTTCTTTCGCTTCTTTAACCGGCTCTATTGTTCCTATCTCGTGGTTTACTGCGGATATGCTTACGAGAACTGTTTCCTTGTCCACGGCTTCCTCCAGCTTTTCCAAGTTTATAAAGCCTTCAGCGTCAACGGGCACTTTGGCGACATTAAAACCATATTTTGTAAGCATGTCAGCAACGTGCATAACGCTTAGGGGCTCAATTTCCGAGATTACTATTTTTTTGCCTTTGCTTTTCATTGCGAAGGCCGCGCCCATTAGTGCGAGGTTGTTGGCTTCTGTTTCGCCGGGAATGAAGTTTATTTCTTCAAGGATTTTGCAGCCTAGAAATCCAGCTATTTTTTGGGCTGATTCCATTATGGCTTCAAAGGCTTCCCAGCCTGGTTTATGAGTTAGGGTTGGGTTGCCGTAGGCTCGTTGGTTAAAGTAGGGAAGCATAACCTCAACTACTTCTTTTGGAACTATGCTTGAGTTTTCAATGTCTAGGTAAACTTCACGTTTTAGGCCTTCATGGGCTTTGATGAGTTCTCGAACGTTTTCAATCATAAATTTTCAAGTCTCCTTTTGTTCAACACTTAAAGATGTTCTTAGCTTATAGAAAAGGCATTTGCTTTAAAGTCTTAGACATTGTAGCTGCAGCGATTTACTACAACTTTTGGTTAGAGAACAGTCAATAGCGACCATCCCTCAGATTTCCACCATAAGCAATGCCAATTTTATGATAATTGAAGAAAACCAAAATTGGTTATCACCATAATTTTAATTATAAAACACAGTTTTGTTCTCTTAGTGTCTCTTAACAGAAGTTTTGTTTTAAATGCTTAGCAAGACAGAAATGGGAAAGATGGTTTTCAATAAAAGCATTTTATGCTTTTTATTCATTTTTAAGGTTTTGATGTATAGTTAAAAATACACGCATTTCCCAAACTCCACTTTCAAAATTCCAATTTCATGATATTTCAGATTAATCCAAACTACATGTAAAGACCATTTTTGTCATTTTAGTCTGAATTCAGCAACGCCCTAGCGCGCATTACTAACGGAACAAACGCGAAAAATTTGCAAGGCGTGTGTGAGTGTTATTGTGTTTGCTTAAGCTTACTTGCGGATCATTAAGATTGCCGTTGCTGCTACTGCAAGTGTTGCTCCAAACGCGAAAGATGCGCTGGCGGAAATTGATGCCCACAAAATTCCTGCGGTGATGCTTGACGTGAAATCTCCTATTCCGTTTATTGTGCTGAGCAAACCGAAGCCTGTTCCTCTTCTGTTCTCCTGAAGTAGTTCAGCGGCGTATGATCTTTCAGTTGCGTCTATGGCGCCTGTTTCTACGCCAGCTAAGAGGAAAAGGAGGGCGTAAATCCAGATGTTTGGCGGTGCGAGAATGAAGCCTATGCAGTATATGCTGAAAATTATGTATCCTAGCGCTAACAGATTTCTTTTGCTGAATCGGTCGCCTAAAGCGCCAAATATGTAGGCGAAAACCGCAGCCCCCACATTAAGCAGCACGTAAAGGAGCGCGCTGAGGCTGCTGGCCATCATAGCTCCTAGGCTTGGTGTTAGGGCTTCTGTAGCCTTCAATGTGAGGAAAGTGTTGGCGAAATTTCCAACGCCAAATATGCCTACAGCCAACAGGTAATGTTTGAATGTGTCTGGCAACTCTCTTATATCGCTTAGTAGCTTTCGCTTTTCGGTTTTTTGCTTGCAAACTCTTTCCTTTGTGAAAAGTGCAAACACCAGTATCGCTAGGATGCCAGGCAAAAGTGCGACTAGGAAGACATTTCTGAATCCGATGATGGGTAGTAGAATAAAAGCTATGCTGGGACCTATTATGGCGCCTAGAGTATCCATCATGCGATGGAAACCGAAAGCGTGACCGTAATTTTCAGGCTTAACCGAGTCAGCCAGAAGAGCGTCTCTAGGAGGCTCCCTTATGCCTCTTCCAATCCATCCAACAGTTCTATAAAATAACACTTGAAAGGCGTTGTATGCAAAGGCAAAGAAAGATATGAATATTCCTGTGAGCGTGTAGCCCAACGTTGCAAGGGGTTTTCTCCTGCCCAATTTATCGCTGAGCCAGCCTGAATACGTCTTAACAAAGCTTGAGGAGAAGTCTGCCAAGCCCTCTATTAAGCCCAATACTTCGGCTGAACCATGCAATTCTATTGTTAAAAACTGTGCCAGAATAGAGGTG
>Ga0315298_1011779_pt1 | contig 10186 bp, 3 predicted proteins | sample WHS_1_MG_FD_203077 | JGI IMG/M metagenome (GOLD analysis project Ga0315298, IMG submission 203077) | Extremophilic microbial mat communities from Washburn Hot Springs, YNP, Wyoming, USA - WHS_1_MG | ecosystem: Environmental > Aquatic > Thermal springs > Hot (42-90C) | place: USA: Wyoming...
ACCCAATGACCAGGTTTCAAGGAAACCATAATAAACTGAAACACCTCTCCAGTCATGAGTTGTATTTAAGTCAGTGGCATCACTGATGTAAACCGTGTTCAACACATTGTTAATATTTCCAAACAACATAGCTTTTACCTGTCCGATAGTGAATTTATAATTAGCGTTCAAATTCATGATACCAGCATTTGGCATACGCCATGGTTGAGCAAAATTATTGACTCCCCAACTATTGATAGCCAATGAGAAATCGGCATAGTTGCGTGCGTAATAGTTATAATTAGCACCCACTGTAAATCCTTTCAATAATTCATATTGTGCTGAAATATAAGCCGAAGTTTGTGCTGAGTTACCAACATGAATGCCTTTAAGGTTCAATTTTGCATAAGCTTGACTCGGACTTAAAGCCGGCACCACATTCCCCTTAACGTCAACCGGTTGACCATCTACATTATATACATAGCCCGTTGGATTGCTGTCCCATTTCCAATTCCCGAACGAAGCCATTCCGTCCACATTCAATCCACGAACAGGCATCCATTTGAAATCCAATTCAATACCCTGACGCAATGAATTAACACCTGTCAAATTAATGGTTCCTTGCGAAGGATCAGACGAGTTCACAGCCTTTACCAATGTTTTGTTTCTCCACAACGTATTGTAAACATTGACATTGGCTGAAAAAAATCTGGATCGATACCCATATCCCAATTCATATGAAATCACATTTTCGTTCACGGCTTTTTTATTGACGATATTACTCGTTGTATAGCTCGGGAAGATTGCCCCTTGAAAAAATGGTGTGCGGGAGAAGTATCCGACGTTGGCAAACACATTATGATTTCTGGTCAGGTTATAGTTTAAACCACCCTTTCCGGTATATCCATATTTCGTTACCGTTTCTGAGCGTTTGTCATCGTAATAAAAACGATCCACACGCCAATAATTCATGCCATTGGCAGAAGCAGCAACGAAAGCGCTCAGTTTATCTTTGTTGTATTCAGCTTGGCCAAAAACGCCTTCCTGAGCAACATATCCATCGTAATCGCGGGTGACAATGTCGCCCAAGCCTAATTTCTGATTCACCCAATTAGGGTCATTTTTAAATTTGCCGGTAGCGCGCGCCGGATCAATCACAAATTGTCCACCTAACAAATCAACCACTTTGCCCTGATGCGTTCCTTTGTAATATCTCAAATCAATTCCGCCTTGTAAATCGAAATGTTTAATACTGGTATAAAAAGTGGACAGCAAGCCATACCACATGTGATTGTTTGTTTGATCTTTGATGGCTAACGAAGAACCTGACATGCTGGCAGCATTTTGATTTTCGAGTGTAGCATAATCAAAACTCCCGTCAATTTTACGATAATAGGTATTGATGATCCCATTGGTTGCACCATACGCATACGATGAGTTAGCACCCAGTCCTGACCATCCACCTCCACGCCCTATGGACATGTAAAGAACAGTCGATAAGCTTGATTTATCATTGATGGTCCAATAGTGATTAATGGACATCTGCGGTTTGTTGTAATAATTATGGTTGAATGTTTTCGGTTGGCCATTAATATCATACCCCCAAACAGCGTTGTATTTGTAACCATACAATTGCCATTCTTGAATGGTCAAGGCGTCTTTGCGCTGATTGTGCCACTGAGGCGCCATGAAACCGGTAAACGATATCGTCTGATTGGAATTAATCACTTTGGAAACGCTCAAAAATGCCGTGTAACTTTCAAAATTAGTTCCTTCAATATACCCATTTCCGGTGTTTTTTGATGCCAATAAGGATACGGCCCACCCTTTAGGACTTAACCCGGTTGAAGCAGAAATGGTCATTTTTTGATAACCATCATTGGCAACACCATAGAAAATAGAACCACCTCGCTGTGCTTCTGTCGATTTAGTCAGGATGTTGATGGAACCGCCTACAGAAGGAGCAGCAATTTTAGAAGCCCCCAATCCGCGTTGAACTTGCATGGAACGCGTCACATCCGAAAGTCCTGCCCAATTGCTCCAATACGTTCCACCCCATTCCATATCATTCATCGGAACTCCATTGATCATGACAGCAATATTTTCGGAAGAAAATCCTCTGATGTTGACACGTTGATCGCCAAAACCACCTCCTGATTTAGTAGCATAAACTCCCGGCGTTGAATTCAACAATTCAGGCAACCCACCTGTACTGATATTCAATTGAATATCTTGCGGTGTGATGACGGAAACAGCCACCGGCGTTTTGCGTTGTACTGCGATGGATGAAGTCACAACAACGTCATTCAACCCAATACTTTCAGAGTTCATAAAAACAGTTCCGAGATTATCACCCGGTTTAACTTGCAGTGTAACCGTTTTGTAACCCACATACGATAATGTGATAGCGTGTTTTCCTTGTGGTACTTTCAACGAAAAACTACCGTCAAGATCAGTAGTTGTTCCGCTTTTGGTTTCAGGACAATACACTGTTACTCCAATCAACCGCTCTTTGGTTGATTCGTCAGCAACAATTCCTTTAACGACTCCTTGTGCAAACGATAAAATACTTATCGCAAGCATTGTTAACAAAAAAGCTGTTCTTTTCATACAATAAATTTTCAGTTTAACAACAATAATTAGTTTACGATTTGCCTCATTTCGCTTCGGTAAGGGGTGAAAAAAAGTGCTTACTTTGTTTCAAGTAAGCAATTTAATGATCTGACTATCGTCACAAAGGAAATAATTCCATAATCGTGGCGAAAGATAGAGACATTTTTTTGTTCCACAAAATATTTTTGAAAAAAAAATCATCCACATGAGAATTTTTTTTTGCTCAAGGGCATTGGTATTAAAAGAAGTCAATTTTAACAACATATTGATTGCATATTAGGCTTCTTTCAACCCATAATATGTTAAAATCACTTTTTATAGAATTATTAGCGCCTAATGAACCATTCTTTTTTTATTTGTAAAGATACAACTTGCAAATTGTAAAAATATTACAAAACCATGAAGTTTTCTCCCTACCAAAAGAAATAATTTTCCATTTAACCGAGATTGTGCAATGGAGGTAAAAAGAGAAATCGAAAAATCGCTGAAAAGCTTACAGAAGAATGGATACAGTAGTGTTTAAGTTTAAAAAAAACAGAGAAACAGGTGGATCTAAACAAGGCATGGGAGCAAAAAAAAGCCGCTCCGAGTTGAAGCAGCTTTTGATATGACAGTATCATTTCATTTAGAAAATCAAACGGAACCCTAATAAAGCGCCCCACGTACTACCAGTGGTAGGATTATCGATGAAATGGTTGTTTTGATTGAAATTATCAATGCTCGTCGCATTCAACGTATAAGTCGGGGTCGGATTGGAGGAAGAAACAACTCCTTTATATGTTAATGGACGGATGTTGTCATAACTGCCTAAACCAATTGTTTTATAAGTGCCCCAATGTGAATTGAGGAAGTTTCCTGCATTCAACAAGTCAAATGACACTTGCAACGTGTATTTATGTTTTCCGCCGAAATTGGTGAAGATGTCTTCCAGAATCTTCACGTCAAAACGATTGATAAACGGTAAAACATATCCGTAACGTTGTGCGTATTGTCCTTCATGTTTTTTCAAATAAGGATCAGTTTGAACATATTGCCAAAAAGCAGCCGCTTGTTGAGCAGCAGTCATTACAACGGCGCCAGAACTGTTTTTGTAGTCCACAAATGTCAATTCATTCGCTGATTTTGGAATATAGATCAAATCAGAAGAATTCCCGTCGCCATTCATATCATTAGAATAGGTGAAATGCATACGACCTTGAGCTGCACCATGATAGAAGACAGAGAACGTGGTTGCAAAATGTTTTGCATAAGCAACACGATAGGACAATGTTCCAACTAAGCTGTGAGGAATGTTAAAGCTTGAATAGCTCAATCCTGGATTATTCAGACTGTTAACAGCTACGTTGTTTTGCCAAGCAGATGCAGCTGTTGATCCTGGATTTGGAGTAACATCCTTAGCCATTGAATAGGTGTAAGCCAATGAAGCAGATAGTCCAAAATCAAAACTCTTTTTAATTTGAGTCGAAAGTGAATAGGAATATCCTAAATTGGTATTGGTTAGCACCATAGCAGATCCAATGGTAGAAACAACTTTGTTGCTTGTCCAGCGTTGACGGGCATCAGGACCGGCAAACTGTGATTGTGGATTCGGCAGATTGACATTTTGTTGCATAATAGCATTGATGTCTTTTGAGTATAATCCTTCTACTGTTACTTGTGTTTGTGAAGGTAATTTTAAATCAAGTGCTAAATCAGAACGCCAAACTTCAGGCATTTTGAAATTTTTAGCAACTTCAGCAACGTTCGATCCTGTTGGCAATGATCCAGGGGTATTTGGGAACAAGGTAGGATATTCCGTTGTTAATTTTTTGAAGTTTGGTTCAAAACGGAAATTAGCCGGCAATTGTGTCCCATTCAAACTGACTTCAGGACTTTGAATCATCCCTGATCCACCGGGTTGATTGGTAAACCAAACAAACGGAAGAAGTCCCGTGAAAACACCTGTTCCACCACGTAAAATAATGGATCCGTTGTTTTTGACATCCCAATTAAACCCTAAACGAGGTGCTAAAGTCGGTTTTGAATTTGGCCACGAACCAACATTCATGTGGTAAGGCTGCAACACTGCATTTCCGCCAATGTTCACTTGTTGATTCAAAAAATTAATTTGATCCAATGTGATATTATCAGGTAATGTATTCAAATAAAATGGTTCTTCAACACGTGCTCCATAAGTAATACGCAAATTTTGTAGCAACTTCCATTCATCTTCCACATAAGCAGCACCATATCCGAACGATAACTCTTGACCTGGAGCATCATTCCCGTTATATCCATAGGTATATCCAAAACCAATCGGCTTAGCATTGTTTAAGAAATCAGCAACGGAATTATAGCGATAATAACTAGTTCCTTCCCGCAAATAACTGTTGAAGAAATAGAGATTATCATACGACATTCCTGCAATTAAGGTATGGTTGCCAAGACTAATACTGAGGTTATTTGTTACATTGAATGTATTATTAATCACGTTGTTGTTGTAGGTAAACAACTCTTCACCAAAACTCATGTATTGATCGCCACCTTTTCCGTTTTGAGAAGCATCACCACCCGTCCAAATGTCAACAAAGGGGAATGGAGTACTGTTTGTTCCACGTTTATCTTGAATATGAGTATAGCTCATCAATAATTTGTTGGAAACCGTTTTGCTGAAATTACTGTTCCATTCACCGGTGATGGAGCTAACGATATCCGTCATATTGTACCATGCATTTGAAAAACAAACGGATTGAATGCTGTTTCGTCCAGATCCTTTTTGAGCTAAATAGGGGCCGCTATTGTAATTGGTCATAACGTCATTTTTAGAATGAACATAGTTATAGCGAACCGTCAACTTATTATTTTGGTCAATGTTCCAATCAAAACGTCCTAACAATTTATAGTTAGTGCTTGAAAAGTTCCCGAAATTTTGGTATCTTCCCGGATCATAACCATATTTTGATTTCAAATAATCACTAACTGCCTTCAAGTCGCTCACAGTCGTTCGAGCAGTCATGGTAGCAGCATTTCCAACGCCGTTTGTCGATGGTTCAAAAGCGCCGCTTGGCAATGTGGTGGTTTGATACTCAGCATTCACAAAATAAAACAACTTATCTTTAATAATCGGACCTCCCAAACGGAATCCGTACGTTTCTTGGTTACGTGAATTGGCATTGGCAATTTGAATGTCGCCAATATGATTTCCTGTAAATGATTTTGGACGAATAAAGGTATAAACAGAACCTTTCAGGTTGTTGTCACCACTACGGGTAACGGCATTGACACTTGCACCCGTAAACTGAGATTGACGAATATCAAAAGGCGCAATATTGACTGATATTTCATCGATCGCATCCAACGAAATAGGTTGAGCATCACCGCCGGGTAAATTATTTGAACTTAACCCAAAGTTATTCTTAAAGTTAGCTCCATCAATGGTAATGTTATTGTAACGCCCGTCTTGCCCTGCAAAACTACTGCTGTTTCCGGCATAAGGAGACAAACGTGTAAAATCATTGATACTTCGACTGATGGAAGGCATCGCTTCAATTTGACGTCTGGATATGTCCGTGTTTGTTCCTGCTCTTTCCACTACACGCGAAGCCACTACTTCAACATCTTTCAATGTTTGTGTTGCTTCTTTCAATTGTGCATTCAACGTGTACGTTTCGCCCAAATGAATGGTGATGTCATTATAAATCATTTTAACATACCCTACATAGGCAATTTGTACTTGATAAGGACCACCCGGACGCATACCCTGAATCGTGTAATATCCATCCGTGTTTGTAACAGCTCCATAACGAGTCCCTGATGGCTGGTGAATGGCAACTACCGTTGCTCCAATCAATGGACCTTTGTCGTCTGTGATTCGTCCCGACATACTGGATGTCGTTACTTGCGCCATAGTGGTTAATGAAATCATTAAGCCTAAGGCAAACATCAATAAACGCATACTTGATTTTTTCATACAATTTAAATTAATTAAAAAATAAAAACAATCATTGCTCTTTCACTTCTTTCCTTTTTAACACTTCTTCTTTTTTGATTTAATCGACTGACAATCAATTTTTTTTAATATTTAATGTTCTTTTTTTTATGGACTACAAATATACAATACTTTCTTTCATATATCACCATTTGTTTAAAATGTTTACCCTATCTTGTTAAATCTATTGTTAAATCCATTGATATAATGAATATGAAATCTGACACAAAGATAGTCATCCGATTTCTTAATTTTATTACAATTCGATGAAGAAGTTAGATGGGAGCCATCAAGAACGAATGTCTAAAAGCCAACGTTCTGATAAGAAGTAAAATAGAATGCGTTATCGGATGCTTAAAACATGGATAACCTCCATTCATTGATGGATGATCATTGAAATCACAAAGGAGCCGAACGGCTTACCATCACCACTGACTTTCAAGAAGCCATTAAAAACCGAAACCTTGAACTTCAATTTCTTTGGGTTTTTCTTTCGGTGCTTTTTTTGCCCATTGCTGATCGTAATTAGCATGAACCACAATGGCTTTTGGGCGAGCAGGACAAGCATATTCACATCCTCCGCAACCAATACAAATTTCAGGTGTAATATGTGGAATGGTTAATCCATCTTTGTAAGCCACCATTTTGACTGCCTGGGTGGGACAATGTTCTGAACAAGATCCACAATCGGTATGGTTGGTGTACACCACACATTGTTCCAGCGTAAAATAGACCTGTCCAACCTGGGTCATTTGTTTTTCCTTCAGCGGCAAAGGCAAAAGAGCTCCCGAAGGACAAACATCCATACAAATGGTACAATTCGGTTGGCAAAATCCCTTATCATAATACATTTTAGGTTGCATAAAACCCATCAATCCATATTCAAAAGCAGTAGGAATTAACACATTAGAAGGACATTGAGTGACACACGCATGACATGCTGTACAAGTCATATTGAAATGCTCCCGTTTTCCTGCCCCCGGAGGCATTATCGGAAGCGTTGATGAAGTGGCTCGTGTAGATGAACTATTATTTGCTAATAATAAAGGTGCTGTAGCCAAAGCTGTTGAAGTCAACATGATGAATTCACGACGTTGACTATTGATGGGTTGTTGATTCAAAGCCAACGATTTTGGTTCGATCAAGTGACGGCCGGACGATCTCACTCCGACAAACTGAAAACGAATGGCATTTTGTGTACAGGATGAAAGACAATTAAAACAGACTACACAACGGGAATAATCAATCGCACTTTCTTTTGAGTCAATACATTGTGATTTACAACTACGCGAACACACATTACAATGCGTACAAAGAGAATCATCGATCACTACACGAAAAAGCGCAAAACGTGAAATTAAACTCAAAAATGTACCCACAGGACAAATGGTGTTGCAATACAACCTTCCCCGAAGCAAGGACATCATGGAAATAGTTACCAAAAATAAAAATGAGAATCCGATTGCTACCCACGAAATGCCGGCAGGCGTGACAGGTAAAATGGAGTAAATCCCCATTGAAAAGGCTTTGTTGACCACCCATGCATTGACCGGAATTAAAGCAGGACGAACCAAATCGGACAATACACGCCCCATGTTACTGTATGGATCGAGCAAAATGACCAATGCGCTGCTTCCAAGAACAAATGAACCAATCGTTACCACTAAAATGGAGTATCTTAACCAGTTTTTTGGTTTCGAATATTTCAATACACGTTTTTGTCGTCGCTTCTTTTTCCCTGCAGTTAATCTGCTAAAAAAGTCCTGTAACACACCGGCAGGACAAATGACCGAACAATAGACTCGTCCAAACAATAATGTTAAAAGAAGAATAAAAATCACCATGCCCCATAAATTGGCCAGAATAGCCGGCACCAATTGCAAATGCAGCACAGCTTTCCATTTGAAAGGCATTAAATGAAACACATCTATAAAAAATAACACTGTCGGAATAAAAACCAACAGTGCCAACACGACACGTGCCCATTTTAATGTATTGATTTTCATCTTGTAAAATATTTTTTATTAAGGACAGAGAAACTCCTTGACCAACACATCATTCACTAAGAAGGAAACGTTCTTTGAACTTTGTCCTGTTCATTTCGTCGAATCAATTGATTAAATCTTGATGCGATCAATCCGTAATTTTTCCAGATCTTCGGTACCTAAATGCAATGCCTGTCCCATTTGAATATGAGACACCTCATTAATATTCATTTTTCTCACTTGATTAAAGAACTTTACAGAGGCAGCATCAGCAGCAACAATATCAGGCGATACAATTAATGTTTTCAACAAAGCAGTGTCAGCAACTGATTTCCCTTGTGGACCATTTTGAAACATAATTCGGTAAGCATCCACAATATTCAATGCCGGTCGTTTATGAAAAGTACACACATCGGCAATACATTGTTGTAAATCAGTTCGATGGAAATATTCCCGATCCCAAACAATTCCCATATAATTTTTCATGGAAATAGTCATTTTCGCACCACCATGATTTTTTAAGATCGGCATATTAAACCACACATCACAATCAAGCAAAGATCGATGTATCGCGGTTTGTTTTAACTTAACACCATTAGGAATGGCAACCGTTCTAAAAAAGCTCTCATCATTAGCAGGAATCATAATACCGCCTGCTGATTCAACCGCATTTTTAATGCCACTGTTTACATAGCAACGATCCCATTGATTGCACGTATGATCAAATACTTCAACTCGTTTTGCACCGGCACTGTAACACTGTTTCACCATTGCAGCCACTAAATCTGGATTTGTATCAGCTGCATGATCCGGTGTTTTGTCCCACCCAATGTTAGGTTTAAGCACAACGATCTGTCCTTTTTTGACAAATGATTTAATACCTCCAAATTTTGCTAAAGCTCTATCAAGCATAACGGCCGGTTCACCACCCATCACAGCAACCAAATCAGGAGCAGAACTAACTGAAATAGTATTGTTTTTTAAAGCAGCTTCCAGTTTGTCAAAGCGTAACATGGAAGCTACACTTGTCATTGCAGTTGTTAAAAGAAAATCACGACGTTTCATACGTAATTATTTTTAGAAATATTGGAAGAATGAATTTTATCACATTGGCCAATTTTTACATCATCATATCGCCATCAATTGGCTGTCATTAAACTAATATTACAACAGCGAAAGATTGTTTCAAAGGCATTGTTATTATTTACTATGAAATCATTACCACAATATAGAATCGTAAACTAACTCATATCAAACTATTTTACAGTAAAAAATGAATGAGTTATTTCAATATTCCATTAATTTGATCAATATTATAAGCCAATGCAACTAATCCATCCAATTCATTTTTTGACAAGAACAAATAATATCAAAGATGTAAATGATCATTTATAAGAACATACGGTCAAAAATACAACATAAAATTGAAAAATGAATGATTGAACCCAATTAAAAACAAAAAATACTTTTTCAATAATATATTGTTGATTATAAAACATATAGATCAAAACTTATTTTGATACAAACCAAAAGCAGCGTAGGGAGTCAAAAGGATTTAAAAACAAAAGAGAGTGTCATTACAATTGAATGACACTCTCTTGAAAAGGGGCGGCTACCTACTCTTCCACCTTGTGGGCAGTAC
>Ga0315298_1011781_pt1 | contig 10186 bp, 11 predicted proteins | sample WHS_1_MG_FD_203077 | JGI IMG/M metagenome (GOLD analysis project Ga0315298, IMG submission 203077) | Extremophilic microbial mat communities from Washburn Hot Springs, YNP, Wyoming, USA - WHS_1_MG | ecosystem: Environmental > Aquatic > Thermal springs > Hot (42-90C) | place: USA: Wyoming...
ATAATTCGGTAAGAAATATCTCTATTAGTGCCATTCGGTTAAGATGGACTCCCTGTGGAAGAGATTCACGGCTATCCTAAGTACAATTATATCAACAAATACAATTACTAATGCCAGTACAGCCGTCAAAATGGGTGTAAACCATATCACTCCGGTTACCTGTACTGCAATAAGAGCCAGGATGGGTAAAATAATAACAATCACCAGATTTTGAGCACTTTTTGCATCTTTTGCCTTTGCAGAGCCTATTACTCCCAGCATAAAACTCAACATCGTTACGGCAGGAGTCATAAGGAAAAGGGTGAGATACCAGGTGACAGTGGTGACATGTCCGATAAGATGTCCCCATCCCAGGGCATTAATGGCCAGCAAATAAACTCCTGCCGAATACCAGGTGACTATTAACGCAGGAATTGCTCCAGAAAGGGCTTTGCCCAGCAACAATTCCCATGTGTGTACCGGTGTTGCCAGCAGGGCTTCCAGACTGCCGGTTGTCTTTTCTTCTACGATGCTGAAAGTGGAAACGCTTACGGCTACCATAATTGGAATAAGGAGCAAAAAGAAATTAAATTGGTGTAGTAAGAATACAATAAGCTGTTCTTTTTCGGTCAAATGTTGAATCTGGGGGGTTACGTTGGAGAAATTCTCCACAGCGTTTCTGAAGAGGCCTGTGGTCAGCATCTCTTCACCACCGAACCGGAATGCCAGCCATATGTAGAGAACTCCCTGTCCCACGATCAACAGTGGGAGTATTGTAATCATGAGAGCACTGTTGAGATCGGTGAATAGAACCTGCCATTCTTTAATAATAATGTTCTGCAGGCGTTTAAGGACCATGTCCGGATTCCTCCCTGACCAGTTTTAAATAGATGTCTTCCAGTGGGTATTGTCTGTCGGTTACGGTAACAACTCTTCCTCCAGCTTCGATAATCTTTCTTATCAATTCGGTACGATCATTTTCTGGGTTATTCAATTGGAGGATCAGAGTATCGTTTTCTTGTAGCATCTCCTTCACAAAAGGCAAGCTTTTAACGGTGCTGACAAGTCCATCGCTCAGATTCTCTAAACGGATGATTATCTGGTGACGGAAGAAACGTTTTCTTAACTGTTCCACAGTATCAAGAGCCAGTAACCTTGTATTTATAACTGCAACACGGTTGCAAATCAGTTCGGCTTCATAGAGGTTGTGGGTACATAGAAAAATAGTCCGCCCTGCCTGTCTTAAAGACCGTATTATCTGACGTATTTCTCCGGCGGCTTCAGGATCAAGGCCGGATGTTGGTTCGTCCAAAAATATTACCTGCGGTTCGTGAAGCAAAGCCCGGGCGAGAGCCAGCCGTTGTTTCATACCTTTTGAAAAAGTGCCAACTCTATCATTTCTACGGTCCCATAAGCCGGTTATTTTAAGATATTTTTCAACCTGGATTTTGGGGTTTACATTTTGATAGAAATTGGCGAAATACTCCAGATTGCGTCGGGCACTGAGGCGAGCGTAAAATCCCTGTGTTTCTGTAAGCAACCCTATAGTTTCGTGCAGTTTTTCAACATTACGGTCTGTCCGGTGTCCTGACACCACTGCATACCCTTTAGTTGGGGCTATCATTCCAGCAAGCATACGGATGGTTGTTGTTTTACCCGCTCCATTGGGGCCTAACAAGCCGACTATTTCCCCTGCGTTCACACTGATGTTGAGATTATCAACGGCAATACGGTCTCCGAATTGCCTCGATAACTCAAAAGTCTCAATTACGGGCATGAATGACCGCTCCTTTCGGTTTAAGAGGCTTTTTAAGATGATATTTCACCTAATTCTATCATACCGTTGCGGTAATAAGAAAAATATGGGTAGTTGAGGATATCCTGTATTTGACGAGAGTTTTTCCCCAATGTTACCATCTTCAGCAGGGAGGCATATATGGAAAGGTGGCTGAATCACGAATGGACCACCCGTATGCAACTGAAAATTAACTATGGCGGGATGATGTCTGAAATAATCGGCGAGAAATGTGGCATTTCAATCATGGACATCACCGAAGCCCTCTCAGCCGCTAGGTCGATAGCCGATAGTGTTGAACTCGATCGGTCTGCAGGTAAGATGGGTTTTTATAATCTTCCTTACGACGTTGCGCTCGCTAAGCGGTTAAAAGATATAGCCGGTAGCCTAAGAGCAAACTGTGACGATCTGGTGTTGGTTGGAATTGGGGGGTCTGCGCTGGGATCGCAGGCTCTTTTTCATGCTCTTTGCCTTCCCCTCCATAATCTTGTTCCTGGAGAAAAAAGAAATGGCTTGCCGCGTTTTCACGTACTGGACAATATCGATCCGTCGTCATTTGAGTCTGTTATAGACAATATCGATCCGAAAAGAACGATATTTAACGTGGTAACTAAAGCGGGTACTACTACTGAAACTATTAGCCAGTTTTTAATCATACGTCAGATGCTTATAGAAAAAATGGGTGTATCGGAAGCGGCCAGGCATTTTGTAATCACTACGGATAATATACCTAATCCTCTGAGGAGTCTGGCGGAAAAGGAAGGGTACTTAATTCTTGATATACCAGGGGATGTAGGCGGGCGGTTCTCTGTGTTAAGTTCGGTCGGTTTGTTTCCGGCAGCAATGCTCGGGATAGATATTGAAGAATTGCTAGCCGGAGCCAGAGAAATGGATAAACGCTGTAAAAGTAAAGATATTCTACAAAATCCAGCTTATTTGGTAGGATTATTGCATTACCTGGCGGATACCAGAAAAGGGATGAATATTGCTGTAATTATGCCATATTGTGATGCACTTTTTCAGATGGGGATGTGGTTTTGTCAGTTATGGGCAGAAAGTCTGGGAAAGGAGAAAGATAAGGCCGGGAATGTAGTATATTGCGGGCAAACTCCTGTGGCTGTTCGCGGGGCTACGGATCAGCACAGTCAGTTGCAACTTTATACTGAAGGTCCTTTTGATAAAATGGTAATCTTCATTTTTGTAGAGAACCATACTGGCTCGGCCAGGATTTGTTCCGCACCCGAACCTGATTTTGCTCATCTGGTAAATCACAATCTTGGAGAAATAATGAATATTGAAGCCAGATCAACAGAGCTTGCTTTGATGAAAGCCGGAAGAGGAAGTTTAAAAATAATTGTACCAGAGGTTAATCCGTTTACCGTGGGGGAGCTCTTATTTCTTTTTGAAGTGCAAACGGTTTTCACGGCTGGATTATATAATATTAATCCCTTTGATCAGCCGGGTGTTGTTTCCAGCAAGGAGTTTATTTACGGTATGTTGGGACGTAAGGGGTATGAAAGACGTTCAGATGAAATCCGGGACTTGCAGTCCCGCGCTAAGAAATTTGTTGTTTGATGGTCGATTGGACACGTGTTATTGGGTTCATATAAAATGCAAGTGAGGGTTCTGAAAGCGGATGTTCTCCTGATATCCGTTTGAAGATGGCCTGTCAGTGCAATTTATGAGAGTTTGATGCAATTTGATTTTTAAGTTCTTGTAATGTAAATTGGTACAGGGAACAAATTCCGATTAAGGAAGGGGTGAGATGTTTTTAACGCACTTTCAAACGGTTGGTAGAGACCTGTTCACCAGCGGCCTGGTCAGCGGCACAAGCGGCAATTTGAGTATTAGAGTGAATGACAGAATTGTGATTACCAAACGGAGCAGTAGTTTATCAAATCTGCAGGAACAGGACTTGATCGAGACTGGTATTTGCAAAAATGACCGTTTTACTCCGATGGCTTCCTCGGAATTGGCTGTTCACCGAGCAATTTATCAACTTACCTCAGCTACAGCTATTGTTCATGCTCATCCACCCCATGCAGTAGCCCTTTCCCTCACAGAGGATGGTATAGTTCCAAGTGATGATGAAGGTAAAGCCTTGATTACTTACGTGCCAGTCTTGGGTTCTCAGAACTTCTCAAGTGTGCCTCCGGTTGTTCCTCCGGAAGATATAGCTAAAGCCTTACAGCATAGCCGTATTGTAATGGTTCGCGGGCATGGTAGTTTTGCCATCGGACAAATTCTGGAGGAAGCCTATGATCTTACCGCCACTTTAGAGGACAGTTGTAAGATTCTGTGCTTAATCAAATCTTTACCGGTAAAACCGGTAACTGAGCCGTATTATTATTGATTGGTAGCCCTTATAGCCTATCAAAATCCCTGCTAAAATTATGTGGTTATTAAAAAGGGCAGTCTGCAAGACTGCCCTTTTTAAATATACAATTTTAAAAGACCGGAGTACACCATTCCATATATCTGGGATTGTTGCCTTGGATAACATCAAAATAGAGTTGTTGAAGTTTTCTGGTTATAGGCCCTATTTCACCGTTACCAATCTTACGACGGTCGATTTCCGCAACCGGTGTAAGGTGAGCTGCGGTTCCTGTGAGAAAGCATTCCTGAGCGGTATATAGTTCTATACGGTCAACATGTCTCTCTATGGTCTCTACACCCAGCTCTTCTTTTGCCAGTCTGATTACAGTGTCCCGGGTGATTCCCATGAGAATGCCGTCATAGCTTGCAGGAGTAACCAGTTTGCCATCGATGACCAGAAAAAGGTTTTCCCCGGTGCCCTCTGCTACATAACCATCAGCGTTAAGCATAATGCCTTCATCAAATCCGTTTTCAATCGCCTCTGTTTTTGCCAGAGCGTTGGTTATATAGAGCCCTGTAAGCTTGGCACGCGCGATTTCCTTTGGGAAACGCCAGCTTGTAACGGTAACTCGGGCTTTTTCAACATCAAGATATTTTCCCCATGGAAAGGCAAAAACAAAGAAGTCGGCTTCAAGATTATGCAACCGGACGCCCATCTGTTCGGTAGATTTATAGGCTACCGGCCGGACGTAGACGTCTTCTTTAAACCCACATTTACGTACCACTTCAACGGTGATTCGGTTTAGGTCATCCACGGAATACCCGAGGTCTATGTTCAAGATCTTGCATCCCTTAAGCAGTCTTTCATAATGCTCTTTCACCCGGAATAGATATAGCTGTTGTTTTTTCGCATTCCAGTTACCCCGTATTCCTTCAAATGCCGCGGTCCCATAATGAAGCGCATGGGTCATAACACCCAGTTTGGCCTGTTCTAAAGGTATAATTTGTTTTTTAAAATAGACATAAGAAGGCATATTAAACATCTCCCCGTTCAAAGATTTTGTATAAATGAAATTATATCACTTTACAGATAATACGCGAAACTTTTTCAAATCCGGGAATGTACAATATAAGTAGTGATTTATGTTATCCTTAATTGAGGCATGTCGTGTTTCCTGTTTTTGTCTCAGGACTATCTTTTAATTTATCTGGGAGGTGATTTATGAAAAATATTGCTGTTTTGACGAGTGGCGGCGATGCTCCTGGGATGAATGCGGCTATCAGAGCTGTTGTCAGGACGGGAATAGACAAAAAGTGGACAGTCTACGGAGTGCGTAACGGGTATCAGGGGTTGATAAACGGTAATTTCTGTCCCCTTGGTGCCCGTGACGTGGGCGGAATTATTCAGCAGGGAGGTACAATACTTGGAAGTAGCCGTTGCCCGGAGTTTGAGACAGAGGCAGGACAGGATAAAGCTATTAGAATTCTTCATCAGAATCAGATAGAAGCACTCGTGGTAATCGGGGGAAACGGCTCCCAGAAGGGTAGTTATGCCCTTTTTAAAAAAGGGTTTCCTGTGGTCGGGATAGCTTCTACAATTGATAATGATCTCTACGGCACAGATATAACTTTGGGGGTGGATACAGCTCTGAATATTGCCATGGAGGCAATAGATCGGTTAAAAACTACCGCTTCCTCCCATCAAAGAGCTTTTCTGGTAGAGGTTATGGGCAGAGATTTCGGGTATCTGGCTCTGATGGCGGGAATTGGTGGTGGAGCCGAGTTTGTGGTCATACCTGAAATAGAGACTAACCCGGAACAAATAGCCGCTCGTCTCAGGGCTGATTATCAGAAGGGTAAAGCGCATGCTATAGTAGTTGTTGCCGAGGGAGCGAAATATAATGTTGAAAAGCTGAAACAATATTTCGCTGAACACAGAGAAAGATTGGGATTCGATCTTCGGGTAACGATTTTGGGACACGTACAGCGGGGTGGGGCTCCAGGAGCATTTGATCGTTTGTTGGGTACTCGTATGGGAGCCAAGGCTACTGAGTGTATCGCAAGGGGAGAGTATGGCGTAATGGTTGGCCTTATAAATGGCTTAATCAGCACTGTTCCACTCGAACAGGTAGTGAATAATAGAAAAAAGCTGGACCTTTCTCTTCTGGAAATTGCCCGTTCTTTGAACAAGTAGAACTTAATCGATGTAAAAAGCGATGGCGACAACTCCCGGACCGGTGTGTGCGCCCATTACAGGTGTGAACTCTGTTACAAATAACTCTTTACAGAGAAATCTGGAAGTGATAGCTTCTTTGAGAGACAGCGCCTCTTTTGGCGCGGCCGCATGCATAATGGCTACGTGTACCGGATTGTCTCCGGTCTCCCTTTTCATTAATTTCAACAAGTATTGTATTCCTGACATAAAAGACCGGCTTGTAGCTACCGGATGGGCTGCTCCGCCAACCAGAGCAAACACAGGTTTAAGGCGTAGCACTTTATTGGCAAGTTCTGCCGCACGTGGTACCCTGCCGCTTTTGATAAGGTATTCCAGGGAATTTACTATCCCCACTAGATGTACCCTATGAGATACGTTATAGGCAGTAATCAGGGCTTCTGCCGTGCTTTTACCTTCTATTAAAGCACGTGCCGCTGCCAGGACAACGAATCCTTGGGCGGCCGCCGCTGTTCCTGAGTCCAGGATTTCAATTTTTATTTCCGGTCTCTCTTGCTGAAGAATATCCCTGGCTTCTCTGGCGGCGTTAAATATCCCCGTAAGTCTGCCTGAGACAGTAATGCATAAAATGTTTTTTGAGTTCCTTGCTGCCTTTTTAAAGGCTTCTATGAAGGCTCCGGGTACAGCCCCAGCCGTAGTGGGTGGTTGGTTCAATTCCAGTAACCTGCGGTAGAACTCATCGGGTTTGATATCAACTCCATCGCGATATGCTTTACCGTCCATGATTAGCTGAATGGGAACTACTTCAATACCATACTTCCTGATTAGGTCGTCAGGTAAACAGGCCACAGAATCTGTTATCACGGCCGTTTGTTCTATCATTAACGTCAATCACCTTTTTATGGGGTAAATGTCATTCTTTGGCTTTACCCGCTTTAATATTATTACGAGCTATTTTTAGGCTTTTTGGGTGGGCGTGGTATTTCCCCAAAAAAGAATTCTTTCGGGCTTTTTGCTTTGCGCCATGCCGCTATTGCCGTGGGGTAGAATTTGCCTCCTACCATTAATCCGAGTACCAAAGCCATTATAGTTGCAGTGAGGGAACAGGCTATAAACCAGGCCAGGAATGGCAGACTGATAAAGACACAGAACATTGATAGCGGAATGTTACGGGTGATTATCAGCGGGATAACGATGATTATACCCAGAATGGCGGCTATACCCCACTGGTTGTATATGCCGAGGACTGCAACTATGGCTCCAACAGCTGCTCCCATGCCTCTTCCTCCCCGGAATTTTAGAAAAACCATCCAGAGGTGACCGGCGACTACTGCTATGCCACTTAACATTACCCATAACGGTGAGAGAACCAGAATAAAATGGCTAAATAGGACGGCAAGGGCACCTTTTCCTATATCTATCAGTGCGACAATAATTCCGGGTAGGATACCCACTTCTTTAAAAGTGTTTAATGCACCAACGTTTCCGCCACCCAACTGCCTGATATCTTTTTTTAATCTGATCCGTGCTATCAGATAGGCAGTTGGAATTGAGCCAAGAAGGTATGCGATTATAACTCCTAGAATTCCTTTAAACCACAATTCAACCCCTCTACATGACTGAATTTTTCAAATCCCATCGTATGCTTTTAAGATTCTTTATAAAAAGCAACGCCAACGGTTCCTGTACCAGTAGCGTACCCCATTAAAGGACTGAACTCTGTCATTATTATTTCAAGGCAGTTAAACGTTTTCTGGACTCTATCTTTCAAATTTAAAGCTTCCTCAGGAGCATATGCGTGCATGATGGCTATGCGGATTGGAGTATTTCCGGCGTAGGCTTTTATAGCGTTGATCAGGCGTTCTATGCCCTGCTGTCTGCTTCTAACAATACCTGAAAAATGTACCAAGCCCGAGGTTTCCGGTAAAATCCCCAAGACCGGTTTTACGTGTAAAACTGCGCCAACTTGAGATGCTATCTTGGGAATACGTCCCGAACGGTATACATGGCGAATTGTATCCAGCAGGGCAAGCATCTGTACTTTGCCCCTGACTTTTATAGCTTCGTTAGTGACTTCATCGAAGCTCTTTCCGGAGGCTGCTGCTCTGGCGGCTGCCAGTGCCACGAAACCCTCCGCTGCAGTTGTGGTCATGGAGTCCAGTACCCTTATTTTTGATCCGGGATTTTCACCCATCACCTGTTTGGCTGCTAGCGAAGCAACGTTAAATGTCGTACTCAATTTTTCACTTATGGTAATACATAAAATGCTAGCATATTTATTACATAGATCTCTGAAAACGTTTATGAACTCATCGGGAGAAGGGGCAGAAGATTGGAAAGAATCAGGGTCTTGCAAAAAAAGTTCATAAGCCTGGGATGGAGAAATGTCTATCCAGTCACGGTAAACTCTTCCGTTAAGCATAAAGCTGAGGGGGACTATTGATATATTGTATTCTCTTGCTATTTCCGGGGGTAGACAGGCGAGGCTATCTGTGACAATTGCAATGGATTGGTTCAATATATCCTCACTTCACAGGTTTTCTCTGTTTTTAACCTTATGTTCAAGAAGGGCGGGGGCAATAAAAAGACCCGGGATCAAGAGTACCAGTATTGCAAACGCATGGGCGTTCAATCTGCCCTGTGCATAATAAGCACAAAGAGCAAGGGTAAGAAGGCCTGCTACGATAAGTGATGCTATTTTCATCCAGCGGGCTCTTGCCCGAATAAACAGGGCTACACTTACAGCCAAAATCAGGAAGCAAAGTCCGATCCAGGGACTAAAATATCTTAAATATTCTATGCTGATATTATTAGGTTCACCTGCGGAACCGATAATAATTAACCAGGCTAACGTTATGGGAACAGGAAGTAACATTAAAGAACAGTATAACCAGTCCCTTTTTATTGTCTGTATGGTGATATGGTAAATCAGGAGACTACCAAGCGGAATGTAGACCAGTAGTGCGATCCATGTCCATTCACGGGGCAGATAGAACATAAGTAGACCGACTGCAATTACAGGCAGGAGGGAATAACTTAGCCATGAGAAAATCCAATCCGGTTTCTCTTTCCACCAGCCGTAGATAGCAAGTCCGAATACAGCAGTTAGGACGGCCAAAACCCACCCTATGCCTGGCCACCAGCTTAGAGCAAACATTAGAGCTACCAATAAGTGGGGAGTGGCGGCCAGCAGAGTTTGTGTCCACGAACCCCTGCTGTGGGCTTCATATAACTGCCGCGCAACTTTTTTCCCGGAGCCCAATAACTCAAGGCAAGTCTTTATCGCCTCTTCTTCTGAGAGACCCTTATCCTTTAATTCCTGGACTTCATCCTCAATATGAGCTTTTAACTCACTTATTATTTCAGTTTCAGTGAGCTTTCCCAGGTGCAGATGATTCCTGACATCCTCTAAATAATCACCTGGAGCGACCGGAGACATAATTTAGCCTTCCTATGCTTCACTTGGCTGGAAAATTCTGTTCATTGCCTCCAGGAATCCCAGCCATTCATCTTTTTTCTCCAGCAGTCTTATGCGTCCTTTTTCGGTGATATAATAATACTTTCTTTGTTGTCCGTTTGGTAATTTCTCCCATTTACCCTGGATTAAGCCATCCGATTCAAGACGATGAAGTGCCGGGTAAAGGGTACCTTCCTTAAAGTTAAAATATCCACCGCTCCTGCTTCGCAGTTCTTTAATAATCTGATATCCGTACATGGGTTGTTCTGAGAGTATACAGAGCAAAAGCGAATCTGTGCTGTTGGCTATCAATTCATAACTTCTGGACATATTATAACCTCTATTGTTTGCTTACATTCCTTATCATACCTTATCATAATTTAATCATGGCTGAAGATATTTGTAAATACCCGTTTAAACACGGTTAATAATTTTTTTAAATAGCCAGTCTACCCACTTGTCCATA
>Ga0315298_1011782_pt1 | contig 10184 bp, 12 predicted proteins | sample WHS_1_MG_FD_203077 | JGI IMG/M metagenome (GOLD analysis project Ga0315298, IMG submission 203077) | Extremophilic microbial mat communities from Washburn Hot Springs, YNP, Wyoming, USA - WHS_1_MG | ecosystem: Environmental > Aquatic > Thermal springs > Hot (42-90C) | place: USA: Wyoming...
ATTTTCCCTAAAAATTCCATATCTATGCTAAAAATTTTTCCTTTCATTATTTTATCCAAAGCTGAGTCAAATAATTCTTTTAATAAATCTTTTTGGCAGAGGAGAGATTTTTACGAATTTAGCTTTGTTATTCAGCTTTGGGCTAACTTGGCCGAGCCAAACGGCTCGTCAATTCTATAAACATAAACGTCAAAACCCTGATTTTTTATTGCAGCAATGTTCTGTCTTAAATAATCAGAACCATAATCAACTCCTTGCGGGCGCCAGATAAATGTCCCTTTAAATCCTTTTTCTTTCATTTTTTAGGCGATCCAAGCAAGTTCTTCCGTTCCGGCAACTAACAAACTTGTCAGACCATTTTATTTCAAAAAATCTAGATATTTCTCATATTTTTCTCTGCCAATATTTGCCAAACCTCCTTGATAATTTCCTGACACGCGCTGGGTGCTATAGGCCAGAATTTCCTTTCCCGGATTTGGCAGTTCAAACGGCAAAACCTGCAAGCTAAGATTAAATTGCTGCGCCCCTGCCTGCTCGGGCTTAAAAGTCACTTTTGCCTGATAGTTTCCAGAAGAAGCATCTTTTGGCACTTTAATGCTTAAATAAAAAGCGTGGGTTTGATGATTTTTAAGAATAACATTAAAATTTTCATTGGCTGTCGGCGGATAATATTTGCCCTCGCTTTCCACAAATCCGCGTTCATCGGCGACTAAATCCTGTTCATTGTCTTTGACTAAAAGCTCTGGAACATCTACATGAGTAGTTACACTTGAATCATTGCATTTATTGATCCAATTATTTGGCGCTCCTTCTTTTGGCCCGCATTGCGGCCAAATTTTGACATTGTAAATTTCAATATTTTCTTTGGAGATTGTTTTGTCGCCATTTTTTAAATCCGTTACTTCAACTTGGGCTAAGCCGAGATCTTGATTTGGCCGAACTGAAAAAGTTATCGGCTGGTTTTGCCAAAGAGCAGCAAAAGTTTGAATTGTCGCCCCGGGCTTTAAAATTTCCGAATTAGCCGGCAGGGTATCAGCAAATACCGGCTCAAGTGGAGATTTAGCAAAAAGCTGATAAGGCGGACCAATAATATCGGCTAAAAATCAGTATTTATTATTCAAAAAATAAAAAAACCCCGCCAATAACAGGAAAAAGAGAACTGTGAGAATCAAAATAGTTGCGGCTCTTTTGTTCATATATTTATCTCTATGCTAGATATATTCTAGCATTTGAGGATATCGATGTCGATGAATTTCTATTCTAGATAACTGATTTCTTCTGCCTTGAGACCTAAAAGCGGAGTACAACTTCGATCAACTTCGCAAGCATCAAAACCAGCAATGATTTTCCCAATCGGCGGATTACAGAGTTGGCCGAATCATTAAAAAATCAGTAAGAAGATACTGCTGGTAGTAGATTTCTCTTTCCATAGTTATTAGTAGCAGCAGGTAAAACTTTTAGGAGATTACTGCAAATAATATTTAGGGCCAAGGACGCGCACCATGCCATCATCACTGCCAATAACCACCATTTTCCCATCAGGGCTGAAATTAGCTGACCTAACTATTCCGCCAGCTTGATATTCAGCTAGAACTTTTGGCGCTCCAGATTCATCTTTCTCCTCTAAAGAGAGGACGCGCACCATGCCATCATCATAACTGCCAATAACCACCATTTTCCCATCAGGGCTGAAATTAGCTGACATAACCGCTCCGCCAGCTTGATATTCAGCTAGAACATTTTCTTCAGTTAATCTGCCCTCAACTTCCCAACCTTCTGTTTCTCTTTCAAAAATACTGGCAATCTGTTGGTGGAGTTCTACGATTCTTTGGTAACCTTCAATGGTTTCTCCCCCTGCCCTCATTTCATCCATAATTCGCCGGATTTTTTCTGCCAATTCTAAAGCCATTCTCTCTTTATAATTTTCTTTTGAAGAGTTTGTTTCTTCTTGTCTCCTGGCAAAATATGATTCTCCCAAGGTTTCAGGCATCAGATACTTTACTCTAATACTAAATAACAATTTCTTTTTATAAACTAATATATAAATTATTCTACTACTAAATATCTTATCTCTTCCGGCTCTAAAATCAATAGCGGAGCGCGGATTTTGTCAACTTCGCAAGCTAGCAACAGCTTTGCTCATACTATAAAAGATATTCACTAGAGCAAAAATTTCCAAGCGAGAACCAACTGAAGCACTACTAAGCTGACAATTTCACCGATGACCCAAGGATTCCTTAGCATATCGATTGGGAAATACTTGTCAAGCAGAAACGACCTGAATTCAACAGTTGCTTGGTTTGAATTACCTGATTCATAGGAGTTTTTTACACTCCTCGCCATATAATTATAACTTTTGTCTGACTCGACTGATTTATCAAAAAATCCTAAAGTATCTTTGTCGGAAATGCCAATTTCGGCGAAATCTTGGCTTGACTCCTGCCAGCGATAAACAGCGTAACTTTCAATACCTTCGGTCGGAGAGGGCTGCCAGCTAATTTTAACTTCCGGCGATAAAATATTTTCCGAGTAAGATGCCTCGGCTTTGACTTCTGTCGGCGGCTCGGGTTTGGCGGCTTCGACCGTATTTTTCTCTTTTTGACTTGTAGCTGATTGATCTTCTGGGGTTTCAGTTGTAGGAACATTTTCAACCCCATCTGTCACTCCCCCTAACAAATTCTGGGCTTCAACAATTTTATCGGCGATAAACTTACGGTTGGCTTGATTAACACTATCCGGTAATTCCCAAGGGTTTTTGCCGCCAGCGCCAGCCGAATTTGTTAGCCAAAACTTTTTGCGGAATCGTTACTGGCTGATTATTACTAACATTGCTTGTTGGGGTAACTGTTTCTGACGATTCTTTAGAAGCGAAAAATCGCCAATACAATCCACCAACAATAATTAGCACAATCAAGACACCAAAAGATATCCAGAGCCAAACAAGATTTTTTGCTTTAACTTGGTTATTGATGTCATCTTCCATCAGACCCTCCTTTATATTTTTTATTATACTAGATCTTATTAAGCATCTTATTAAACGCCTTTTTTATTAGCCCGGCCATCAGGCGACAAGGGGTGGCGAAAATCTTTCTAACTATTTTTCACTCAAAGACAACAACCGAAAGCAAGACACACGAGCCAACAAACTGCCCGCAAAATTCGCAATGTTTAAGTTGGTCGGGGTGCCCAGATTTGAACTGGGGATCTCGTGCTCCCAAAGCACGCATGTTGACCACTACACCACACCCCGCCTACGCTGAAGCTTCGGCGGGCAGATTTCTCCGAAGCTTTATCAGGTTAAATTTTACTCCGAAAGCCCGAAATAATCAACGTTTATATATTTTTTTTAAGGAATTAATCTTGATGCGCAGCAGCTCCCCGAGAGTTGTCAAAAAAACCATTGGAGATTGAATTTTTGTCCCTTCATCGTTGTACCAGTCAATTGGAACCTCCTTAATTTTATACCCCAACTTTCTAGAAATTAATAAGATTTCAATATCAAATCCCCAGCGCCAAATGGTCTGACGCGAGAAAATCTGCCTAGCGGCTGACTTGCGAAATATTTTAAATCCACACTGTGTATCCGAAATCCCCGGCAAAACTAATATCTGAATCAAAAGGTTGCCCAATCTTGCTACCAACCTCCGAACTAGCGGCTGTTTTAATTTAATATTGCTTCCCTTCAGATACCTTGAACCAATAACAACTTCAAAATCCTGAAGGTATGGAATTAATTTTTCAATTTGCTCAAAAGGCGTTGAATTATCTGCATCAATAAAAATAATATATTTGCCCCTAGCAGCTCTTACCCCAAAATTTACCGCATAGCCCTTACCACGATTTGATTTATAACTTAAAATTTTTATGTTTGGCAGATTTAGATTTGCAACTTTTTCAAGTGTATTATCACAACTACCATCATCAACAACAATAATTTCATAAGAATAATTTTTTGAAGAAAAATAATTATGGATTGCTTTTAACGTTTTAGGTAGCCGTCTAGCTTCATTAAACGCCGGAATGACTACCGATATTTCAGGAAGAATCTTATTAGCATTCATCTTGGATTATTTTAATTCATAAATAAAAACTGAAGGAGTAATTCTATCATAAACTGGGCAATTTTGTAAAGCCCTATAAGGCTCATTGTTCAAACCTGTTGCGCCAATGACCAAGAATCCTTTTTCACCAAGACGAAAGTCGCTAAGCGGACGCCTTTGAATATGGTAATAGTCCAAAGCTTTTTCACTATCCCAAGTATATTCAACCCAAGGATTTTTAACACTGCTTTTTTCAAGATAATTTTTGATTCTCTTCAAGTCCTGTCCCCAATCATAATTTGAATCGGTGGCAACTTTATAACCATTTTTTGACCCTCCGTAAAATTCATTATAGAAACTCAAATAATATGGAAAAATTTTGACATTTTCCAAAAACAACCACGCCAAAATAACAACTAAAGCTGACCTTTTAAGTGTGGAAACCCAGAAAAAATCTGCCGCAGCTCCCGCAACAACAAAAAGTACGGCATAAACCGGCAAAATATGGCGGACACCGAGATTGGCTTTAGAAAGCATTGCAAAAGCTAGAAAAATCAAAGCGGCAGCGAGAAAAAATAACCCTTTCTCTCGATTCTTCTCTCTCAAAAAAATAAAAATAATACTAAGAGCAAAAATTATAAGGGTAGGAATAGTAGTTTTGGCCGAAAAAAGAACCGGGAAATAATACCACCAGCCGGTGTTAGAGTGCATCCCGAGTAAAAATGATGCGTGCCCGCCTTCAGTATGGCCAATAACCATTGAAAGTCCTTTAAAGTAATCTCTTGGAATAATAACTGGCCTAAATGTGTTGAATAATTTACTGGAGGTTATTTTATTCAAAACACCCCATTGTGTAGTTTCGGCTTGGGGAATTTTTTCTGTCTTGAACCCATACCCAGCCCAAATTACAAACCAACAAATAATGAAAGCGACAAAAATTTTTCCTGCCTTTTTTAAAAATTCCCCAAGCCTGATTTTCTTTATCAGAGTAAAGGCAATAAGGAGTATTATTATGGCAGGAAGTAAAATCACGGCCGTAAATTTACTAAGTTCAGCCAACCCAAGAACGATGCCGAGCAGGATAACATTGCGCCAACTTGATTTATTCAAAAATAACCAAAGCATATAGATAGTCAAAAGATAACCAAGCGACACCCCTATATCCGTAGTAACCAGATGGCCATGGGCGCAAATGACTGGCTCAAGAGAGAAAAGGACAAGCGATAATAATCCTCCTTTCAGCCCCCACAGCCGCGATGAGATAACAAGGATTGTAATCCCCAAAAGCAATGTCAGCAAAGCCATAGGAATACGGCTGAATAAAAGGATTTTATCCGCATCATTCCCCATTTTATAAAGCAAATCCTCGCCATAAGCTCTGGCCTCCCTCCAACTATCATAAAAGTAGTCGCTCGCCCGATTAAAATACAAATCATCAGATGGCGTCTTAATATTCAAAAAAAGAAGAGGCGCGCCAGCTAAAAATTTCACCAGAGGAGGATGCTCCGGATTAAAACGAAAATCATGTTTAGTCAAATAAGTATATCCCGCTGATAAATGAACCCCCTCATCAGTAGTTTGGGAATCCGTTCTAATTAAATAGACTTGCAAAGCAAAATGTCCCAACAGCAAAACCGCGGCAGCAACTAAAAAAATAATTTTTTTTGTTGTCTTGGTCATTTTACAGCGCTTTTGGGCGTCACCCAAAAAGTCATATATTTTCCAAGCATAAGTCTGGTCTGGGCATCAAGAGCCGGAATTGACCCCCAAATAATAGCAGTGACCGGAAGAATTATCCATTGGGAAAACATTTCAAAATATTTTGTTTTTTTAACACTTGCTGGTCGGGGTGGTAAAAAAGAAAGAGAAATAAAAGCTGAAACCGCTGTTCCTATCCAAGCAAGAGGCAAGAAAAACTGCGTCATATGTGGCATATTTACCCCTAATACAGTATGACGAAATGAAGAGGAAAAAATAAGAGGCAGCCAACCAACAACCGCCAAATAAAAACTTGCCGTTGACCAATTATATGTATCTATAATTAGCCGGATAATCCTAATCCACTTATCCAAAAAAGGTATTTTTTTGTCTTGAATAGATTGAGTCACGATATACGGAAGGTGCTCTATACCATAGGCCCAACGTCTCTTTTGCAAATATTGATTTTTCAGCGTGGTTTGCAAATCAGAAGCTATAACGGCATCCATATGGACAGGCAAATAAATAGGTACGACTTTGTGGTCGCCCTCAAAGGCAAAATATGCTCTCCAAAACTGGCGCGAATCCTCATTAACGACATCAACTGCCCAATAGTCCATCTCTCGCAACATTTTTAGAGAATACGAATGAGTAGAAAAATTAACTAGCCGCCACGGTCTTGCAGCCTCAATCATTTGCCAAAAACTGGATCCCCAAGCAGTAAGACGCGAAACAAAATGAGCGTGCCAAATATTGTTTGAAAAAAGAGGAATGGGCTGGAAACTTCGGCGGTGACGATTAGGATTAGTTACAAATTCCAAAGCAATCGCATTAAAATATTGTTTCTGAAATCTTGTGTCTGCATCGGCAACCGTAACTAAAACATTGGCATCATCTATGCCTTTTTCGCTAATAAATTTAGAAAGCTGCTTCCCGGCGAAATGGCACCCTGCCCCTTTTCCACGGACCTCACCGGCAATTCCATCAGGGTGTTCTGTTATTAAAAATGCATAAATTTTATTAGCAAATTTTTCTTTAAGATAATTACCGACCCGATACAATCTTTCTTTATCACGTTCTTCGCCAGCCAAAACAATAATTTTTTTGTTGTTGGGCCAATCCGCTTCAATCACCGACTCAAAAGACGGCAGAAGAGTATCAAGCTCTTCGCGAAAAGTCGCAAAAATTACTACCTGATAAATTTTACGCCAGTCAATAATATTAGGATTGTCTTTTGGGAGAGCTTCAAGCGACTGGCGAAAATTAGTGTGAAGCGCAGCTTTCATTTTTTTATAAGAAACTATCATCAGCCCTGCCATTATCAGCACTTGGAAAAGCCAATAAATATCAAAAATCAAAATGTAAATAGCCACTAGAGACGGCCAGATAAAAGATAAAACAACAGGCAGAATTATCCCACACCAAGCTAAAGCCCCCGGCAGAATTTCACAAAATCGCCACAAGGCTGTTCTTTTCACAGAAATCTACCCCCTTTTTGTATCCAGAAATAATTAACTACAAGTATAGCCTCAATAATCAAGGAAGTTGAAAGGCAAAAATAAGCAATGTTTGGTTGACGCCGTTCTGTCACCCAGCTTAAGATTAAATTTAGCCAAACTAGACCAAAAGTAACCCATGCTAACTGCAAATCATTTACCTCAGTCAGCTGCCACATCCAAATATTAACAGCCACGATAACGAGAGAAACTATAATCAAAACAATAAATTTTTTTATACTAAAAGAATTTGTCCGCCTATCTGATTCCGAATGAGTGATGCGGCGAGACAAAGATTCTAATTGATTTGGCATTTTTCTCCTTTTTTATTTAGTGGAGCCACCTCCGAGATTTGAACTCGGGACCTAACGCTTACGAAGCGCTTGCTCCCCGCTTGCCATGACTTGGAGCCAACGGTGGGATTCGAACCCACGGTCTCTGCTTTACGAAAGCATTGCTTTACCACTAAGCTACGTTGGCATGTCGGGCAGGTACCGCTGAGCTAAGGTGGCTAAATATCTTTGGAGCTCCGTCAAGTAAGAAGCGAGGATAAGATTTAAACCCACAGCCTCTTTCCTGCACGCCCGCCATCGCCCGACTGAGCAGCAGACCAGACTCGAACTGGCGGCCTTCTGCTTGGGAAGCAGACGTTCTACCAACTGAACTACTGCTGCTCACTCAAGCGTGACAGGCAGGCAGGGAAACATTCTACCACTTAACTACACCCGCAAATTAAATCAAAAATCAAATATTAAAAAATCAAAATATGAAACTCTTAATCTAAATTAATCATACTCGAATCGCCGCTTTTCTTCAAGAAGTAGTTTCTTCAAGAAGCAATTTATTTGACTTCCCTCTCCCCTTTTTGATAATTTTAAAGCCGATGGCAAAAAATAAAATTGATTACACCAGCGAAGACTACTGGACTAAGTTAATTAACCAGAGTTTGATTAGATTTTTTATTTTGAAAGCGCTTAAAGACAAGGATCTCCACGGCTATATGCTGATTCAGGAAATTAAAAAACTGAGCAACGATTTTTGCCAGCCCTCTGAAAGTACACTCTATCCTGCCCTCAACCAATTTGCCCGAGCTGGCCTAATCCAGCAAACTAACCCAAAAGAGCGCGAACGTAAAACTTATCACTTGACCCAAAAAGGCAAAGATGCTTTTAAAATTGCCGCCAAAGTTTGGAACACAATTTTGCCAACCCTTTTAAAAAGAACTATCCTATAATTTCTATAGATTTTCTACTTTAAGAACTCTAAAAGTATATGTCTATTTTTTATAGTGACTAATAAGAACGTTGAGATCTAAAGAATCTAGCTTGCCGTCTCTATTCAAATCAAATTTTGCATCTTTGCTTTTACTTGAAATTGCGTTAACCAGCATATTTAAGTCAAGAGCGTCAGTTTTGCCATCCTTATTTAAATCAGTATTTGCTATGGTAGCTCCTGATTCAATGTCGGCGCTTGCTCTCAATTTATTGACAATATAATATCCGCCGAAACCAACGGCACCAATAATGACTAGCCCAATCAGAATACTTATAACAGTTGACCTCATAATCTTGAAGCTGAAGTTTTAATTATTTTCAATAAATTATAAATTAAGAAAATTATCATACCACCTAAAGTAATTGCTAACAAGGTGTCTTCAGGTCCTGTGGTCGCAGCGGCAGCAGCTTTAGTCGCGCCTGTAGTTGTAGCCGTAGACACAGCTTTTGTGTAAGTAGTTGAGCCAACCGTAGTTGAAGAATTGGATACAGTTGAAGTTCCTCCGCCAACTGTCACAACCAAAGAGCTAGCTGAAGTATTAATAAAATCATTTTCGTTTCCTTCTTGAGCTGCTTCAATTCGGTCATAAGAAATTGTAGCTTGACCGGGCTTTAATGCCTTAAAAACAACCGTCCCAATGACACCACTTCGGCTTGACGGCTTATTGTCTGGATTAATCATCGCAACAATATTAATAATCCCATTTTGATAGCTTTGAATGGGAATACTGCTAAAAATATTCCCGGCGACAAAAGGAGTATTCTTATCTTTTGGTTCAATAACTGAAGTGTCGGAAATTTTAATATCAGCATCAATCACACTTAAAGTTGAGGCATAAGTCCCGGCATCAACGCTAAAGCTCACAGTTATTTCATCTCCAACGGCGTAAGAAGTCTTATCTGAAGTTGCAGAAAAAGTTGCCTCATCTGCCGCTTTTGATGGTTGCGGAAGCAAAAACAAAACCAGAGCAATTAACCCAATAAAAGATGATATTTTTCTCATTTCAAATTCATTATAACAAAAAAATGTCTGTCAAGTAAGGCCGCGGCCGAGCGCAGACCCCGCACCAAAACCTGAAGCGGAACAAGGTTGAACTTTATCCTGCTTCATGCATCATAAGTACGATCGTACTTATGATGCAAATATATCTTTTAATTCATTGGGCAAATTGGTCAAATTGGGCGAACTTAACTAATTGGCCTCTTAACTAATTGGTCTAATTAGGTATTAAGGTGCAAGTAGTCGCAAGATTACTGTGCACCGACCCAAGGGCGAGCTTTAGCTCGCCCTTGCTCTTTTATCAGCAGATATAAACACGGAATGATAAGTAAAAGAATTCCAGAAAATGTAAATGCTTGACGTAAGGATAAAATACCCAGAATATAACCCGCTATGGGTCCGCCGATAATTGATGCAAATGACTCTACGACTGATTTAATAGACAGAATTGTGGCTCGATTTTTGCTCTCTATAAAAAAATTAGTAAGGGCATCTTCTAGAGGCAAAAAAATTTCTTCAGCACTTGAGAAGATAACAAAAACCAGCATAACCAAAAGGGTCGTGCTGATAAATCCAACCGAAATTAGCAGGAGAGCATAGACGAGGGTCGTAAAGAATAAAATATAGAGTTTGCTTTTATACTTTAACAGCCATTCAGTTAGAAAAGGTAAAAAAA
>Ga0315298_1011783_pt1 | contig 10182 bp, 21 predicted proteins | sample WHS_1_MG_FD_203077 | JGI IMG/M metagenome (GOLD analysis project Ga0315298, IMG submission 203077) | Extremophilic microbial mat communities from Washburn Hot Springs, YNP, Wyoming, USA - WHS_1_MG | ecosystem: Environmental > Aquatic > Thermal springs > Hot (42-90C) | place: USA: Wyoming...
CTGGAATTCTCCTTTGACCTTCCATTGTCAATATAATCAATACAATCATAATAAGCTCCGCTAGTATAAATGCAATTGCTCCAAATATATTTGCTGTACCGGCTTTTACATATTCTACTGTTAAAAAACCCATATTTGGTATTCTTGATATTATACCTGCAAAAATTATTAAAGAGCTTCCATTTCCTATGCCATTTTCAGTAATTCTTTCACCAAGCCACATCAAAAATGATGTACCCGCTGTTAAAGATAATACTATAATTGACATATTTATAAAATTAGGATTTATAACTGCTGATCTTAATCCAATTGTCATACCTATAGCCTGTATCAATGCAAGTACAACAGTTAAGTACCTTGTATACTGCGCAATTTTCTTTCTCCCTTCTTCACCTTCTTTAGCCATCTGCTCTAAAGCAGGTATTGCAATTGTCAAAAGCTGCATAATAATTGACGCATTAATATATGGGATAATACTCATTGCAAAAATCGTAAAATTACGAAAAGCGCCGCCAGAAACTATATCAAAAAAACCAAATAGCTGACCTTGCCCAAGTATATTTTTTATCTGGTTAGGATCAATTCCTGGAACAGGTATATGAGATCCAAATCTGAATACAATCAGCATTGCAACTGTAAAGATGATTTTTTTTCTTATATCAGCGACTTTCCATGCATTGACAAGGGTTTGCAACATATCATATCACCTCTGCCTTTCCCCCAATGGCTTCTATTTTTTCAAGTGCACTTTTACTAAATTTATGAGCTTTTATTATAAATTTTTTATTTAAATCACCATTACCAAGAATCTTTACTCCATCTTTAACTTTGTTAATAATACCTTTTTCAACTAAAACTTCTGGTGTGATTTCACTGCCTTCCTCAAAAATATCCAATGCTGACAAGTTAACTATAGCATATTCTTTTCTGAATATATTTGTAAATCCTCTCTTTGGCAGTCTTCTTGTTAATGGCATTTGACCTCCTTCAAATCCTGGTCTTACTCCGCCACCACTTCTTGCATTCTGTCCTTTGCTACCTCTTCCTGATGTTTTACCATGCCCTGAACCTATACCGCGCCCTACTCTTTTTCTGTCTTTTCTTGCACCTTCAGCAGGTTTTAAATCGTGCAGCCTCATTATTACACCTCCTTATTCGCTGATTTCTTCTACTTTGACAAGATGATTTATTTTTTTTATCATACCTCTTATTTGAGGTGTATCTTCATATACTACAGTATTACCAATTTTTCTTAACCCTAACGCAATTGCTGTATTTTTTTGTTTTTCTAGCCTTCCAATAAGACTTTTAGACAATGTAATTTTCAGCTTATTCATATTCATCCTCCTATCCAAGCAGCTGCTCAACAGGAATTCCACGTAATTTAGCAACTTCTTCAACAGTTTTTAATTTCTTAAGTCCTTCTATTGTAGCATAAACCATATTAGTTGAATTTGATGAACCAAGAGATTTAGTTAATACATCTTTTATACCTGCAGATTCAAGTACTGCACGTACAGGACCTCCGGCTATAACTCCTGTACCTTCTTTAGCTGGTTTTATTAAGACTTTTCCTGCACCAAATTCTCCAACTACTTCATGGGGTACTGTAGTTCCCACAATAGGAACTTTTATTAAGTGTTTTTTTGCATCTTCTATGCCTTTTCTTATTGCATCAGGTATTTCTGCAGCTTTTCCTGTTCCAACACCAACATAGCCTTTTTCTGTATCTCCAACAACGACCGTTGCACTAAATCTAAAATTTCTACCGCCTTTTACAACTTTTGCAACACGATTAAGACTTACTACTCTTTCTTTTAAATCTAGATTGCTCCAATCAATACGAGCCATTCAGTTCCCTCCTTTTTTAAAAATTTAAGCCGCCTTCTCTTGCTGAGTCAGCCAGTTCTTTAATTGTACCATGATAAATATATCCTCCACGATCAAACACAACATCTTTAATACCATTTTCAAGGGCTCTTTTTGCAATTAATTGTCCAACTAACTTTGCTGAATTCTTATTTGCGCCTTTTGCAGTACTTCTAAGTTCTGGATCTAAAGTTGACGCTTGTATGAGTGTTTTACCTTTAACATCATCAATAAGCTGTGCATAAATATGACTTATGCTTTTATAAACATTAAGTCTTGGCCTTTCAGATGTTCCAAAAACGCGTTTTCTCACACGTATATGACGCCTTTTGCGTGATATATTTCTATTAGCTTTATTAATCATATTTTCACCCCTTACTTCTTGCCAGTTTTACCTTCTTTTAATCTTACAACTTCACCAGCATATCTTATACCCTTACCATGGTATGCATCTGGTACCCTTACTTTACGAATATCTGCGGCTATCTGACCTACTCTTTGTTTATCATAGCCTTTAACAATAATCTTATTTGTACCTTCAACAGCAATTTCTATACCTGGCTCTTCTTCTATTTCGACAGGATGAGAATAGCCAACAGTTAATACAACTTTTTTACCTTGTTTAGCAACACGATATCCTATACCTACGATTTCCAGAGTCTTTGCAAATCCTTCACTTACGCCTTTGACCATATTTGATAATATTGCCCTTGTTGTACCGTGAAGAGCTCTTTCAAACTTATCATCACTATTTCTTGTTACAAGTATTTGATTATCTTCTACTTTTATATTAATTAATGGTGAAAACTTTCTTTCCATTACACCTTTTGTTCCTTTTACAACGACTAAGTTATCTGGATTAACTTTTACTTCTACACCTTTTGGTATTTCAATCGGTAATCTTCCAATTCTGGACAATCGCTACACCTCCTATTATAAATTACCAGATATAGCAAAGCACTTCTCCGCCAACTCCTGCTTTTCTAGCGTCTTTGTCAGTAAGTATACCATTTGGAGTTGAAATTATCGCAATACCTAAACCACCAAGAACTTTAGGTAATTCATCGTGCCTTGCATATACTCTTAAACCTGGTTTGCTTATTCTTTTTAATCCGGAAATTATTCTTTCTTTATTTGAACCGTACTTTAATGTTAGTTTTAATATACCTTGTTTCCCATCATCTATTTCCTCAACTGATTTTATAAAACCTTCCCTCAACATTATCATCGCAATAGATCTTTTCATGTTTGAGGCAGGAATTTCTACAATCTCATGTTTTGCAATATTTGCATTTCTAATGCGTGTAAGCATATCTGCAATAGGATCTGTCGTTACCATGTATATACCTCCCCTCTTTTACCAACTTGCTTTTTTAACGCCGGGTATTTCGCCTTTGTGGGCATATTCCCTAAAACATATACGACACATACCAAACTTATTTAAATAAGCATGTGGTCTGCCGCAAATTTTACATCTATTATACGCTCTTGTGCTATATTTGGGGGTTTTCTTCTGCTTTAATATCAAAGCCTTTCTTGCCATTAAAATTCCCTCCTTTACTTTGCAAACGGCATGCCAAGCATTTGCAGAAGCTCTTTAGCCTCTTCATCTGTTTTAGCTGTTGTAACAAAAATAATATCCATTCCTCTTATTTTATCAATCTTATCATAATCTATTTCCGGAAAAATAAGTTGCTCTTTTATACCTAAAGTATAATTTCCTCTTCCATCAAAAGATTTTGAAGGTACTCCTCTGAAATCTCTGACTCTTGGCAATGCAACATTAAATAATTTGTCGAGAAATTCATACATTCTTTCACTACGTAGGGTTACTTTTGTTCCAATTGCCATACCTTCACGTATCTTAAAATTAGCTATTGATTTTTTTGCTCTTGTAACAACAGGTTTCTGACCTGTGATAATTGTAAGATCATTTACCGCTGCTTCAAGGGCTTTGGGATTTTCCTTTGCTTCACCTACGCCTATGTTTATAACAACTTTTTCTATCTTAGGAACTTGCATAATATTTTTATAAGCAAATTTAGACATAAGTGCAGGTACAACTTCTTTGTCGTATTTTTCCTTAAGCCTTGCCATGATAAGCCTCCTTCCTTGTTTTATATTGTCTCATTACATCTTTTGCAATATCTTATTTTTTCTCCACTTTCTAATATACGAACTCCATAACGTACACCTCTTCCACAGTTATTGCAATAAAGCATTGCTTTTGAACTGTATATAGGTGCTTCTTGGTGCAATATTCCGCCGGGGCGCTGTGGATTATTTGATTTTTTATGTTTTGTAACAACATTTACTCCTTCAACTAAAATTTTATTTTCTTTTGGAAAAGCATTTAAAACCTTTCCTTTTTTCCCTTTATCCTTGCCTGAAATAATAACTACAGTATCACCTTTTTTTACATGTAATTTATTTTGAGCCATAATTACACCTCCTTAAAGCACTTCGGGAGCTAAAGAGATAATTTTCATAAAATCTTTTTCCCTTAATTCCCTTGCAACAGGTCCAAAAATACGAGTACCTCTTGGTTGTTTGTCATCTTTTATTATTACAGCTGCATTATCATCAAATCTAATATAGCTGCCATCTTTTCTTGCTACACCTTTTCTAGTTCTTACTATTACAGCTTTTACAATATCGCCTTTTTTTACAACACCTCCGGGTGTTGCACTTTTGACTGAAGCAACTATTACATCACCAATATTTGAAAACTTTCTGAAGGAACCACCTTCTAAGTGAATACACATAATTTCTTTAGCACCAGTATTATCTGCTACTTTTAACCTTGTTTGAGGTTGTATCATTTATTTTACCTCCTTTCAAGTCATTCAGCTTTTTTAATTATTTCTACGAGCCTCCATCTTTTTTCCTTGCTTAAAGGACGAGTCTCCATTATTTTTACTACATCACCAATATTACAAACATTATTTTCATCATGTGCTTTATATTTTTTTGTTTTTCTGATTGTTTTGCCATAAAGCGGATGTCTCTTTCTGTTTTCTACTGCAACAACAATAGTCTTTTGCATTTTATTACTAACAACAGTTCCCACTCTTACTTTTCTAAGTCCTCTTTCCAATTTAAATCCTCCTTTCCTTAAGCATTCAACTTGCCAAGTTCACGTTCTCGCATTATAGTTTTAATACGCGCTATTGACTTTCTAACATCTCTTATCCTCATTGGATTATCAAGCTGGCCGGTAGCAAGTTGAAATCTAAGGTTAAAAAGTTCGCCTTTTAAATCAGAAAGTTTCTGTATTAATTCTTCATTTGTAAGATCCCTAATCTCTTTAGCCTTCATTCTCTTCACCACCCAATTCTTCACGTTTTAAGAACTTAGTCTTAATAGGCAGTTTATGTTTTGCAAGCCTTAATGCTTCTCTTGCCACCTCTTCAGAAACGCCAGCAATTTCAAAAAGAACCCTGCCTGGTTTTACGACTGCTACCCAATATTCAGGTGAGCCTTTTCCAGAACCCATTCGTGTCTCTGCAGGTTTTTTCGTAATTGGTTTGTCGGGGAATATTTTAATCCAAACTTTACCGCCTCTTTTAATATATCTCGTCATGGCAACCCTTGCAGCCTCAATCTGAGTTGCAGTTATCCAACCCTGCTCAAGTGCCTGCAAACCATATTCACCATAGCTTATTGTATTTCCTCTTGTTGCATTTCCTTTCATTCTGCCCTTTTGTTGTTTTCTGTATTTTACTCTTTTTGGCATTAACATGGTTTACTTACCTCCTTCCACACTTACCTGCTTTTTAGGCTGTGGTAATATCTCTCCTTTGTTTATCCACACTTTTACTCCGATTTTACCATAGGTTGTATTAGCCTCAGCAAATCCATAATCAATATCTGCTCTTAAGGTTTGAAGGGGTACAACTCCTTCATGGTATCTTTCAGTACGCGCTATTTCTGCTCCCGCCAGTCTTCCCGAACACGATACTTTAATTCCTTTTGCACCAAATTTCATAGCACGTGTTATAGCTTGTTTCATCGCTCTTCTAAAGGATATCCTCTTTTCCAACTGTGATGCTATGTTTTCAGCTACTAACTGTGCATTAACTTCAGGTGTTTTTACTTCAACAATATTTAAAATTACTGTTTTATTTGTCATCTTTTCAAGTTCTTCTCTTAATTTATCTATACCAGCACCAGACTTACCAATAACCATACCTGGTTTTGCTGTATAAATATCTATCTTAATTCTGTTTGAAGCTCTTTCAATTATTATTTTGGGAACTCCAGCTGAATATAAGGCTTTTTTTATATATTCTCTAATTTTAATATCTTCTATTAGCAAATTAGAAAAGTCCTTATCATTTGCATACCATTTAGCTTCCCAATCTTGTGAAACTCCTACTCTTAGTCCATAAGGATGTACTTTTTGACCCACTTATATCCCTCCTTTATTCCTTTTCTTTTACAACAATAGTTATATGACTTGTTTTTTTCTTTATTATATTAGATCTGCCCATAGCACGTGGTAAAAGTCTCTTAAGAGTTGGGCCCTGATCTGCAACTGCTTTTGAAACGTATAAGCTGTCTCTATTCATATTGTGATTATTTTCTGCATTTGCAACAGCTGATTTTAAAACCTTTGATATTGCAACAGCTGACCTATTTGGTGTAAATTTTAATATTGCAAGCGCCTCATCTACATTTTTCCCGCGTATTGTGTCCAGCACAATTCTCACTTTTCGCGGTGATATTCTAATATGTTTGGCAATCGCTCTTGCTTCCACACTATCTCCTCCTTTGCCTACTTAACTTTGGAAGTTTTTTCTGTATCTGCATGGCCACGGAACGTACGTGTAGGAGCAAACTCACCCAACTTATGACCGACCATGTCTTCAGTAATGTAAATAGGAACATGTTTCCTTCCATCATGTACTGCTATGGTATGTCCAACCATATCCGGGAATATTGTTGAGCTCCTTGACCATGTCTTTATTACTTTTTTCTCGTTTTTCTTATTCATTTCCTTTATTCTTTCTAAAAGCCTGCTTTCCACATAGGGACCTTTTTTTAAAGACCTGCTCAAAATATTAGCCTCCTTTCTTGTTACGCTTTACGACTTTTTACAATGTATTTGTTAGAAGCTTTATTTTTCTTGCGTGTTTTATATCCTAAAGCCGGTTTACCCCAGGGTGTTAATGGACCAGGATGTCCTATAGGTGCTTTACCTTCACCGCCACCATGAGGATGATCTACTGGATTCATTACAGAACCTCTTACTGTTGGTCTTATACCAAGCCACCTTGTTCGGCCCGCTTTGCCTATTTTGATGTTTTCATGGTCAAGATTTGATACCTGACCAATTGTTGCTCTGCAATTAGCACTTACTATCCTTACTTCACCTGATGGCATTCTGATCTGAACAGTATTCCCTTCTTTAGCCATCAATTGTGCAGATGATCCTGCAGCTCTTACTAATTGAGCACCTTTACCAGGCATTAATTCAATATTATGAATTACTGTACCTAAAGGTATATTTTTCAGCGGCAGCGTATTTCCAGTTTTAATATCTACATCTTCGCCAGACTCAATAAAATCACCAGGTTTTAATCCATATGGTGCTATTATATAACGCTTTTCACCATCAAGATAGTGTATAAGTGCTATATAAGCTGTTCTGTTAGGATCATATTCAATAGCTGCTACTTTCCCTGGTACTTTGTCTTTATTTCTTTTAAAATCAATAATTCTATATTTCCTTTTATGTCCGCCGCCACGATGTCTTACTGTAATTCTGCCATAAACATTCCTTCCGCCAGTTTTATTTAATGAAACTACTAAGGATTTTTCCGGCTTGTCTTTTGTTACTTCCTCAAATGTAGAAACCGTCATTTGACGTCTACCTGGGGAAGTTGGTTTATACTTTTTAATACCCATTGTTTCCCCTCCTTATCGAAACATTATGCTTGCATACCTTCAAAGAATTCGATTCCTTTACTGTTTGGTTTCAATTTGACAATAGCTTTTTTAAAACTATTTGTTCTTCCTTCGTTTTTTCCTACTCTTTTAAGTTTACCCATATAATTCATAGTAAAAACTTTTTCAACTTTTACTCCGAAAATTTCTTCAACAGCATTTTTAATCTGTATTTTATTTGCATCTTTGCGAACTATAAAGGTGTATTTTCTGTCCGCCATTAAACTCATACTTTTTTCTGTTATTACAGGTTTTAAAATTATATCTCTTGCGTCCATTAAGCATACACCTCCTCAACAATACTAACTGCATCTTTTGTAATTATAAACTTATCATATTTTAGTATGTCATAAGTATTTAAAGAATTTGCATATAAAGTCTTTACACCTTTTATATTCCTAGCTGATAACTCTATATTTTTTTCACCTTCAGGAATAACTATAAGTGCATTTTTAACATTAAGATTTTTTAAAAGTTCAGCAACTTTTTTTGTTTTTGGCTCATCTGCTTTAAACTCATCTAAAACTATTATTTCATTATCCTTTACTTTTGACGAAAGGGCAGATTTCAATGCCAGTCTTTTTACTTTTTTGGGTAATTCATAGCTATAATCTCTAGGTTTTGGTCCAAAAACAACTCCACCTTTTATCCATTGTGGAGCCCTTATACTTCCTTGACGAGCTCTGCCTGTGCCTTTTTGTCTCCAAGGCTTTATACCGCCTCCACGAACTTCACCACGTCTTTTTGTCGAATGTGTCCCCTGTCTCTGACTTGCTAAATAGCTTAATACAGCATCATGCATAACAGGAACATTTATATTAACACCAAAAATCTCATCATTTAATTCAATTTCGCCAACTTGTTCACCATTATAGTTTAAAACTGCTACCTTAGGCATCGATTTTCCTCCTTTCACTAATTATTTTTAACCGAGTCCTTTATAATAAGCAGTGATCCTTTAGGTCCTGGAACTGAACCTTTAATTAAAATCATATTCATTTCTGGATCAACTCTCATAATTTCAAGGTTTTGTACTGTAACTTTCTCATGGCCCATATGGCCAGGCATTATTTTACCTTTGAAAGTTCTTCCCGGATCTGTTGTTGCCCCCATAGAACCAACTCTTCTATGATATTTGGAACCGTGTGCCATAGGTCCTCTGTTAGCATTATATCTTTTTATAATTCCTGCAAATCCCTTACCTTTTGAAATACCAGTAACATCAACTTTTTCTCCAACTTTGAATATATCAGCCTTTATTTCAGTACCTACTTCATAACCACTTATATCCTCAAGCCTTAATTCTTTAAGATATTTCTTAAAAGGAAGATCTGATTTTTTAAAATGTCCTTTTAGTGGTTTTATGACTCTTCTTTCTTTAATATCACCAAAGCCAACCTGTATAGCATTATAACCGTCATTTTCCAATGTTTTTTTCTGTACAACTATACAAGGACCTGCTTCTACAACTGTTACAGGAATAAATTCACCTTTTTCATTAAAGATCTGAGTCATACCATGTTTTTTACCTAATATACCTTTTTTCATTTAATCAACCTCCTGAAACCAGCGGACGCTTTAGCGTCTTAATTTCTTATAATTTTATTTCAATATCAACACCAGCAGGTAAATCAAGCCTCATAAGAGCATCTACTGTTTTTGGTGTTGGACTTAATATATCTATAAGCCTTTTATGTGTTCTCATTTCAAATTGTTCTCTTGAATCTTTATATTTATGAGGAGCTCTTAAGATTGTTATAACATCTTTTTCTGTTGGAAGAGGAATCGGTCCTGATACCTCTGCTCCCGTCCTTTTTGCGGTTTCAACTATTTTTTCTGCTGATTGATCTAATACTACATGATCAAATGCTTTTAAACGAATACGAATTTTCTGTTTGGGCATTTAATTTCCCTCCTTTTTTACACACAATTCCTAATTATTTATATACACATATCCGTGCGTTTTTTAATTCTAAAAACACAACCCAACTTTTATATTTTATACTATCCTTAACCTTATTACAAGTCTTGACATATCAATATTTTTGTGCTAATAGGATAATCTATTAGCACAATTTTAAATTAAAAATTAGGCTTCAATAGCTGAAACAACACCAGCACCTACTGTATGTCCGCCTTCCCTTATAGCAAACTTTAATCCTTCTTCCATTGCTATTGGTGTTATAAGTTCTACTGACATTGTTATATGGTCACCAGGCATTACCATCTCTACTCCTTCTGGTAATTGGATTACTCCTGTTACGTCTGTTGTCCTGAAGTAAAACTGTGGCCTGTATCCATTGAAAAATGGTGTGTGCCTTCCGCCTTCTTCTTTGCTCAGTACGTATACTTGTGCCTGGAATT
>Ga0315298_1011785_pt1 | contig 10181 bp, 14 predicted proteins | sample WHS_1_MG_FD_203077 | JGI IMG/M metagenome (GOLD analysis project Ga0315298, IMG submission 203077) | Extremophilic microbial mat communities from Washburn Hot Springs, YNP, Wyoming, USA - WHS_1_MG | ecosystem: Environmental > Aquatic > Thermal springs > Hot (42-90C) | place: USA: Wyoming...
CGGACCTGTCAGCCAGCTTAGAAAGTTCCTCCAGCAACCGGTTAAGCGTGGACTCATAAATCTGAAGCCTCTGCATGATAACCTCCCAAGTTTCCGCTGGTCTTTTAGATAGCATGGCCCTAAGCCATTCCAGATATTCCTTTTCATAGATAATCGCCACATGTCTCAATGTATTTTCATCCCGCACCAAAGCCCCAAAGATGACACACGTCCGGCCCTCACACTTGGCATTTTCCCAGTTAATCCTGACTGGCATGAAAGTGTTGCTGAAGGTGATGCCGACCTCACCCAACCTCAAATCATAGAACATCTCCACTACGTCAACACCCCTAGGCGATATCACCACAAGGTCCGCCACAAATACCCTAATGGTGTCCGGCAACACCAAAGCCTCCACATAGACAGAGCCAAACCCCGGCCTCACGTGGCGCATAAGTTGCGCAAACCTATCCGGAGTCATTGGGAGGCATTTCTGAGACAGACCAAGCATGGTGGTCCACGTAGTAGACAGACACAGCTTTTCGGTATCAACGTCGGCATCCCACGTTTTCCCCGACATTCTATCAATAATCTTTATCTTAGGCACAATTCATAGAACCGACCCACATATAAATCTATCATCGAGATATACAGCCGCCGTTATCGAGGTAAAGCGGGAGGCCCTCTTACCCAAAGCGAGAGAAAAAAGCCAAACCAAGATTAAAGAATTATCAAATAGCTGCATTATAGGTTTGTAAAGAAGAAAAAAGCCGTGTTTAAGATAGGCCGAAAGCCCTAAGGGCCTTTCTAACCAGCTTAGCTTCCTCCGAAAAGTAATCCCTAGCGAAATACCTCAAAGCCAGACCCGGGTTCTTGTTGTATAGCCTCTCCAGCCTCCAGAAATACAGAGCCTGGAATATGTAGAACACAGAGGCAAACACCAAATAGAGCAACACAAACCCAGCCAATATAGTTGATAAAATCAACGCCAAAGCCCACCTGGAGAACACAAGCGGCAATTTGTAGACGTACACAGCCAATATGTAGCTAAACAAAGCCAACGCACCACCCATAGCTATGAGATACCTATCGAGGTATTTGTTGCGGTATTTCCTAAAGGGGTTCTTGGCCATCATATGCGCCTGTATATTGTGTCCACAAGCTTTTTGATGCCCGGCCGGCAGTCACCGCAATAGGCATGCCTAAGCTTGTCAAGGACACCGGTATATTCCACCATGAAATAGTTGGTGCCATCATAGACGCGGCCACAAACCTCACACTCAATCCTCTCAGCCATGTTTAGGAAAACTGAGGTCCTCATTAGTATCTCCTGTTTGCTGTAGGACCTCCCGCCCTCTATGACCACCATAAGGCCATCTCTACGGATAGGCCCCAGATATAGGCGTTCTAGGTCCTTAGGTCTCTTTTTCTTGGACCTGGTTTGTGTTTTCATGTCTATAATAGACAATTAAAAGGACCTTTCGCGTTGCTTATTGCTGGCGTATGCGTATGCCTCTTGTTGTTGCGCCTGATATTGGTATTGCTGGTAGTAGAGCCACCACTGGTATAGGTAGTGCGCGTAGTCCTCCAGATATGGATAGTACGGAGTCCGCACGACTTTAACAACACTTGGGGTCCTTATCAACGCCTGAAAGAATAAGCTAGACACAAAGAACAAGAGGGCTATAGCGCCGCTGATAGCCACGCCCCACAAACCGCCGTATTCGGCAATGCCAATAAAGGGGATACTGTGGAATAAGCCCCTCTGAAGCCCCAGCTCATATAGCCCAAAGAACACAAGCACAATGGTCCACAGACCCAAGCCGGCTAGGCCCCACCTAACCACAAGGTCCGACAGAAAATGCCTCACCGACGCCCTACTCTCCCTATCAACTAGCGTAAACAAGACAGCCAGCACAAAGGCAAAGAAAAACATCCACTCGATATTGTTAAGCAACACTTGTTGCGTGTTGTAGTCATTAAGCAACACCGTCATGGTAGAATTAGGCATGAAAGGCTTTTCCTAGTGATATTTAAGCTTATCTACGCCTCATTTTAGACAGCTCCCTAGCCACCGCCAGCACATACTGGTCACCCACAGACCGACCAATGTAGTAGAGGTTAAAGTAGAGGCTCTTGGGAGACAGCCTAGGCACGGCCTCAGCAACCTCCCTAGCCACCACCTCCGGCCTCTCATTCTTGGTCTTAGCCTCAGCAATGATATCAGCCACCTTACCCAATTCCATGGTGGTCATAGATATGTAGTAGTCCGAGGCCCTCCTAATCATGTCACGCGTCTCGCTGTAAATTCTCGCCACCTCCGGGTCGGCATAGATTTGCCGCATAACGCCTGGGTCAAGCATAGACGCCAGCCAGTCGGACCTGCCAAAAGCCAGCCCAGCTAAACCTCTAGCTAGCTGGTCCGCGATATCCGGCCTAATGTCCTTAGCCTCCTCTAGATATGTGCGGGTATACCAATACATGAACTCCATCTTCTTTTCCGATGCGCTAGGGGTTCTCCACCCCATCACCCAGTCAGACCAGTTAGACACCGGCCTACCCTCCCCTACAGCCTTACGCGCCTTTTCCTCAGCCCATACGCGTATTTCCTCCGGCTCAGACCCCTCTGGTTGGTCACCCGGAGACGCCTCTATTTCCTCAATGGCCGCCTCCGTCTCGAAAGCTATTTCCTCTGGGGTGTCGGACGCGTCCAATTCAAAGCCCTCATTGAATTCATCAAAGCTCATACTCCCTCAGCCAGAACAGCTTTCTGAGCTTTAAGTTAAGCCACGCCATAGGGTCATCGGAGACGTAGTAGTCAATCAATTCATCGCCAAGCCACCAAACCCTGAGGATGCCGAAATCCTCATAGATGCCTTGTTTCAGTATTCGCCTAGCCGTAAGGGCCCAATGCATCTTGTCGGTATAAGGCCTCATATCGAAAATCGCGTGATACCACCGACGCCTATGCGGTAGCACAATATGCCACGCCTCAATCCCTTTCGTGGCGGACCGGTATCGCCACCAAAAAACCGCACGCTCTAAAAGGTCCTTGGGAGGGGGTAAGTTACTATCCCAGTCAATAGCTGGGTAATACCTGTGCTCAGAGACCTCACCCTTAAGCATTATGTGGTGACTGAGGCCAATGACTGGCAGGCCAGACTTAACGTAGAATTTGAGGGCAAAGTACAAATCGGCGCCGTTATACTGGGTCCGACACACGTAGTAGGCAATAATCCTCTGAAACCGGCAGTCGGGATTTACACACCCAGCCACTTTAGTCCGACGGCACTCGAAAAACTTAGTGACAAGCGGCTCAAAAAGCGTAACGTAAGTCTGCCACTGCCACCTAGACTCCCCAAACCTAAGCGCCTTGTCCACTAGCGAGTTTACGTGGACCTGTAAAAAATCGCGCTTGTTTATTTCTGCCAGCATAGCGCATAGACAAGGTCCTTGTGGATATAGATTATGTCACCCCCCACCTCTACAAGGACCTCATAGACCCCAATATCCACAAGCTTTCCTTGAACCTTACCGTTGGCTAGATACACCGTTACCCCCACCCCCTTAGGCACCTTAGCATAGAGCGATTTACGCCTCTCACCGCTAGTATCGGAGGACCCCTCACACTTATTCAGCCGCCACACCCCAATCTTGTTACCGACACACATTTTGTCACCGGCATCAATGAGGAAATTGTAAACCGCCTCTTGGACAATCTCGCCCACGACGTCAACATGCTTAAGCGGACTAGAGACGTTGCAACCTATCTTATTAGTGAAAAAGTCAACACTCCTGTCCTGGGTTTGTTGCTGGTTATTCGCGCCCATGTATCCTTGTGAAAGCCGGATTTTTAAATTTTACGCCCCTAGTAACCAAACCGCGTCTTAGCATATACCAAAATTTCCGCAAAGTTGGCCGGCACGGCACAGAAGTTAGGGCCGCATGAATAGCCCCAGTTAGACATGGCAAAGTCAATGTCATCGCCTGTGGTCCTAGCGATAAAAATCAGCTGAATCTTCAGAATAGCTAGACACTGAGCCAGCCTAGACGGCACAAAAACACCCACCGTGGTCCTAATTATGCTATAATATAATTGATATAAACAATCACGGAGGGGGTCCTCAGCCATAGTATAAAGAAAGCCCCGGTATATCTGTTTACCGCCTAAAAAGGTGTGATTTTGAGGCGCTTAGCCTCTCTGATGGCGTCCTCCGGAGTCATGCGGCCCTCAGCCACCTCCCTCATTATCCTCTGTGCGTGGTGAGCGCCTTCTACGCCTTGGCTTTTCAACTGGTTCAACACCTCCAGAAGGTTCAACATTCTTTGACAAGGCTTTTCCATATCCACACCATGAATATGTGGTATAAATAACCTCTCTCACCTCCGGCTCACTAAACCCAAAGGGGGTCCTAGGCACCAGAGGGGCCTTATAGAAAATTTGCTTAATGACATACTTTTCATCAACGTCGGCTATCACTAGGAAAGGCACGTAAATCCTAAACACTAGGCCTAGGTTTGGGTCAAACTCATAGCTCCAGACCTGCCTTTTCTCGCTAAGAGGCACCATATCTACGTCCTTAAAGACAAGCGGCACGCATTTACGTGCGGTAGCGCCCTTGATTATTGTGTGCTTAAGGAAAGACTGACATATCGGGCAATCCCGCTTAACGTATATTATAGCCACAAGCATTAGAAAGGCTGGCACCCACATTTTTATCCCTATTCCCAGAAAGCATTAAAACCCCCAATATCACATAGATATGCCCAGCGGCATTACAAAAAGAGTCAAAAACCGCAAAACAGCCGTCCTAGAATTGCTGGCCGACGGCTGTAAATCCACGGCCTACGTGCAACGGCAATTAGGCACGACATATGAAATGGCTTACTATGTGCTGAAGACGCTGACACGTGAGGGGGCAAAGTATTGGAAACTAGGAAAGGTCACCGTGTGGTGCCTAAGCGATGATGACTACAGCAATTTAATCAACACGCTACTCCGGGAAATACGGAGGATAGTTGAAAGCCACAACCTGAGGTATGTATACCCCATTAGACTCTACAGACTAGTCCTCAAAGACCACAAAGCGCTCAAACTCATAGCAAATTTGGCGCCAGTAAACAATGGAAATTCCGCCATATTATCGCTACTTAACCACCTACTGAAGCTACTATACGGAAAGCCCTACGTTAAAGGCAAAAAGACAGTATATTACGTAACAAAAAGCAATATAGACCAGCCCCAGCCTAAAGCATAACCCACAGCAAACCCACCCAACCTTAAATTACCAACATTTAAAAATCCCTAATATCGGATAGATATGCCTAAAGGCCACAGCCCTAAAGTGGCAGAGCGCCTACAAAGCATTGTGGCGTTGGTATCCGACGGCTGTAAGACCACCTCTTTTATACAGCAAAGGCTGGGGCTGTCACACGGTATAACGAAAATATACCTCTACATGCTTGAAAAAGAGGGCCGCATAAAGAGGGTCATATTCGGCAGAGTGGCCTTAGTGTGCACAAACATGGACCACTACCACCAATTGCTAAACGACATGACAAAAGAGGTAGAGCGCTTAGTCACGACAAACAACCTGAAATATATAACGCCCCTTAAGCTCTACAAACTGATAGCCTCAGACCCCCAAGCCCGAAAATTCTTTTCAAAGATAATCCCCATACCGCCCACATCGCCCACACTGTCCACCCTAAGGTTTCTAAACCACCTACTGAGATTGATGTACGGAGAGCCCTACGTAAAGACAGACAAATTTGTATACCTAACCCACAGCCCAAACAAGTAAGGCCCCCTTTTTCTCACCTCTTTACACATGTCAAAAAATAAGGCGGGAGTCCACCGTGCCAACGTTGCCACCCACCACCCTAGAAAAAAGTCAAATAGCTGCATTATATATTTGTAAAGAGGAAAAACGTCGTTTTCCGAAAGGCTACACTGGAGGCGCTACCAGAGCCATAAGAGACACCGGTATGCCTACCAGCCAGAAAAGCCGCCTATCCAGCAACGTGAATTTGAGGACCACCACCACGATGTTGAACATGTGGGGGTAATACATCATGGCTTGGGGCACCAGCATCATGATTAAGCCGGGAATAGTCAGCTGGTCGTGAACGGCCGCGGCCAGCATTGTATACACCATCTCCTGGTCACCCGCCTCAGAGCTGAGGACCCTAGAAACCGCACCTCTTATCATCATGCCGACAAAAAAGTCCGGCAAAGTGGCCAAGATAGTTGATACCACCCCCAACTGGACCTCAGTGATTTGTAGCTGAGCAATGGCGTCGGACAGCATGTAAGAGGCCACCAACGTGGCAATTGCGTTGTTAGCCAGCATAAGGACATCCCTGCCGCTAGGCAGACCGCTTACCCCCCTAACCAACATCACCGGCAGAAGCAAACCAACAACCACGTAGAACATAGGAAAGTGCGTAGAGCTGTAAAGCTCTGGGTGCCAAGCCAATATGTTAAGCCCCACCGCCAATATGGACCACGCAAAGAGGAAAGTCACGACCAAGGGAGACCTAACCAAGGGAGAACCCACGACGTGCCTACGGACCACAGCCGTAACCAGCATGGCATCTACCAAAGTGCTAGCCAACGTGTCTATCCAAGCCGCCACCGGCTTACCGTTAACAGCTAGATTGACAGCAAAAACTGTCTGAGGTAGGGCCACAGCCACCGACACAACCATGACGTTATACCAAATCCTAGCGTTGCTGAGGGCCATACTGACTTCTGTGGCATAGACCACCGCCACCATCAACACCATGTAGAGCGCAATATCCACCCATATGTTGGAAACCCCAAAAATCGAGGACACTATAAAGTACGCATAGACAACCGCCGTTATCAGCTTAACAAATTCCATATACCCCCAGACCTACCCGACTTATAAATTTCGTTAGGTTTTTATAGGGAGGCTGTCAAGACAATTGGACTGGGTGAAACTAATCCCCCGGGCGCCACGCCGGGCACCCGAGGGCGGCGCGTCGGCGCTGGGGACGACGTGCGCGGCAACTTACAGGCCGCGCATCAATTCAAGAAAAATCACTTATTTTTAAATTTTTCGCCCTCCAGCCTACGCATCACGTCCTCATAAGCCTTACGCACGACATCATCCACCAAGGTGGGGAAAAACTCCAGGTAATGAGGCGCGTGCTCCTGAAGCGTAAATATGAGCCACCTAATGGCTTCATCTACCGCGTCGGCCTTAACCCAGACACTATGATGTTTGCCGTCAGGTGCCGCCACTATGAAATAGTCACTGAGGTAGGTGTACATATCGATGACGGCTTGAACCATTGACGGAGATGCATATTGCTTAACTCTACTCATTGATATGCTCTTAGTCACTGTCTTTGTGGCGCCTATGGATACGCTCTCAGATACAGTTTCATTACCGTGTCCTATCTGTGAGGGTATCTCCAGCCTATGGATATATTGCACGTGGTAGAACTCCGTGTCTTGACCCTTGAACTTAAACATCTTATTCTTAGCCTTATCGAACCCCTCAGCCCGACGCTTAAGCACGGCCCTAAGAATCTGAAGCACTATAGCCATGTGGACATCGGCCGCGTGTTTTTTGGCATTCTGTGCCGCATTTTCCACCGCTAGGGTAGGCTCCCTACTGTCATCTAAGGTCCGCATAATGAGGTAGTTGATAGCCTCAGTTACAAAAATATCATCACGCCTCCACGGCATGTGAAGCCAAGTGGTTAGGGATAGGTAGTATTCATGGAAATAGAGGTAGAGCCGCGAAAAGGCCCACCGGTAGTAATCCGCGTCCTTGATAAGAGAGTTGAAAACCGCGCTCATGGTATTCATCATGTTGCGGGAGAGGGCTATCTTAAGCAAAAACAGCCTATCCACATAACTTGACAGCCTCAGAAGGTTTATCGCATAGCCCCCAGTCAGATAAAGGACCCCCCTCAGAGGGAATATCTTAGTCTGAAGGCGGTCGTTAACCTTGGCCACAAGCCCCCTGTCGTGATACTGTAGCAACATGCTGATGTTGGGGTCCTCCAGCACGGCCCCCTCACCAAAATCATCAAGAATAACATGCCTGTAGGCCAGCAAACCCCTAGCCCCCGCCAAGCTGAAGTTTCCACGCACCATGGTCGGCACGCCCACAACGCTTTGTACAAGCTCCAGCACGGTAGTTTTGCCAGAGCGGAAAGGACCGCTGATTGTGATAATAGGCCGCCTCAGAAAGTGGACGTATAGGTAGGGATATAGAGTGACAAAAACTATGACCTCCCTATAGGTGCCCAGAAAATCAAGCTCCTTGGTGAACTTGTTAAGAGCCTTCTCAAATTCCTCCTTAGAGGGGACCTCTTGGCCGACAACATCTATAGCTACATTAGAATTATAATCCACAGCAAAGACCTTTGTTCCGCCCGCCACAAAGGCAGAAAAGCCAAACCTACCGCCGTCATCATAGAGAAAGCCCATCTTTTGAGACGTCGGAATAACCACCGGCACATACACGCGGCCCACCTCATTGCTGTCTGGGTCCTTGTATGGCGTAAATGACAACGTGGCCGGGTGCACACCCGTAGTCTCCAGCCCAGCCAGCCTGAGGGCCTCAAATATAGAAATTTCATCTTTTTTCTTAGTGGACCTAGCTAATGTAATGCGCTTAGTTATTGTATCACCGTCAATACCGACACAAATTAATAAACCGTTCTGAAAGTCTATTCGGCAGTCGGCTGATTTGTGAATGAAATCCTGGGTGTCGGGGGTGTGTCTTTTCATATCTCTTAGATAAAAAGCCGGGTTATTAAGTATTGCCACCATTAACCACCGGGGGAATGCTTATTAACCCGTATTATCTCTATACTTAGATGCTAATCACGGCTCTAGGGAGGGTCGGGGCCTCCCCGGGGCCGTGATTAGCCCCAGACCCCCTACCGCCCCCACACGCGAGGGGCCGCCTGGGGAGGGTTAGGGGAAATGATGGGGGCTTCACGCTTTACAAATGTCCAAATGTTGGGAAATGTTGGGACATTGTTGGAGTTACAAAAGTCCAAATGTTGGGGTATGTTGGGACAAAGTCAGTTTATGTTGGGAGAAAGCGTCAACGGCGACGCCGTGAATCTTGTATATGTATAGTACTTATTTTTTTGCGGAAATTTTTCCGCTGAAAATTCTCGGCGCAAACCCAGGAGAGTTGAAAGCGCGCCGAAAGAGTTGAAAGCTTTGAAGTAGGCCGAAACTAACAAGTGTGTTAAGATAAAGCGCGCCGAAATACGCCGTGGATTCCCGACTTTCAACTCTTTCGATTGAAAGTAACAAGGCGAGAGAACTGAAAGGGGAGGGGGGTAGGGGGGGTGATATTATATACCGCTTATGGCTTTCTGATATGTCTGGTCAAGCTCTCTTAGGCGCTCTAACGCTTTTGCCATGTCCGACGCCTTTATTTCCACGTAGTAGCCGGCGCGGTCGTTGCCGCGTGCGATAATGTAGTCGGCTAGGCCGAATTTGGTCATAATCGCCACGAATTGGGAGAACTTGACGCCAAAGTTCACATCGCGGCCGATTACGGCATAGCCTTGTTCATCCACCTTAAGGCCGGTGCGGCCGTGCCAAAATTTCAACCGCTTATAGAGGACCCTAAGCACGATGCGCTCAATGTCGGTGAGGGTTTTTGCCTCAGCTTTATTTTCTGCCGGAGGCTGGCTTTCAACTCTCTCGGTATTTTCTTGTGGGGGAGGTGGGGGCTCCGGCTTAGGGGGATTAGGCGGCTGTTTAATGGCGTTGTAGAGCTCAGCCACAAAGGACTGTAGGCTTTTGATGCGGGCCTCCAGCTCATAGACCTTGTCCATGGCTGTGGCGATTTTCTGAAGCTCTTTTAGCTGGGTCTCTATTTCGGCTAGTTTGGCCTCCAGCATTGAGAGCTTTTCCTCCCGTGGGTCGGGCTGGGTTATGAGTTCTTCTAGGGCGAATAGGGTGGTGGGGGAGTGCGGCCGTGCGTCTATTATGTTGGCGTGCATGGCGTCTATTATGTCTTTGCGATATATGCGTTTCGCGTTGTCTGGTGTAAAGGGCGTCCTTGGCGTTTGTAGAGGGCGTTTTTGCGTTTTTGTGGGTGCGGGTTTGCGTAGGTGTGGGCGTGGGTTTTGCGTTTGGAAAGGGCGGCTGGGTGGTGGGTAAAGCGCCCCGTTGTTCGTGCGCGCGCGCGCGA
>Ga0315298_1011786_pt1 | contig 10181 bp, 9 predicted proteins | sample WHS_1_MG_FD_203077 | JGI IMG/M metagenome (GOLD analysis project Ga0315298, IMG submission 203077) | Extremophilic microbial mat communities from Washburn Hot Springs, YNP, Wyoming, USA - WHS_1_MG | ecosystem: Environmental > Aquatic > Thermal springs > Hot (42-90C) | place: USA: Wyoming...
CCTTTCAAGAACGTTCCACGGCCATTCGAGAATGTCCGAATTCTACCGGGCGGACTTGCCTGTCGAAAGCCGCAGACCCCCGCCAAGTCGGTCGGGCAGAATGACTGCGCGTCTGGCAGTACCCTGGTCCCGCAACAGGGCGGGACCGTGCCACTCTCTTCGCTGCTCGTGTTCTGACTCCCCTGATTTGATGGGCGGCACGGCCGGCTTGCCCAGGCGTGGTCTCTCGATCACGCGCCCCTCAATTCCGCTGGGGCGGATCACTGGCGCATTTCGGGTGCCATCGGCTCCAGTGACCTGCGGATCTGTCCTTGCGCGGACCCTGAGTCGTGAGCCTGCAGGGACAGCGCTTCCTGGCGGCGTCAGGCCTTGGGTGGCTTCTTGCGGACTTGGGGGCCGGATGCGTCGGCGGTTGGCTTGGCCGACTTGGCGGACTTGGTGCTACTGGCGATCCTGGGCGCCTTGGCAGCCTTGCCGACCTTGGACGGTTTATCACCCTTGGTGGCCTTGCTCTTTGGCGACCTGGACTTGTCTTTGTTCTTCTTTTTCTGGGGGCCGTCGTCGAGCCACTCGACCTCCTTGAGCTGGCCGGCGATCTTGCCCTTCCAGAGGGCGTCGGAAACGATGCCCTCGCCGCTTCCAGCATTGAGAAGCTCGAACAGGTGGTCGATCTCCTGGCCGGTCAGGCTGATCTTCTGGATCTTGTAGTCCGGCAACAGGGCGTAAGCCGCCTTGCTGGTCATTGACGGCGACGCCGATTGCTCGGAAATCCGCTCGCGGATGTCGCGGACGCCCACCTTAGACCCTGCTTCGATGGCCTTCCACAGGATGACCGACACCGGCCTGCCTTTGGCTTGGACCTCGCTCGGGGTGGTCGTGTGGCTGTCATGCTCGAACAGGTAGAGCAGTTTGAAGGCCGTGCCCGGCATGCTGATCGACGGGACGAGTTCGGCGGCGGGAGCGGGGGCCGGATCGCTCGATGAGGCGCTGTCGACCGGGGCCTGCGTTCTGGCGACCGAGTCGGGGTGTGGGCCGGCGGTCTCGGCCAGGGGCAACGGGATGATCGGACCGTCCAGGGTCGAATCTGCGCTGGTGCCCACCCGCCCAGCCGCCATCAACACCGCCAATGACGCCGTTACGACGCAAACCCACCTGGCCATCGAGAGGTCTCCGCCCGATCGTAGGACTCACCGCCGCCGCGGCGCGTCCAGCCCTGGCGCACCTGGAGGTATGCCCTGCCCGTTGCGCGTGACGAGTGCGCTTTTTTTCATATCGGATTTCGGCCGCGAGTTAAATGAGCCATACGTTGTGTGTGAAACCTCGTCGTGAGGGGGCCGCCTTCCGGTACCACCGGCGGCTTGCCCGCCAGTGCATGTTCCGGGCAAGCCGACCGCAGCCGTTCGCCTGGACGGCCCTTTGACGCGGCACCAGACAGTGGTCGCATGGCGATCAAGGCCTCGATGCCATGCCAGCAGCCTTCGCCTCCGGATGTGTGCGATTCCGACAGAGGTCCGTCCGATAAGGCGCTCCTCGTGACTGACGCCTTCGTCGTCGCCCGTAGGCGTTCCCCTTCGCCGCCGCCGCGATCCGCCGAAGGGAGTGGCGGGCCAACCGGCCGGCCAGAGCGTTGTCGCCCGTCCGGGGCTCCCTGCTTAAGCTCTTGTGTACCGACGGATTGCGCCCGATCAGGCACCTCGGCCCCCTTCGCGGGCCAAGAGAATCCGTCCCTTTGAGTCAATGGTCGCCTAGCCCCTTGACATCACATACTTTGCGTGGCATATTATGTATAGCCAACTATGTCGTGCGGAGGTCAAGCACATGAAATTCGAACGCGAACTGCTCAAGGGCGTCGCACCCGTCGTCGTCCTGGAGATCCTGTCGCGAGGGGCCATGTACGGCTACGAACTGTCCGATGCGATCGCCAAACGGAGCCGCGACATCCTGACCCTCGGCCGCGGCACCCTCTACCCGCTGCTGTACAACCTCGAGGCCAAGGGCCTGATTAAGGGCAAGTGGCAGGAGTCCGAGTCCGGCCGGAGGCGCCGCTACTACCTGATTACCGGGGCCGGCAAGGACCTGCTGGCCCGCCAGAAGCAGCAGTGGGAGCAGCTTCAGATGGGTGCGAACATGGTGCTGGGACTGCGGCCGGCGTGACGGGCGTGCATGGTCCTGCGGTCGGACCCGCTGCGCGGGCGCCCCCGACCGCAGGGCCATGGCACCCGACGGGCCGCCGGCGTTGGGTGCCACGCCTGCGGCGTTTGCAGGCGTGCCGGGTGCAAGGCGACGAAAATGAGGTGCCAACAATGACTCGCCAGAACACGCCTTCGGAAAACCTGCCCGCCTGCGTGACCGAGTACATCCGGCTCGTCATCCACAAGATGGGCTACAGCCGCGCCGCCCGCCGCGAAGTCCGACAGGAACTCATCGACCACTTCACCGACGCGCTGGCCGACTGCCCCGCCGAGGACCGCCAAAAGCGCGCCGAGCAGATGATCGCCGAGTTCGGCGACGCCAAGATGCTGGCCACGCTGATCCGCCGCGGCAAGAAACGCTGTCGCCCGGTATGGCTGAAGGCCATGATCCGCTCGGTCCAGGGGTTCTGCCTGCTGCTCGTGCTGCTGGGGCTGTATACCGTGTGGTTCGCGTTGGGCCGGCCGACGATCAGCGCGGACTACCTGGCGACGATGAACTAGTTGGTGCACCCGAAGGTCGGCATGGCTGACAACGCCTGGCCGCTGTACCAGTCGGCGATCCGGGCGTACGTCGAGCCGCCGAAGACCCTGGTCAAGCCCGATCCCGCATCTAACTTGGCTGAGTGGGAGCGGACGGTTCCCTGGCCGGCGAGGGTCGAGGACGTCACCCTCCTGCCGGATTTCGCCCAGGCAGCGATGCGAGCTTGGATCGACCGAAACGATGCGGCATGGGATGCCTTCGCCGCCGGTAGCCGCAAGCCGTACTGCTGGCGGGAATATGGCTTCACGCCTGAGGTGGGGCCGGGCAGCCAGACGCAGCCAGCCCCCAGCGCCGCACCCGTCAATGAGGTATGGGACAGTTCGCTGATCGGGGTGCTGTTGCCGCACCTGGGCAATCTGCGCCAGCTCGCGAAGGTCGGCATCTGGAAGTCGCAGCTGGCCGCCCGCGAGGGCCGCCTCGAACAGGCGTTCGACATGGCGCTGACCGTCGCCCGCGCAGGCCGCCACTGGCAGGACCCGAACAAGGTCGTCATCGAGCAGCTCGTGGGGATCTCGATGGGCACCCTCGCGTACGAGCAGATCCGCCGGCTGGCCGGGGCCGAGGCGTGCTCGCCGCCGTTGCTGGAATCCGCGCAGAATCAGCTCCAGGAGATCTACGCCGACGGCTACCCGCCATTCGGGTTCGAAACAGAACGCCTGAGCCTCCTGGACACCGTGCAGCGGGTCTTTACCGATGGCGGGCCGGGCGGTGGGCACGTCATCCCGTTCCAGTTGTCCGTCCTGGCCAACTACGATGGTGGCAGTCCCCGACCTGCAGGCTCGATGACAGAACAGGCGTACTGGGCTGGGCTGTGCCTCCTGCACGCCGGCCGCGATGAGACCCTGTCGGTCGGCGAGGCGCACTACGACCGCTTGGCGGCCTGGGCCAAGCTTACGCCCTACGAGCGGAAGATGCGTCAGGAGTCTGACCCGGACCTGTTCGTCGAGAAGCTACCGTCGGCAAGGTTCGTGCTGTTGCGAATGTTGCTGCCGTCGCTTACCAGGGCGGTGGAATTGTCCTACAGGAACAAGGCCGAATATGACGCCACGATCGCCGTGCTGGCGTTGCAACGTTACAAGTTGGACAAGGGCCGGTATCCCGACAAACTTGACGATCTGCTCGCCGGCTATCTCGAGCGCCTGCCGATGGACCCGTACAGTGCCGGCCCGATGATTTATCGCAGCACAGGCGATGATTCCACGCTGTACAGCCTGGCCGCCAATTTCACCGACGATGGCGGGAGGCCGTTCAAGGACAACGACTGGGAACGCACCAGTGGCAACGATGCCGGCGACCACGTGTTCTGGCCCGTGCCGGTCAACAAGCCGGAGATCGAGGTGTCGCCCAACAAGCCGGCCCCGGCGGAGGCCCCGGCCTCGCAGCCGTCGGCGGAATGAGCGGCGTAGCGCATGGTCCTGCGGCCAAACGACGGCCGCAGGGCCATGGCACCCGACAGAATGTCATCCTGAGCGCAGCGAAGCATCTGGCCGTTGCTGCCCTTGGCGCTCTTGGCGTCTTGGCGGTTCGATGTCTTTGCCGTCATGGTCCTGCGGCAAACGACCGGCGTAGGACCATGCCATCCGGCGGCGCGCGGTGCCACTTACTGCGGTGTATCGTGTCCCCCTTCTGTCTGCCCGGCGCTCTTGGCGCCGGCGTCCTCGTGCGCGATGCCCAGAATCAGGGCCACGCCCACGCTCAGCACTGTCAGGACCATCGGCTCGTCCCAGCCGAGCCCCAGCTGCCCCACGTACGCGGCGATCACTGTCGCCAGCGCCACCCGCACCTTCCGGCTGCACAGCGGCCCGACCACCAACGCCACGATCTTGGTCAGACACTTCATGCACCTGCCCTCCCCTTGCTTCAGTAAGACACTCAAACTGACCGGCCTCATGCTGTCATGCTGAGCGAAGCGAAGCATCTCTCATCCTTGAGCGGTTGAGATTCTTCGCTGCGCTCAGAATGACACTTCCCCTACGCCTCTGCCCTCGTCTGCCGTTCCCGCCGTCGTCACGTTGTCACTTTGTCATGTTGTCACATTGTCATCCGTTCCGCCGCCCCACGCAGCCGCACCATCTCTCGCTCGTCCGCAGACCACAAGTAATAGACCGGCCGCGCGCCCATCAACTGTACGTACGCCGCTGCCATCTGGCGGGCGGTCATCGCGCGGATCCGCTCGACCGGGCGGCTTGTCGTCGTCTCCAGCCACCTGCGTACCCGTTGCGCCACGATCCGCCGCACGGCCGGCCTGCGGACGACAGCCCGCTCGAAATCCTCCGCCAGTGGATCGATGCCGAGCCGCCTGAGGGCCTCGCAGGCGTGCTGCTGTTCGGCGGGCGGGTCCGCCACGCCCAGGCGCACCATTCCGGCCCGCTCGAAGACCGGGTTGGCGGTCCCCATCGCCGCCAGGCACTCGACGTACCGCGTACCCACGAGCGGCAGCGTCCGGGCCACCAGCCAGCGCCCCAGGCCGCAGCCCCGCACGTCCGGATGGATCACCAGCCGGCGCAGGGTCCTGAAGTCCCGGTTGAGCTGGCGCCCCTGGCGGTGATAGGCCCCGCCGGTTGCGAGGTTGCGCATGCGCAGTGCCAGCGGCGGATACCCGTACACGACCACCCCCAGCGGCGCGCCTTCGGCCCCATCGCGCAGCACAAAGACCTTGTCCACCGGCCCCAGCCCCTGCCTCTGCCGGTAGTGCATCGCCTCAAAAAACCTGTAATCGTCGACCTGCCCGCGGCTGATGTGCAGCCCCCGAAAGAAACTGATCGGCCTGCCGGCAGGCTCGCACGCTTGCAGGCTCGGTGCCCGCCCCCCCAGGCACAGCAACCAGTCCGGCCGCAAATCGGCCTGCACGTCCTCGTGCGTCGTCGCCGCAACAAGACACAAGCCCCTCGACGATATGAGTTTTCTCAGGTTGAACGAGATCGCGCGGGCCAGCCGGCGGTGCAGCACCGCGCAGAACTCATCCACGATCAGCACCCATCCCGGCCGTTCGTCGCCGCCTGGCTGCCGCAAGCCCTTGCCGATGGCCATCGCCAACCGCAGACGAAACTGCTCCCCGTCCGACAGATCGGCCGGCCCGCGCAGCCACAGCCGCGGCTCGCCCAACCCGCACGCGGTCAGGACGGACAACGCCTCCGCCAGCGGACGACCCGGCGCAACCTGGTCCACAATGGCCGACCCGCGCCGCGGGTTCTGCCCGTCCACCCGGATCGCCCGGCCATCCAGCTGCCCCGCCAGGCACTCCAGCACCCCGCTTTTGCCGGACCCCGACGGCCCCGTCACCAGCAGGATCTGGCCGGCCCGAAGCCGCACATTCAAATTATCCACCAGCACGGCCCTGTCGGTCTTTGGAACCATCCCGAACCGCACCCGCACCTCCCGCCCCCGAGCGCTGGGCGGCACCGGCGCCGGGCTTACAGACACTCTCACGCGAAGAGAGCCCTCCGCAGCCATCCCGACCTTGCGGTCCGGCCGCATCGTTTTGCAGCTCTTCACCCCTTCTCCCCCCTGCATACGAGAGGGCCGGAATCTGCGCCATCCGTGCAATCTGCGGATCGCTTCTGCCCCCCAATGGGATTAGGCCGACGCCGCTTCCGGCCAAGGCAGTCCCATGTACCCATAGCATGGCCATCGTGAATGGCACCTGGATTTGCAAACCCCGGCTCCTGCCTGTACCCTACCGCATCGGTCGTAAAGTTGCGGGAATCGCGTATGCCGCCTGTCAGGCGGCCGGAGTTGGTGGCAATGGTCGTAGGCGTACCCAAGGAAGTGAAGGCGGATGAGTACCGCGTAGGCATGATCCCGGCCGGCGCCGAGGCGTTGGTCAAGGCCGGCCACGCCGTGTTGATCGAGGACGGGGCGGGGCTGGGCAGCGGCATTACCAACGAGGAGTACGCCAAGGCCGGGGCCCAGATCGTCCCCCGTGCCGACCAGGTCTGGGCCCGCGCCGACATGATCGTCAAGGTCAAGGAGCCCACCCCCCGCGAGTGGCCGTACATGCGGGCCGGCCAGACCGTCTTCACCTACTTCCACTTCGCCGCCGACAAGGCCCTGACCGAGGCGGTCCTGAACAGCGGCATCACGGCCGTGGCCTATGAAACGGTGTCTGACCGGAGCGGCCGGCTGCCGCTGCTGACCCCCATGAGTGAAGTCGCCGGGCGGATGAGCATCCAGGAAGGCGCTAAGTATCTGGAGAAGCCGATGCTCGGTCGTGGGATTCTGCTGGCGGGGGTGCCGGGCGTCGAACCGGCGACCGTCCTGATCCTGGGAGCGGGCGTGGTGGGCACCAACGCCGCCAAGATCGCGGCGGGCTTGCGAGCCAACGTGGTGATCATGGACATCAATCTCGACCGGCTGAGGTATCTGGACGACGTGATGCCGGCGAACGTGACGACGATCTATTCGGATGCCTACACGATTCGCCGGTACCTGGCGGTGGCCGACCTGGTGATCGGCGCGGTGCTGATCCCGGGCGCCCGCTGCCCGATCCTGGTGCGCCGGGAGCACCTCAAGCACATGAGGCCCGGGGCGGTGATCGTGGACGTCGGCGTGGACCAGGGTGGGTGCTGCGAAACCACCCGTCCCACCACGCACGCCAACCCCACCTATATCGTAGATGATATTGTGCACTACGGCGTAGCGAACATGCCGGGCGCGGTCGGGCGGACCAGCACGTTCGCCCTGACCAATGCCACGCTCCCCTACGCCATGCGCCTGGCGAACATGGGGTGGGCCAAGGCCGCCGCGCACGATCCGGGCCTGGCCGAAGGGGTCAACGTCGTGGCCGGCAAAATCACCAACAAGGCTGTGGCCGACAGCTTCGGGCTGCCGCACTGCGCGCTGCAAGACGCCGCGGCGCGCGCATAGTCCGCAAGCGGCCAGACGGGATGTAGATCGCATGAAACGCTGGATCATCGGTATTGGGATCGTCGTGCTGCTGGCAGGGGGCTTCATCTACTTCGTCAGCACGGGGGCCTTCAACCTGGAGTTCGCGCCGCTGAAAGGCGAGACCAAGAAGGCCGTCCGCAAGCGGCTTACCATCCCGATTCGCGCCTCCGGCCTGATCGAGCCGGCCAGCCCGCCCATCGAGATCAAGAGCAAGGCCAGCGGCGAGGTCAAGAAGATCTACGTCAAGGCGGGCGACCTGGTCAAACGGGGTGACCCGCTGCTGGAACTCGATCCCAAGGACGAGGAGCGCCGGCGGGACCAGGCCCGCGCGGAAATGCTCAGCAAGAAAGCCGTGTGGGAGAAGGCCCAGTACGCCCTCGCGCAGGAGGAGGCGAACTACGAGCCGAATGTCAAGGCCGCCACGGCGGCCGTTGCCTCGGCCCAGGCCATCGTCAACCGCCTCGAGTGGGAGTGGAAGAAGATCGACGACAGCTTCGCCAAGGGCGCGGCCACCCCGCAGGAACATGCCACGATGAAGGCCAGCTTCGAAGGGGCGCAAGCCGACCTCCGGCGGATGCAGGCCGAACTCGATCGGGTCCGCAACAGCAAGACGCTTCAGGACATTGCCAGGCAGGACGTGGCCCTCGCGCGCGAGGCGTTCCAGGCCGCCACCAAGGCCTATGAGGACGCAGAGGAGCGGCTGCGGGAAACCAAACTCTACGCCCCGATCGACGGCATGATCGCCAAGATCAATGTCCGCGTCGGCGAGATGATCCAGTCGGGCACCACCAGCCTGACCGGCGGCACCCTCCTGATGGCCATTGCCGACATCTCCGATCTCTACGTGACTGCCCAGGTCGACGAGGCGGACATCAGCACCGTGCTGAATCTGGCCCCGCCGCAGGCCCGACCCGGCATGCAGCGGGCCGCGGCCGTGATGCCGGATACGTCCGCCGCCGCCGCACGAGGCGATACGCCTCAGGCCGATCCGGCCGCGCCGGCGCCTGGCGCCGCGACGCAGCCGGCCGGGGTTCTGGGCCAAGGCAAGCCCGTCAAGATCAGCGTGGAGGCCTTCCGCGAGGAGACCTTCGAAGGCGTGATCGAGCACATCGCGCCCGAACCGCTCCGCCAGCAGTCGGTGGTCACCTACGACGTGCGGATCAAACTGACCAGCCCCAATCGCTACAAACTGCTCCTGGGCATGCAGGCCGACGCGGAGTTCACTCTGGAATCGGTCGACGCGATTGTGATCCCGGTCGACGCCGTGCGGATCCTCGACGGCGACACGGAGCGCGGCAGCAAGGGCGAACGCGGCGTATGGGTGCCGGTCAAGAACGGCGGCGTCTCGCCCGGCAAGCAGTGGCGGACTTGCCGCTTCGGCCTGGACGACGGAGCCGAGATCGAAGTCATCAGCGGCTTGAAGGAAGGCGAGGAGGTCTTCACGAAACTGCCGGTGATCCTCCCGAAGGACAAGGACAGGGGCGACGAAGGCGACAATGTCGCCAGATGACCCAGCGGCCTGGCGGCCCGGAACGCAACCCTTGAGCACGCCAACCACATCCAGTCAGCGATCCTCCGACGGCGGCCCGGCCGCCGCGGATGTCATCATCCGCCTCCGCGGGCTGACCAAGCACTACCGCATGGGCCATTCCGTCGTGAAGGCCCTGAACGGCGTCGACCTGGAAATCCGCCGCGGCGAGTTCCTCGCCGTCACCGGGCCCAGCGGCAGCGGCAAGAGCACTCTCATGCATATCCTCGGCTGCCTCGACCGCCCCACCGAGGGCACCTACGAACTCAACGGCGAACGGGTCAGCAGCCTCTCCGACCGCAAACTCGCCGTCGTCCGCAACCGACAGATCGGTTTCGTGTTCCAGACCTTCAACCTGATCAACCGCACCTCGGCCGTGGACAACGTGGCCGTGCCGCTGATCTACGCCCGCCAGAGCAACACTCGCGCCGCGGCCCGCGCCGCGCTGGAGCAGGTAGGTCTGGCCCAGCGGGCCCGCCACCGGTCCTCGGAACTGTCCGGCGGCGAGCGGCAGCGGGTCGCCATTGCCCGCGCGATCGTTAATCAACCGGCGCTCCTGCTGGCCGACGAGCCGACCGGCAACCTCGACTCCGCTACCGGCGAGCAGATCATGGACATCTTCAAGCAGCTCCATCGCACCGGCGTGACGATCGTCGTGGTCACGCACGAACCCGATATCGCCGCCCAGGCGCAGCGGATCGTCCGCATGCGCGACGGGAAGATCCTCGAGGACCGCCCTGTCACCGCCCACGAGCAGCAGACATATTTGCAGCCCGCCGCGCAGAGAACTGATACCTGTTAGAGAATTGATAATTGTTTATGGTTAATGGTACCGGCAACCGGGCCACTTCACCTTGTCGTTTTGCTTGCCGTAAGCGCCGTCGAAGGGTCAGCCGTTCCGACACGCAGCCCTCGGCCCCCAGTCCTCAGCCCTGACCTGTCGCCACGTCCCCGATGCTCGATGTGCGATACCCGACCCCCGACCCCCGACCCCCGATACCCGACCCCCGACCCCCGATACCCGACCCGACGC
>Ga0315298_1011788_pt1 | contig 10179 bp, 8 predicted proteins | sample WHS_1_MG_FD_203077 | JGI IMG/M metagenome (GOLD analysis project Ga0315298, IMG submission 203077) | Extremophilic microbial mat communities from Washburn Hot Springs, YNP, Wyoming, USA - WHS_1_MG | ecosystem: Environmental > Aquatic > Thermal springs > Hot (42-90C) | place: USA: Wyoming...
ATACACGTGATAATCACTATTATCGCGCGTAGTGCAATTATTCGGGTTGCTATCGCCCCAGTGCCGGCCTATCGGTCGAATCATGGTCGATCAACCTCCAGAATCAGATCGCGTTCTCGACGGTGAGATCCTGGCCGATCCCGCGGAAAACCAAGGCATGGCGGTCGCGCCGGATCTGACACCGGCTGGCCAGGTCGCCCTGGCACAGGCTCAGGCCTTCGCGCGCCAGGCGGTCTCGCCCGCGACCCTGCGCGCCTACAAGGCGGATTGGACCCATTATGCCGCATGGTGCGATCGCACCGGCTTTGTCCCCGTTCCGGCAACCCCGGCCGTGGTGGGCGCTTATCTCGCCAGCCTCGCGGGCTCTCATGCGCCGACCACGATCCGCCGGCGCCTGGCGGCAATCGGCACGATGCACCGGTTCAATGATCTGCCGTGGAACCCGGCTCATGGCGATATCCAGCATCCCCTGCGCGGGGCACTCCGTAACCACGGTCGCGCGGTGCAGAAGGCGGCGGCATTGACACTGCCGATGCTGCGCCAATTGGTCGCCACCTGCGATCGCACCGCGCGCGGCCGGCGCGATCGCGCCTTGCTGCTGATCGGCTTTGCCGCGGCGCTGCGCTGCTCGGAACTGGTGGCGCTGCAGGTCGATGATATCGCCGAGGACGCGCGCGGGCTGCGACTCCGCATCCGGCGCGGTAAGACCGATCAGGTAGGGGAGGGGGCTGAGATCGGCGTGCCGCGGGGCCGCCATGTCGAGACCTGTCCGGTCCGGGCGTTCCAGGACTGGATGGAGATCGCCACCCGCAAGTCAGGACCCTTGTTCCGTCGGATCAGTACTGGCGACACCATTGGGGATGTCGGGATGCATCCGGATGCCGTGCGGCGGATCCTGGCGTATCGCGCCGAGATGGCCGGGCTGGTGATCGTAGGGTTCGATCGGTTGAGCGCCCACGCGCTGCGTGTCGGCTTCATCACCGAGGCCTACGCCAAGGGCGTACGAGATGAGGATATCATGCGCCACACGCGTCACCGCACCCAGAGCGTAATGCGCGGCTACGTCCAGCGCGCCGGTCTGGTCAGTGACAGCCCGGCCGGCATGCTCGATCTCTGATGGCGCTGCGGTTTCCGTGGGAGACCGAGCCTGGCCCTCCCGAACCGGTCATCACGCCGGCGCGCCAGCCTCTGCCGCCCGCGCTGCCAAAACCGCGAGGGCGTCGGCCGTCTGGCGCTGCCCGAATGGATGCACCGCAGCCCGCAACGCCCATTTCGATTTGGCGGTTTCACCACCTGACGATCAAAGGCCCCTCGGCCGAGCTCGAGGCGTTTGCAGCGGCCGCGCGGGGCCCCGGGGTCCCCTGGGAGATCAATGGCGCGACGATCGAGGAGGATATTTTTATCCGCGCGGTGAGCCACACTGGCGGGCAGCGGAGTCTTTCGGTCGCGGGTTGCCGGATTCTCGCACGTCAGTTCCGCGAGCGGATCGAGGCCCGCGAGGCCAGGGCAAGAGACCGGATCGGGGTCAGCCGTGCATGCCCGTTCGATCTGCAGGTCCTGGTCCCGATCCCAGGGTCGATCCTGACGCTCGGACATGATCATCCGACGGCGCTGGCCTGGTTGTCCCGCCATTGGGGGATCAGTGATCTGCCACGACAGGTGATTATCCGCCCTGACGCGGGGCCGGGGCGACGGCAGAAAACCGGTCATGGCGTTTTCGGCTATGGGTTCTTCACGGCGCAGACCTCACCGCGACCGGCACTCATCGCTATTGCCGAGGCCTGGCCGGGTCTGAAATTCCAGCTGCTGCCGATCTCAACGGATTGATCGTCGCGATGGATGGGTCATCCGGCGCGGTTGACGGGGCAGGGGAGGGGGGATCGCCGCATCTGACGCTGGATGGGTTCGACGGATCGCTGGCCCTTCTGCTGGCCCAGGCGCGGGCGCATCAGATTGATCTGTCGACGCTGCGTTTGCCTGAACTGATCGACCAATTGGCTGCCCGATTGGAACAGGCGCGGGCGACCATCCCGCTGGGCCATAAGGCGGATTGGGTGGTGATGGCATCCTGGATTCTGCTGTTGCGGTCTGACCTGCTGTTGCCACGGGATGCGCCGGCGCATCAGGCGGCCGAACGACGTGCGTCCGATCTGCGGGATCGTTTGGTTGCGTTGCAGGAAATCCAGGCGTTGGCCGCGTGGCTGGACCAGCGGCCGCAGTTGGGGCGTGATGTTTTTGCCCGCGGCCGATCCGAGGCGATCGGAAGCGTGATCGGCGGTTCGATCGAGGTCGATATGATCGCCTTTCTCTGGGCGTGTCTTGAGCAGTTCGATGATCCCGCCGACGTCGTCGATACAAGGCCGATCTATCGACTGCCGGCGCTGGACCTGTATGATATTCCGGAAGCCCGCGACCGGATCTTGCGACTGCTCACCGAAAACGGGGAGGCGCTAAGCCTCGATCGGCTGTTGCCGGGCTCCAACCAGCAGACGGCCCAACCCCAGACGGAAACCCGGTTGCGTCGGCGCTCGGCGTGGTCGAGTACGTTCGTGGCCAGCCTGGAACTTGCTAAGCAAGGTGATGTCGCGCTGGCGCAGGCGGAAAACTTCGATACCATCATCGTCAGCGCCGGTTCCGGCGACCAACCTCTTCCAAATATTTCTTCGATGCCTTCCGCCCCTCCATAGCCCCATCCTCTCAAGAGTTGGAGCCTCCGGCAAACCCGGGGCGGTTCAGGGCGGTTCAGCCCCCGATGACCACGTCAACCTCACATAGCCTGGCAATCACCAAACCTGACTTGACCCATGCAACTAAACTGATCATCGGGTTTTTATTGGGCACTTTCTGCCGCCAGATCCGCGATCCTGGAGATCAGGAATTTTTCGGAAGTTTCAGTCCATGCTGCAACAAAAGCGAGATCACGAAGCCGATGGCTGCTCTGTAGACGGACAAGTCGGCCATTGGCGATATCATCCTGAACGATGGCTGGCGGTATTACGGCGATCCCGATGCCATCGAGCGCCATGCGAATGAGTGTTGCCATCGACGCACTCGCGAAAATTCGTGGTGGACCGCCACTCGAACGCTTGAGCAGATCAGCTACCTCCGCATAAGGTAGCGTACCCCGGGCAAAGGTCAAAAACGGATGTCGTTTGAGATCCGCGATTTCGATCTTTTCTTTGGGCAGGTCTAGGGTGGGGCTGGCGATGAAGTCAACCGGAAAACAGGATAGGGGGCGCTCCTGCAGGGCTGGCACACCGACCGGACCGACCATGAAAGCAAGATCAATCTGCCCTTGTAGAAGGAAAGTCCGCAATTCAGTCGAAATGTCGACATCCAGTTCGAGCGTAAGCCTGGGATAGATCGTATTGAATTTTTCTAGAAAACTCGGCAGCCATGTGTGGACGACGGTCTCGGACACTCCAAGACGCAGGGTTCCCCTTCGCGCCGCGGGGTCTCCAATCCTGTCAACCAGTTCTCCCCGGAGCTCCAGGATCCGCTCGGCATAGTCGCAGGCCAGCCGCCCCTCCGGCGTCAGGACCGCGCGCCGGCCTGAGCGGTCAAAGAAGGAAACACCAAGAGTTGTCTCGGCTTCGGCGATACGAAGGGAGATCGCGGGTTGAGTCGTGTTCAGGGTTCGTGCCACCTCACTGAAACTACCTAGGCGAGCAATCAAAAGAATCGTTTCCAACGCCTTGCAGTCGATTGAACTTCCAGCGCGCTTCATAAGTTTATTTTATTCAAAACGATCAAAAATGACAATTGGGAAAAATCATAAAAGCAGCAGATGCTAAGCAAACAGAATGCGGAGAACGTCGATAATGCAGGAAATATCCGGTGAAACGGTTCGTATGCGGTGCCGTCGTGGCGAATTGACCGGGCCGACAGCCGGCCTTGCACCAGGTTTGTTGCAGGCAAATCTCGTTCTGTTACCAAAGAAACTTGCCGGCGATTTTGGCAAATTTTGTCGGCTCAATCCCCGTCCATGCCCGCTCCTTGGTGTTACGACGGCCGGAGATCCGTCGCTGCCAGCACTTGGGCGGCATATCGACCTCCGAACCGACTTGCCAAGGTATCGAGTATGGGTCGGAGGCGAATTGACCGACGAACCCTTCCATATCAAACGCTATTGGCGGGATGATATCGTCGGCTTTGCACTTGGTTGCTCGTTTTCATTCGAGTCAGCACTCATCGCCGCAAGCATCCGGCTCCGCCATATTGAGGAAGGGCGCAATGTCGCGATGTATCGCACCGATATCTCGTGTGAACCGGCCACTCCATTCGCCGGACCGATGGTGGTTTCAATGCGACCTATCCGCGCAGAGGATATCACCCTTGCTATTGAGGTTACGGCCGCAATTCCCAATGCCCATGGCGCACCTATCCATATCGGTGATCCAGCCGCAATCGGTATCAGCGATCTCCAAAAGCCGGATTATGGCGATCCGATCTGTCTGAATCCGGGCGAGGTTCCCGTGTTCTGGGCTTGTGGCGTGACACCCCAAGCAGCGCTCGAGGCGACGCATCCCGAGTTCGCGATCACGCATTATCCCGGATCGATGCTGGTCACAGACCGCGCTGCAGGCGATCCGGTCATGATCACGGTGCCGGAAGGCACCGATCACTGCTCCGGGTGAACGGAGCCCGCATAGAGAAGGAAAACCAATATGGCTTCGTTCAAATCGGCAGATATTCATGATTTTGCCACCGATGTCGTTCCGGTGGAACACCGGCGTTGGCACTGGCTCAGCATCGGCAATGTGCTGATCGGCGTCGCCACAGCCATGTTTTTCATGGCCTGGGGCGGTGAACTGACCCATAAATTTGGTGGCCTGACGACAATCCTGTCCATGATCATAGGTACGATCATAATCGGCGGAGCTGGATTCCTGTTTGCCCTGCTCGGCTCGCGATACGGCCTCAGCAGCAACCTGCTTTCCCGTGAGATTTATGGCCGCTACGGCAGCGCGATCGCGACCTTCATCTATGCATTCAATTACGTGATGTTTTTTGCCTTCGAAGGCGCCATCATGATAGCCGCGATACATCTTTTTCTGCCGGATATGCCATCTTGGGTGATCTACTTCGTCTTTACCGTCGTCATGATCCTACTTGCTGTCTATGGCATGAAATTGATGGCACGATTCATGTGGCTGACATTGCCCATTTATATCCTCGGCGTCGTCCTCTTGTTCGCGTTTCACTCGAAACTCGGTACCCTGTCGCTTGCCAGTTGGGCCGGAGCCGGCCCCCGCTTCAACATGGGGGCACTTGGCGGAGCGGTAGCAACCGTTTTTGCCCTGATCACCATGTCAACCCAAGGCGCGGATTACGGCCGTATGTTGAAGCCCGGACACATCCGGATTGGTAGCCTCGCACTTGGATTTGGCGTCATGTTCGTGACCTTCTGTCTTGTCACCCTGCTGGGCTCATATGTCGGCACGTCGTTGGGTCAGACGAACCCCGGAAAATATTTTGTCTCCACACTGGGCGGATTCGGGCTGTTGGTCGTGCTGATCACCCAGATCAGAATTAACATTGTCAACATGTACACCGGCTCTCTCGCCTATTCGAATACTCTGGGCATGGTCGGTGTGAAAGACAAAGCGTTGGTACGGCCTCTCGCGGCGATGGTCGTCGCTGTCGCCGGAGTACTGCTGATCGCTCTTGGTATCTTCACACACCTCCTTGAGGTTCTGACCATCGAAGGGCTCTTCATCATGGCCTGGGGAGCCAGTGTGATTTCGTATTACTGGCTGGCAGGCAGGCCGGCCGCGAATACCCCGGAAATCAATCCCGACCGGTTACGTGGTTTTGAACCGATAGGGATGATCACTCTGGTAATCAGCCTAGTTGTTTCGATCCCACTCGAATTGAATGTTCTTGGGCCCGATCTGTCAGTCTTAGCCCCGTTCATCAACATAGTGCTGGCGCTCGGCCTGCCTGTGATTATTTTCCGCTTCGTGCCTGGCTACCGCATATCAAACATGGAAACAATCGGCACGGCTTCGTGAGCCACCAATTTTTGAACCAACGCTTTGGAGACTGTCTAGTGTCTGAAACTGATACAAGCTGGCGATTCTGGATCGATCGGGGCGGCACCTTCACTGATCTGATTGGTCTGGCATCGGATGGCCGCCTCGTGACACGCAAACTGCTGAGCGAAAATCCCGAACGCTACGACGACGCAGCAATCGCCGGTATCAAGGATGTGCTGGATGTCGCGCAGACCGACCCGATCCCGTCCGGACTTATCCATTCGGTCCGGATGGGTACAACGGTCGTGACCAATGCGCTACTCGAACGCAAGGGCACTCGCACAACCTTTGTTACAAACCGGGGCCTCGGCGATGTGCTGCGGATCGGTACCCAAGCGCGACCCCGGCTATTCGATCTTGCGATCACGCTGCCTTCGATGCTTTACGAGACGGTTATCGAAGTCGATGGCCGCATTTGTGTCGACGGCACCGAAACCACACCTCTAGGCGAAAAGGCCGCGCGGGCGGCGCTGGAGTCCGCGAGAGCGGATGGCATCGAAGCTGTAGCAATCGCTTTGATGCACGCCTGGAAAAATCCAGTTCATGAAATGCGCCTTTCGGAAATCGCGCGGGAGGTTGGATTTACTCAAGTTTCTGCAAGCCATGTCGTCAGCCCGTTGCTGCGTCTTGTGCCTCGTGGCGACACCACGGTCGTCGATGCTTATCTCTCGCCGATCCTCCGCCGCTATGTAGATAAAGTAGCTAAATCTCTAGATGGAACCCCTCTTTATTTCATGCAGTCGCATGGCGGGCTTGCGGAGGCGTCAAGCTTTCAGGGTAAGGATGCGATCCTTTCCGGCCCTGCCGGCGGCATCGTCGGCGCAGTACGTTCGGCCGAGGCCGCCGGCTTTCGCAGCATAATCGGCTTTGACATGGGAGGTACCTCGACTGATGTCGCTTTGTACGATGGGACGTTCGAACGGAGCTTCGATACTGACATTGCCGGTATAAGGGTGCGTGTGCCGATGATGTCGATCAACACGGTCGCGGCCGGTGGTGGTTCGATCCTGCATTTCGATGGTGCGCGTTTCCGTGTCGGTCCGGAATCTGCTGGTGCAACACCCGGGCCTGCTTGCTACCGGCGCGGCGGTCCCCTGACGGTCACCGATGCCAATCTCTGCCTTGGCAAAATTCAGCCAAGCCACTTCCCGGCGGTATTCGGCCCGAATGGCGATCAGATGGTCGATGCCCATATCGTTCAGGAGCGATTTGCTATGGTCGCTCAAGAGGTCAGTCGGGCTACTGGCATTATAAGAAGTCCTCATGAAATCGCTGAAGGCTTTCTCGATATCGCGATCGCGAACATGGTTAAAGCGATCAAGCAGATCTCAATCCAGAAGGGGCAGGATCCGAAGCGCTTCGCTCTCACCTGCTTTGGCGGCGCCGGCGGGCAGCACGCCTGTCTGGTTGCCGAAGCACTTGGGATGGATACTGTATTTATCCCTAAGTTCGCAGGCGTTCTCTCGGCGTTCGGCATGGGCCTCGCTGAACTCGGCACGGTGCGCCAACGTGCAATTGAACGACCACTCGCTACTTCCGCCGATGAAATCACCTGCGCCATCGCCAATCTCTCTGATGAAGCCTGCGCGGCTGTGATCGCTCAGGGTGGCGATGCCGCGACAATTCGTGTTACGGCACAGCTTCACCTGCGCTACGAAGCAACCGAGGCAATTTTGCCGATCCCTGCGGACGTTGCCGACCACGGGACTGCTTTCAATGAAGCCCATGCGACCAGGTTCGGTTTCGCAATTCCAGGAAGGCCGGTCATCGTCGATGCAGTATCGGTTGAAGCGATCGCACCGGGTGAGAATGTCCATGAACTGACCCCACTGAGCCGAGAAATGCCTCTTACCCCGGTCGACACAGGCTCGATCTGGAGTCGAGGCGAGATCCGTCATGCCAGCATATTCGACCGACTCGATCTGCGCCCGGATGATGAGATTTCCGGACCGGCAATCATCTGCGATGCCAATGCAACCACGATCGTCGAGCCGGGCTGGATCGCTCAAATCACCCCCCCCGACAATCTGATCCTACGTCGCCAGAGCGAGGCGGAACGACGAGTGCCGAATCCGGATGCGCCGCCTGATCCGGTTCTTCTCGAACTCTTCAACAACCTGTTCATGAGTGTCGCCGAACAGGCTGGCGCGGTCTTGCAAAACACGGCCCAAAGCTTGAATATTCGCGAAAGACTCGACTTCTCCTGCGCCATCTTTGATGCTGGTGGACGCTTGGTTGCAAATGCGCCGCATGTGCCGGTCCATCTCGGATCGATGAGTGAAAGCGTCCGCCATATCATCAAAACCCGCGGGGACACTCTCTGTCCTGGAGACGTGATCGCTTTGAACAATCCGAGTGCCGGCGGTACCCATCTGCCCGATATCACAGTAATTACACCGGTTTTCGACCCTGACGGTACCGAAATCCGGCTTTTTACCGGCGCGCGCGGGCATCATGCGGATATCGGCGGCATTACGCCAGGCTCGACCCCACCAAGTGCGACAACTCTTGTTGAGGAAGGCGTAATTATTGACAATTTTCTACTCGTCGATAAGGGCAAATTCCGCGAGGTCGAATTTCGCGAACTCTTGCTTTCCGCTCGTTTCCCGGCCCGCAATCCAGAGCAGAACATCGCCGACATAAAGGCCCAGATAGCGTCTAATCACGCGGCGGCAGCGGGTTTAGATGCGATCGTCGCCCGGTACGGTTGGAAATTGACTTCGGCTTATCTGCGCCATGTGATGGCTAATGCCGCCGAGCATGTTCGCCGTGTCATCGACCGGATCGGCGACGGGCGCTTTACCTATCGCATGGATGATTCCAGCGTCATTGCGGTGCGCGTCGCTGTCGATCGGGCTGCACGTCTCGCAACGGTCGACTTCACTGGCACTGGCGCACAGCACAGCGGCAATTTCAACGCCCCACGTGCGATCACACAGGCCGCTGTGCTGTATGTCTTCCGCTGCCTGGTCGGAGAAGATATCCCGCTCAACGAAGGCTGTCTTGAGCCGATCGAACTTATCATTCCGGAAGGATCGTTCCTCGATCCCGCCTCCGGCGCCGCCGTTGTCGCCGGCAATACCGAGGTCAGTCAGGCCGTGTGTAACGCTCTATTCGGCGCACTCGGCGCGGTTGCGTGTAGCCAGGCGACGATGAACAACTTCCTGTTTGGCGATGCGAAGCGACAATATTACGAAACAATCTGCGGAGGAGCCGGTGCGGGACCAGGTTTTGCGGGTGCCTCTGCCGTCCAAACCCACATGACCAATACACGGATGACCGACCCTGAGGTTATGGAATTGAATTATCCAGTCACTGTCGAGGAGTTCTCGATCCGGCGAGGCTCAGGAGGTGCGGGAGCCTGGAGCGGCGGCGATGGCGCAATCCGCCGTCTGCGCTTTCATGCCCCGATGACGGCGGTGATCCTTGCCTCCCGCCGCGAAGTGCCCCCGTTCGGTCTTGATGGCGGAGGTGACGGTGCGGTCGGACAGCAATGGATCGAACGTGCCGATGGTACCTATGAAATCTTGCCCGGTAGGGCCGAGACATCCGTCGCTCCAGGGGACATATTTGGTATCGCCACTCCAGGTGGCGGAGGTTACGGCTGAAGCAACTGAACGGTATCCATCTGGCGAAGATCGCGGCCTGATTTCAGGGCGGCATATACCCGTCTCTGGAGTAGGGCGATCAGACTGCTTCTACGGCTGATATCTGACTTTGACTGGCACTGTCAGGTTTACGCGTCGGCGGCGTGATCATAGTGGTGTAGGATGATTTCGGTGGTCTCTCCGTTGCCTTTGAAGGGCTATCGCTTTCCTCGCCCAGTGATCTCTTTCGCGGTCTGGGCCTACTACCGCTTTGCAATGAGCTTGCGCGATGTGGAGGATCTTCTGGCGGCGCGAGGCGTGCTGATCAGCCACGAGACTATCCGGGCCTGAGTGAATCGCCTGGGTTCGCGGTCATGGGGCACACGTGATTAAACATCTCGTATTTTCCACGAACTTTTAGAGGGTGATTTTGGGCGTGTATCTAGGCTGCGACCTGGGTCTCTGGCGGTTTGCTGATCGTGAGTAACCGCTTTGGCATTGATATTTTTAAGCTTTTTAGGATTTCGCTGACGCCGGGGCTGATTTTTGTTCGC
>Ga0315298_1011790_pt1 | contig 10179 bp, 10 predicted proteins | sample WHS_1_MG_FD_203077 | JGI IMG/M metagenome (GOLD analysis project Ga0315298, IMG submission 203077) | Extremophilic microbial mat communities from Washburn Hot Springs, YNP, Wyoming, USA - WHS_1_MG | ecosystem: Environmental > Aquatic > Thermal springs > Hot (42-90C) | place: USA: Wyoming...
TGGAGTAGAAAAATTCATCAATCTTATAGTGATTGTTTTTATAATATCAATGATATTTTTGTTTTTCATTTTGGTGTGGAGGCTAATATCATGAAAAGAGAAATTTTATCAAAAGATGAAGATGAAAAATATAGTGAATATGGGAAATGGATAGTAATTGGTGGTACGCTATATATTGTGTTAATACTTTTTTTAGTTATATGGAGGTTTTTCTTATGAAAACTCTTGAAGAATTTTTTGTAGAAGAAAAACAAAAGGAATACATCGTTAGAACAAAGAGGGAATATACAGAAGAGGACCTCCCATATGAGATAAGAAAGAACATAAAAAGATGGCTTGAAAAAGTTAAAAAAATGGATCTCACAAAAGATCAGGAAAAGCTTATTGAATTGATTGAAGAAGGGGCAAATTTGAAAATACAGAAGGGCAAGAAAAAGGATGTGATTGAAATTGTTCCAAGATATTCGCCATATTTAATTCTTCAGCTTTATAAAAGCCTGCAGGTGAGGAAATGATTTTTCAAATAATAATGATATTAAATTCAATATTTTATTTCTTTGATAGTGTCTTTTTAGGATTCGTAGGATCAATAAAAGTCTATGGTTATGAAATTGATTTTGGGTCATTAACAATCATATATATTATGACATCTGCGGTTTTCACTGCTGAATTCGTTATATATGAAAAAATAATCAAAAGGGAATTAAAAGTTTATGGGAGGTTGAGGGATTGATAACTGAAGAAATGATAACTTTTGAAGATATAATTAATGATCCAGAACTTCAAAAAAGAATAATATTTGAAGTATTAAATGATAGTTTTGAAAAATCTGTGAAAAATATAATTGGTTATGTTCAGAAGCATTATAAATTAGATCTTGATTCAACTGAGAGAATGCAATTAAGAAGTATTTTTGTAAATAATCTACTAAAAATGAAAAAAAATGGATTAGTAATTAAAAAGGAAAAAGGATATATTTTATCTAGATATAATAGAGTGTCTCATATTTTCTCAGATTACTAGGTCCATAATTTTTCTCTTTGGTCTTTCCAAAATTTGGTTTAGAAGTATAATGATATTATAAGATACAATTTTCAATCCTACTGAAATATCATAATCCCTGTTTCTTTCAAACCAAATATATTCACATTCGAGCATCTCTTCTAGTATAGCAAATGTTCCTTCTATCCCCTTATATTAAGAAATACCTTTATGTCTCTTCTATCCTAATCTCTATGCTTTTTTCTTGCATCCGAAAGCCTTGTATCAACAATTCCTCTTTTCCTGTTTATATCTATAACAGTAGTAATCCTTGTGTTCTTCTATGAAAAATGCCTATTTGACAGTTTGAAATGCTTTTTTCTTTAAATAGAAGAAAAGCCATTTCAAACTATAAAAGTATTTGAAGTACGTATTTTTAAAATTTAATTTATAGGTATAAAGAAAGTCATTGAACTGTGTTACACTAATTTTTGAATGATAATTTTGATAGAATTATTAAACAAATCTATTTAAATTACTTTTTACAGGCAAATCTAAAAAGTTAGAAGATGAAACCTTTAAATATAAAACAAAATTATATAATTAACTCATTTAAAATATCACTTATTAAAACCCTAGGCAATATCACGGGCTTTTTAATTTCATCTTTAATTAGCTGTTGAGCCTCAATGGGATATCCTATACAGTCCATTATTACCAACTCTGTATTCCTATTAATTTTATTACACAAATTTAAATAATCCTCTCTTTTACTTTTATATGGCGATATTGAATAAATATCTACATTTTCAAAATATCTCCATTTCTCCCTAGTTTCAGAAATTTGAGTATTTGAAGGAATTAACACTGTTAATTTATTTTTAGGTTGTGCAATACTTTTAACTACATTGAATAATAAAACTGAAGGTTCAATCATTAATTTATTTGATTTTAATTCTGGAAACTCTCCAGTGCATAACAATATAATTATTTCATTATTTTTTTCCAGTTTATTTATGCAATTTTGCATTCTATTAATAATTTTTCCCTTACTTAACATGACCTCTCTTCCATCACGAAGCCTTGAAACTAAGATATAATCATCCTTATTTTCTGGGGCAAGATCAAGAATCTCTTGATATGATAAATCATCTAAAGCACCACACTCCGATATTTCAAAATTCTTTCTTAATAATTGTTCTATATCTTTTAAAACATCCAACCTAGGGGATTGCCCAATTGTTACAAATCCAACCTTCATAAGTTCACCTTCTATTTTTTATACAAATGTTTCATTGTGCCATATAACTTAATTAGTTTATTGAATTCCTCCTCATCATACAATTTCAAATTATTTTGTGTAAATTCCTTTGCCACCTCTATAATAAATCTTCCTGCCTCTTCCATATCTACAATCCTATTTGCACCAGTTGCTGAACCAGGAATTGGTATTTCAGAAGTTGTGGCAACACCTACTACCGGGGCAGAAGTTACTGTAGAGGGTTGCATTATACTGTTAATATGACTGATCCCATTTCCATAGGGGGTTATATCCTGCATTGTTATAGGTACAACTCTTGGGGGCTTTCCTGTTACAATTTCCATGATCCTGAGAAGGTCATTGCTCACCTTTAATATCCATCCATCCTTCACTGTTGGTGTAATAGCGAATCCATTCCAATTTATAATTTTATTACCCTTGGTGGTATCCACGGATAAAATTGCATCAGCATTTTTGTCCACTTCATTCTCATTCATTACATCCATATCAACAGGTGATCCCATAAATGGCACAGGATCATGTGGTATTATAGGCGCTTTCGGGCATATGTGTGTTGCTACAATAACATCCCCCCTTAACCTATCCCCTTTCTTTTTCATATATGCTAACTTCAATGCAACTGAAAGTGATATTATGGCACCATCTGCATCAGATACTAAACCAATTTTATGTGGCCTTGCACCTATGCCCCCTAATCTTCCAACTACTTCAAGGGTTGGCATTTTCTCACCCAATGATTTGCCTTCACTTCCCGGTATCAAAATCTTTATAAAATCTGTAAATTGATCCTTTTCTCCAATTCTTTTTACTATAATATTTTCTACGCCTTTTCCGCTTAGAAAGTCTTTAACCTTTTCTCCATTTATTTCCGAATCTTCCAAAAGATTATAGATTTCTATTATTTGAGATAACATTTCTATTCCTCCATTATTTTTTCTATAGGAATATAATTAAAATCAAATCCAAAATGTTTCGGTCCTAACACTCTAAGTCCATTTTCATCTCTAAATATTTTATTTGCTCTTTTACCCAGTACAGCTACTTCATCTCCTTCTTTCAGTAAATTATTTGGAATTGGTTGACCATCTTTTAATCTAACTACCATAATTAAATCCGGACTCATTACATATGGTTCATTATTTAACCAAGTAATATGATTTTCATTTTTAAACCAAATTTTAAATATGTTATATTGGAATTCTTTTATCCCTTCAATTTCATGATATCCGATCATATATCCATCTCTATTTTCCCACATTTTATTTTTTACTTTTCCTTTAAATAATAAATAACCTTCCGTTTTTTCAATGATTGCATCTATTGGATCTTTATTATTTTCTCTGGCTTCTCTTATTGATTTCCCTACCATATATGACTCACTTAATGTACCTTTAATTATTGCCTTTTTAACGTCTTCGCATTTTAATAAAAATCCAGATTCTCCAGCTGACCCATACCCAGAATTCCCATAAGGAGCTTGAGCTATCAATTTTCCTAATTTTTCAGCAACTAAATTATTAACTACATCTTTAATAATGGTAATATTACCGTAATAATCAACAGCTACAATTGGTGTAATTTTAAAGTTAAACAAATTTGGAGTGGATTGAATAATTTCAGGTACTGCTCTCCCAGCATAATCACCATCAATATATATCTTATTTTTATTTATTGCAACATCTAAAGGTCTTGTAGAATTTCCACCTCCTAATTCGACAGGAACAATTGCATCAGCAGTAATATTTGTAAAATTTTCTAACTCTTCCATCGCATTTATTAAAGGATTTTCTGTAATTTCAGTATTCAATCCTAATTTCTGAGCTTCTTTAAGTATTTCTGAAGTTTTACTAGAACTACTACCCATCCCAAATACCGAAATGCACCAATCTATTTCCACCTCATCTATGTTTTCCCATGTCAATTTTTTATTTGATCCTAGATTTTTTAAAAGTAAATTTTTCCCCCTTTCTGGATCCCCACCACCACCAACACCAAATAAAGTTACACCCCGAACAAAATCTTCTATGTCTTTTAAATTCTTTAGTATAATTTCTCCCATGGCTATTTTAAAATGCTATACGTATTTAAAAATTTTGGAGATATAAATTAGTAAAATGTAAAAACAAAAATATTATTATTAAACACTTTAAAAACTTAAATTTCCAAAATATTTAAATATAACCAAATTGTAACTTAAAAAAGGTGATTGTATGAACAGAAAAACCTTATATGGAGTGATTGCTATTTTGGTTGCTATTATAGTGATTGTCTCTGCAATTGCAGTAATTTCGATACAACCTAAAAAAACTACCACAACCACCCCAATAACATTTACTATTGGAGTTACTCAAGGAACTAAAACATTAGATCCCGCAATTGCGATGGATTTTACAAGTGATGTTGCTGTAAATAATTTATATGACAGTCTTTTTAGCGTGGCATTGGAAAATGGTAGAACTGTAGTGGTTCCTAATGTAGTAACTTCATATACTGTTTCTCCTGATGGATTAAACTATACATTAAATATTAGGCAAGGAATATTATTTCATGATAATTCAACCTTGACTGCATATGATGTAGCCTTTTCATTTAATAGAATGTTAACTATTAATCAAGGCCTTACATATCTATGGAGTGGTATTTTAACTGCTGGAAATGTTACTGCTTTAAATAGCACTGCTGTAAAAGTACATCTTTTAAAACCATATGCTCCCTTCATTGCTACTTTGGTGAATGTCTATGTAGTAAATGAGAAATTAGTGATGCAACATCTATTATTTAATACAACTTTCCATTTTGGAACTTATGGAGATTATGGGATTACTTGGCTTTCATCTCATGATGCGGGAAGTGGTCCTTATACATTAGTTTATTATGATCCAACAACTAAAGTAGTATTTAAAAAATTTTCTGAATATTGGAAAGGATGGGGTAGTAATCAACCAGATACTGCTGTAATGGAAGTATTTACAGAAGAGGCTTCAGTTAAAATGGCCATGGAAAGTGATACCATAGATATGACTGATTATACATTGGCTATATCTACATATGAGGCACTAGCTAATGTATCAGGTATTATAGTAAAAAAGGATCCAAGTTATAATTTATTACATATTATGATGAACTGTAAAATGCAACCCACAAATAATTTATATGTTCGTCAGGCATTTTCATATGCATTTGATTATAATACTGCTATAACTAAAATTTTGCCAGGGGACGTTCAGGCACAAGGTCCTGTAGTTAATACAATGTATGGCCATAATGATAGCGTATTAACATATAATTTCAACCTAACAAAAGCCAGGGAGCTTCTAAATAAATCAGGATATACTCCATCTCAACTTTCGGCTATGAACATGAAAATAGTATATGTAAATTCATTAGAATGGGAAGCACAAATAGCAGCCATGTTTAAGTATGATTTAGCCCAATTAGGTATAAATATAACATTAGAACCTTTACCTTGGATGCAAATGGTGTCCCTAACATCGAATTATACTACGGAACCAACATTTTTCATATTATCAAGCACTGCACCATATCCAGATCCTAGTTATTACTTAATGAGATATACAATGAATGCTACAGGTTATACTTCTGCATTTTTCTATAAAAATCAATCATTATCAAATTTAATAATGAAAGCAGTAACTACCTTAAATAACTCCGAGAGATTAAAACTATATGGAATAATTCAGGAAGATATAGCATACCAAGCTCCATGCATTTGGTTTGCAAATGATTTACATAAGATTGCATACTGGAATTATGTTCATGGATATCAATTTTATGGAGTACTTGGAAAGGATATTTATTTCTGGAATTTCCATATATACAAAAATGTCTCATCTTCACTAGTACCGTCATCTAATGTATCGTCAATAAACTATAATACAGTATCTTCTTCAGGCTTAGCATCCGAAACAAAATTTTATTTAAATATTATAAAACCTTTTTTTATTTTTTAAGGTGAAAAAATGAAGTTCTGGGAATATGTTTTAAAAAGGGTTTTATTATTTATTCCGGTATTATTTGGAACAATAATTTTAATATTTTTAATGTCTAGACTTTTACCTGGTAATCCGGTTAGATTGATGTTGGGCCCTGATGCTCCTATGAGCCAAATTATTCAGGTAACAAATGAATTAGGATTAAATAAACCTTTATATATTCAATTAGAGATTTTTTTTATAAATTTTTTTGAAGGTAAATTAGGAATGTCATTTTTGACATATAGAGATGTTTCTATAGATATTGCACAATACTTTCCAGCAAGTTTAGAAGAAGCTATTTTTGCCATCTTAATAGCTTTATTAATAGGAATACCATTGGGATTAGCTGCTGGAATTAAACAAAATAAAACAACAGATAATATTGCTCGTGTTTATGCAATTTCTGGAATTTCATTTCCAAATTTTTATATCGCCATTTTGTTAATTTTAATTTTTGGATATTATTTAAAAATATTACCAATTTCAGGCCAAATAAATCCATTTATCCCCCCTCCCCAAAAGATTACTGGAATGGTAGTTATTGACAGTTTAATTACAGGGGATTGGCCAGCATTTGTAAGTTCTATAAGACATATCATATTACCAGCATTTGTTTTATCGATTTCTCCCACTGCTCAAATTGTAAGATTATTAAGAGCAGGAGTAATAGAAAATAAAAATAAACCATATTATCTTACTATGTTATCAAATGGTATGAATATAGAAATTTTAAATAGAAAATATCTATTTAAAGTCTCATTCATTCCTACTTTGTCTATTTTAGGACTTTTATTTGCTAGTATTATTTCATTTGCATATGTAGTTGAAACGGTCTTTGCATGGCCTGGTTTGGGTAGATATATAGCTAATGCAGTACTATATACGGATTATAACGCAATCGTTGGTGGGACGATTGTTGTAGTTATTATATTTATGGTAGTAAACTTTGCTATGGATCTTATATATAAATACTTTGACCCAAGAATTAGATACGATTAAAAATTATAAAAGTGATCGTTCATGAAAAATCCTAAAAATATATCAAAGAGGATACTTGCCTCCTTTGGGATTGGTAGTTTTAAAAATATCAAAAACGAAAATGTAAAAATAGAGGAATTTTTATTCAAGTTTAAAAGAAATAAATTAGCTATAGTTGGATTATCTATTTTTATCATTTTAATTTTTTTAGCAGTATTTGCAAATTGGATAGCCCCTTACCCTCAAGATGCAGGAATAGCGGTGCATTTTAATCAAACACTTCAACCTCCATCATTTAAACACATATTTGGAACAGATGATTTGGGAAGAGATATTTTTTCTAGAATTTTATTTGGTTTACGATATACATTGATAGCAGGACTAACCATACCAATAATTGGCGCTTTAATAGGTGTTACTTTAGGATTAATTGCTGGATACTTTGGCAAAAAAATAGGAACTGTTATTATGAGAATTACAGATATTTTTTTATCTATTCCTCCATTAGTTATAGCCTTATTAGTAATAAGCGTATTGGGTCCAGGACTTTTAAATATAATAATTGCATTATCCATTGATTGGTGGTCTTGGTATGTAAGAATGGTTCAAGCTGAAGTTTTAGTCATAAGGGAACAAAATTTTGTTGAAGCTAGTTATATTTTGGGTTCAAGTAAATTTAGAATTATATTTTCCCATATTCTACCTAATGCAATTTTTCCTGTAATAGTAAAAATAACATTAGATATGGGATATGCAATTTTAAATGTTGCCTCATTAGGATTTTTAGGTTTGGGTATCACTCCACCAACACCGGAATTAGGCTATTTAGTTGCAGAAGGAAGATTATTTTTACCAAATGATTGGTGGATTTCTACATTTCCTGGATTATTTATATTTCTAGCAATTTTGTCAATAAATTTATTAGGAGACGGTTTAAGAGATATTTTCGATGTGGAGGTGACGTAAAAAAATGGAGTATTTATTATCCATTAAAAATTTAAAAATATATTTTAATTCTCCTCAAGGGATTTTAAAAGTTGTAGAAAATGTAAATATAGATATAGATTATAAAGAAGTAGTAGGATTAATAGGAGAAACTGGTTGTGGAAAAAGTATTATTTTAAAATCAATTTTAGGGATATTACCAAAAACAACTTCTATTATTAATGGGGAAATAATTTATAAGGGGGTGAACCTTTTAAATTTATCTGAAAAAGATTTTTATAAATATAGAGGTATAGAAATTTCATATATTCCCCAACATCCTTTAGAATCATTATTTCCAGTATTTACTGTAGAAGAACAGTTTAGAGATTTAATCCTTTTTAGAAATGTTTCTAATGCATATAGAAAATATTACATTATTAAAAATAATAAAAATAAATTAAATGAAACCTATAAAATTATTATTGATTGGTTAAAAAACGTTGGAATTCCTAACGTTGATGTTGTTATGAAACAATATCCATTTGAGCTAAGTGGTGGTTTGGCTCAAAGAGTTTTAATTGCAATGGCATTGAGTGGAAATCCGTCATTGTTGCTTGCAGACGAACCTACAACAGCTTTAGATGTAACAATACAAAAACAAATAATAGATCTATTAAATTCATTAATTAGTAAATATAATTTTTCGGTGTTGTTTGTAACTCACAATTTAGGAATTGCAAGAATGTTGACTAAAAAAATTTATATTATGTATGCTGGTAAAATAGTAGAATATGGTTCTACTGATGAAATTTTTAAAAAACCATTACATCCATATACATGGGGTTTATTAAAGGCAATTCCTAAGCTAACTGGGGAAGCTATAAAAAGTATTGAGGGAAGTATTCCTAATTATCTTACACCTCCTCCAGGGTGTCGTTTTTACCCTAGATGCCCATATGCTATGGACATTTGCAAAATTAAAGAACCTTCCTTTATAAAAGTTAATGAAAATCACTATGTATCCTGTTTTCTTTATGGAGGTGAAAAAAATGAATGAAATACTTTTAAAAGTAGATAAATTAAAAGTTTATTTTACTATTTCCTCAGGTATGTTTATTAAACAAAAATATTTTTTAAAAGCTGTTGATGATATATCTTTTAATGTTTATAAAAATGAAATATTTGCTATTGTTGGTGAATCTGGATCAGGGAAAACTACTGTTGCAAAAAGTATTCTTGGTATTTATAAAGTTACAAGTGGTAACATATTTTTAGAGGGAGAAAATATAGTAAATTTTAAAAATAGAAAACTATTAGCTCGCAAAATACAATATCTTTATCAAGATCCATCTTCATCTCTAGATCCAAGAAAAAAAGTGTTAGATATTTTGATGGAGCCAATCTTAGTTCATAAATTATATAATAAAGTAGATGCGAAAAAAATAATTGAAAATTACTTAGAACTTGTAAAACTTCCTCCGTCTAGTTATTTAAATAAATATATTATAAATTTAAGCGGAGGGGAAAAACAAAGGATCGCGATCGTAAGACTTTTATTACTTAAACCAAAATTGATAATATTGGATGAACCTACAGCTTCCTTGGATGTCTCTGTTCAAGCAAAAATTCTGGAATTATTGTTAGATATTAAAAATAAATATGATTTAACATATATTTTAATAACTCATGATTTAAGTTTAGTGAAAAATTTAGCAAATAGAATATTAGTTTTATATCTTGGTAAAATCATGGAAATAGCTGAGAATAATGAACTATTCTTAAATCCATTACATCCTTATACTATAATGTTATTATCATCAATTCCAGTAGTTACTGATGAAGAATTAAAATATATAAAAAAGAGGATAGAAACTATAGGGGAAATTCAACAGCTCACTCAAGTGCCATCTGGTTGTGTTTTCCATCCAAGATGTCCCTATGCAATGGAGATTTGTAAAAATGAGGACCCTCCTCTAATTAAGATAAATGAAAATCATTTTGTAAAATGTCATTTAT
>Ga0315298_1011791_pt1 | contig 10178 bp, 6 predicted proteins | sample WHS_1_MG_FD_203077 | JGI IMG/M metagenome (GOLD analysis project Ga0315298, IMG submission 203077) | Extremophilic microbial mat communities from Washburn Hot Springs, YNP, Wyoming, USA - WHS_1_MG | ecosystem: Environmental > Aquatic > Thermal springs > Hot (42-90C) | place: USA: Wyoming...
AGCGATGCTCACAGAGCGCCGCAGGACGTCGCTGCGGATGTCACGCACGTCCACGCCGTCAAGGGTCACCCGGCCGGCAGTGACATCGTAGAAACGAGGGATTAGCTGGACAAGGGTGGACTTGCCCGAGCCGGTGGCACCGAGGATGGCCACCATCTGCCCGGGCTCGGCGACCAGGTTGATGTCCTCCAGCACGCGTCCGTCGCCATAACCGAAGCTGACGTGTTCGAACTCGACGCGCCCACGTGGGCGGAAATCCGCCAGGGCACCGGGACGGTCCTTCACCTCCGGTTCCATGTCCAGGACTGTCACGATCCGCTCGGCCGAGGCCTCGGCTCGCGAAACTCGGATTAGCAGCAAGCCGACCATGATCAGGTTGCCCAGCATCTGGGCGAGGTAGTTGACGAAGGCGAGCACCTGCCCGACGAGCAGCCCGTGTTGCACAACCTTGATGCCGCCGTACCAGATGACGGCCGCCACGCCCAGGTTGGTGGTCAGCATGATAAGGGGCATGGTGATCGCCATCAGGTTCGCCACGCGCAGGTTGTTGGCTACCAGGTCTTCGTTCGTGTCCCGGAACCGGCGCCATTCATGCTGGCCGCGGACGAAAGCCTTCACCAGGCGTATGCCGGCGAGGTTCTCCTGGGCGATGGTGTTGAGCCGGTCCAGGGTGGCCTGAACGCGCAGGAACAGGGGAAAGGAGCGGCGGATGCCCCAGGTGAGGATGCCCAACAAGACCGGCACGAGGACGACAAACAGGAGCGCGAGTTGAGGGCTCGTCACGATAGCCATGATCAGGCAGCCGATCGTGAGCAGCGGTGTTCGCACGAGGATGCGCAGCATCACCTGGATGACATCCTGTATCTGGGTGACGTCGTTAGTCAGGCGCGTGATCAGGGGCCCGGTGCCCAGGCGGTCCAGGTTGGCGAAGGAGAATGCCTGCACCTTGGCGAAGAGGGCGCTGCGCAGGTCGGTGGCGGCCGACGTGGCGGCGCGCACTGCCGCCACCGTGCAGCCGACGCCGCCGATCAGGCCGATGAAAGCGAAGCCCACCATGAGCATGGCCGTGTGCAGGACCACAGGCATGTCCAGCCGCGCGATGCCGACGTCCACGATATCCTCCATCAGGTACGGCTGTGTCAGGTCCATGACGACCTCGAGGAGCATGAACAATGGCGCAAGCACCGCCAGGGTGCGGTAGGGGCGCAGAAAGGCGAGGATCCTTCTCAGCGAATGCATGGGGGTAGCTATGACCCAATCACCGGCACAACGGCAAGGCTAATCGGCTCTGCGATTTTAGCCGCCCGGCAGGCGCCGGTCAAGGGAGCGGATTTGTCCGCCAGGCACGGCAACAGAACAAGGCGAGGTCTCTGGGGCGCAGATGCTCTCCAGCCAGGATAAGGGAACACGGATGAGCGCGGATGGACGCCGATTCACGCTGATATGGAGAAGGAGCCATTCCTGATCGGCGTTCTCTTGTCCCGCCCAAAGGATGCTCTTGCCTGGCGGCCAAGTCATGCCCGTGGTACCCGACAGGCATGGCCAGTATCGGACTCTGGTCGTAGCTATGCGGGCTCGGTCTTGCGCAGGCGCTGGAAGGCGTCGCCGATCACGTGTGCCATGAGCTTGCGCCGCGCCTCTAAGAAGTCGCTATATGCCATGTTCTCCCAGCCTTCCGGGAGAGCATGCCAGTATCGCATCGCAGCCAGGTCGTCGCTAGAGAACTTCTGGGCATACTTGGGAAAGTACTCTGCCGGAGGCGTGTCCGAGATGTCGGCGTTGTCCGGCCATTCGACAAGAGCGTAATTGGCGATCTGGTTGACGTCCCGTGTTTCTCTTATGCCCTGTTTCTCGAGGTATCCGCGTGGGAAGAGGTGATGACGCTCGACAGGCGACTTACCAGCATGGATGGCCGGCTCAAGGAAATCGGAAACCCTGATCTCCGAAAACAGAGCCTTGGCCTCTAGCAGGTTGAGAGCGGCATGGTAGGCGTAGAGTGAAGGGGTGCGAGCTGAAGACGTCGCCAGCATTGCCGGAAGGGTGACATCCCAATAGTCCCCGGTGAGGACACTCTCAATAGTGCGGTCAAGTATGTGCACGAAATGCGCCGGGCCATGAGCATCGCGCAACCGTGCAAGGTCCTGTTCCATCGCGCTTTCGGGCGAGTCGGTGTAGCGAGCAGTGAGGGCGCTCATGAAGAACCAGCGGGCTATCACGTTTCTCAGAGCATGGTGGTCGACCCCATAGTCGCGCTTGCCGATCAGGAACAAGGCATATGTATACATCAGCCCGAGTTGAGACGTGATCATGTGGTTGCTGCGATAGCCAGCGTGTGTCAGGACCGCGAAGAAATCATGCCAGTTCAGCAAGTTCAGGACGTAATCCTGTGCTTTCTCCAGCACGGCAAATTGCTGCACTCGCCTTTCCTCGCTGAACTCCTCGGTATCCAGATCCTTGCCCCGCAGGATGGAGTAGACATGCTGCAGCCGGGCACGCCGGAACCCCAAGGCCACGCTCGCCCGGAGCAACTGATCGGGGGCCGGCTGGATGAAGTAGTTAAAGGGAGAAGGTTTGCCCAGTGTTGGCTGCCTGGCGTCGCGGCAAAAACACTCAAGCTCCTTGCGCCCCTCATCCCAGAACACCGACATCAGCGTGAGGATGAAGTCGGCCTGGTTGAGCGGGGTGCCGCGGCTGTTGATGCGCACGAATACCTCGGCGACTTCCTCTTCGCTCACGGCTTGAGACAGCTGCAAGGCGGTGAAGGGATATTCCCGCAAGTTCTGGAGACGGGCGATGGCTTCCCAGAGCCGGTTTTCCTCCTCTTGGGTAACCTCACGATGGCGTCTCAGGCGCGCCAGGAACTCGTTGACGAGAACGTGGTACGGTTTGTCACTCGCCCAGAGTTGACTGATATCAGGTATGTACTCGGGGTCAAGCTCAACTGCAGCGTCGGTGACTTCGAAGGTCTGGTCGCTGGGGCGGAAGGCGATACGCAGGCGCTCACGCTTGAAATCCTGCCGTAGCACAGGCACACCCCTCATGACCGCATATAGGCAGGTTAGCCGCTGCTGCCCGTCCACAATGAGCAGGCTGGGGACTATCTGCTTGCGGTCAAGTCCTATCTGCTTGTGACCGTCTGCCGCCCCGTTTTCCCAGAATAGGAGGTAACCTACGGGAAAGCCTCTGTACATGGAGTCGAAGAGGTCTCTGACCTTGGTGTTACCCCAGACGAAAGGACGCTGGATATCTGGCAGACCGATGATACCCATCTCGATGTGACTGAGAAGGTTCAGTAGGGTGTAATCGACTTTATTGAACACGACGCCAGCCATACTCAGCCCTCATCCAACCGGCCCGATTGCCCTGCCCAGGCCATCAGCGAATCTCGGCCAGGTGCTCCACACCCGTCTCGTGGCACTACCCTGTATCCTTGAGCACGCTGGAGGTGTTGCCAGATAGATGAACCTCGTGGATATCGGTGGACAGCCAGTATATGGCAGCAGCTGCATTTGTCTAGCTCTGGCACTCATCCGCCGGGAACGGCACCGAGGGAGACATGCGCGCGAGGGCCGAGGCGGCCAGACCAATGTGCCGCGACTGTCCGGGAGCGATGCAGGGGCACTGGACGGCAGTGGCGTTGTGGCTGGAGGAGGCGGTGAAAGTCAGTGGGCCTGGCCGCGAGACTCCAACCCGGATCATGGCCAATGGTGCGGCGACAATGGCCGCGAGTTCGCGAATCACTGCCCCAGCTCGCCCAGCGATGCATAGCCGAGCCAGCCTGGTCCAGAGCCCGGCCTCTGCGTCGTACGGGAAGCTGCACCGTAGCTACAACGTTTTCCAACCAGGTATGCGTCTGGCGGGCAATGCGTTCCTGCCTGTGGGAGCGGTCGGCTTTCGCCTCAAGCTGGCCCAAGCCCGCTCAGCTACGCCAACGCCAGGCCGTGCCCTCGGGCCACCAGCGTGCTCCCAGAGCCATCACCGGGGCGTCCTGCAGTCTCGACCACAGGCGACTGGACGTCGAACTCCGGGAGCCGGGCAGTGCCCGCCTCTGCTTGCTCAAGGGCACGAGGACCAGGGAGGGGCGGAATGTGTACCTGACCGTCATAAGTCAGGCCTCCAATCGGCATCCAAGCGGATGGCGGGGGGCACGTAAGTTGGCAGGTCAGCGTCCATGCGCCTTGAGCCAGCGGTCGAGCCAATCAAAGGCGGCTATGCCGTGCCACCTATGTTCACCCTCGAAAATGTCGATTGCGATTCTCTCCTCAACGCCGAGTAGTTGATATGCTTGTTTGGCGATATCGAACTGCTCCAAGACGTTGGCGATGCCGCGTGGCCCATTGAGCGGATCTCTCGTGCCGGTTTCAACAAGGGCCGGCCTAGGGGCGATGAGGGCAGCGATGTCACCCATGTCCACATAGTCCCACAAGTGCGGCACGTAGTTGCAGTCGCAGTTGCCAGAAAGGTGCAGAAGCGAATCGCGCACGCCGTAGAAGTAACCGCTGATGACGGCACATTGAATGCGCTCATCCAAGGCCGAAACGTAAAGTGTCTGCAGGCCACCGCCTGAAAGCCCGATGCAGCCCACGGGCTGGCCGGCGCATTCCGGTCTAGTCAGGGCGTAATCAATCAGGCGAGAAAGATCCCAGGTCCACATGCCGGCGACTGTGAGGCCGAGAGGGAGTGCCATGTGAGCGATTTGCCTGCAAGATGATTCAAACAGCGCCTCCGGCGTCTGGCAAAGGCTCTCGCGGCGCTCGCCAAAGCCACGAGCATCTGGGCAGAAGACAACGTAGCCGCGGCGGGCAGCTTGCCGGCCGTAGTCGTAGTTATACTGCTTCACCCGCTCGGCTACACCAGTCACTTCCACAACGCCAGCTGGGCAGAGTTTGCCCCCACTGTCGTGGCCGTGGGGAGCCAGGATGGCAGGTACGCTGTCCTGGAGGCCATTGGGTATAAGTGCATAGAGCGCCATGGTAACACCAGGCTCGGTGTCGATGAGAACGTGTTCACGGCGATAACCGTCGCACTGCACGGTCTGCGTAACACGTGGATTGAGGGGTGCTGGAACTAGACGCTCGTAGCCCAGCAACTCCTTGAGCTTGCACACCAGTTGCGCCCGCCAGAGGCGCCACTTCTCGAGGTCGGCGGCGTTGAAACCAAACTGCCGGCCCAGGGCCGCGAAACGCGCTGTGAGATAAGGCTCAGTGGTGAAAAACGCTGAAGACACGCGAACCTCCTCCTTGCATATCCGGATCTGTAAGAAGTCGCAGTAGGCTAGATGAAGTGTAATGCCAGCCTAACGCCAGTCGTGGGAAGTACGAAACCAGACGTTAGCTCGCGTCAAAAGATTGCGCTTCGCCGATCAAAGAGCCCTTTTCCCGAGTCTCCTGCTTGAGTCTGCGGCTCCGCTGTACCTGGGGTCCAGTCTGTGCCACCGGGTCGCATCTACTGAATTCTCGGACGAAGCCCGATCTGGCACGGTTGGGGACCATAAGCCGGCTCTTGACCCATGTTACGTGTTTGCGGTCAACAGGACGACGACAGGCCAAGCTTGCCGTACTGCTCCGCATTAAGCAGAGCACGTACCTCGCCTTGGTCCGCAGCTACGCGACGACAGTGCCTACTACAGCATGAATACGAACTCTGATGTCGAGTGGAAGCGATCGCTGCTCAACATCTTGTCGTGTAACCTTCTTGGCCACCGTGGTCTAGCCTTTCAGGCCAGCAAGCGCTATACCCTGCACAAAGTACCTTTGAACAACCATGTAGAGCACCAGGACAGGGAGCACAGCGATAACGGTGCCTGCCATAAGTAAGTTCCACTCTGTGTTAAACTGCCCACGGAAGTATGATAGCCCTACCTGCAGTGTCATCTTTGCCGGAGAAGAGAGGTAGATTACGGGCGTTAGAAAGTCGTTCCATAGGCCCAAGAAGACGAAGACCGCCAGGGTCGCCAAGGCAGGCTTGGACATGGGCAGGTATATGTGTGTGAGTATGCGCCAGTGACCAGCACCGTCAATCTTGGCAGCATCACTGTACTCCTGAGGAATGCCCAGATAGGTCTGACGAAGAAGGAAGGTCCCGAATGCCCCGCCTAGCCACGAGGGCAGGATGAGGGGCCAGTGGGTATTAACGCCTCCAAGTTTGTTCCATATCAGAAACACCGGAATGGCCGTCACCTGTCCCGGGATCATCATGGTGGCGAGCAGTATCATAAAGATGACTTTACTCCCCGGGAAGCGCATGCGAGCGAAAGCGTAGGCTGCCAACGAGCAAGACACGATCTGCCCAAAGCTGCCCAATATCGCAACCTTCATGCTGTTAACAGTATTGGCAACAAACGGAAATCGGCGAGTCACCTGAGCGTAGTTGTCCCATTGCGGCGGATTAGGAATCCACTGGGGAGGGAGGACAAAAACCATTCCTCGCTGCTTCAGCGACGTCGAGATCATCCATAGGAACGGCACAACCATGCTGAGGGCGGCAGCCATGAGAGCCAAGCCCAACAATGCGACGAGGACGGCCTGCGGGACGCTATTGCCAGTGAAACGCCGCACCGGCCGCGGGAATCTCGCTTTGGCCAAATGGTTCATAGCATGCTAGTCCTGTTGCAATAGCGCCGGCAAGGCAGACACCTAGCCATAGAAGACCCAGCGGTTTTGCAGTCGGAATTGTACCAGTGTCACAATCAACACTCCGGCGAAAAGGATATAAGCCAGAGCGGATGCGTAGCCCATATTGAAATAGACAAAGGCAGTCTGATAGATGTAAAGAGCTATTGTGAGCGTGGCATAGCCCGGGCCACCATTTGTCAGTATGTATGTCTGCTCAAAGACCTGAAACGATGCAATTGTTGAAAGTATCAGAACCAGGAAGACAGTGGGCGAGATCATGGGCAAGGTCACATGCCTTAGACGGGCCCAACGACCCGCGCCGTCGATCTCTGCCGCTTCATAAAGTTGTTCCGGCACAGCTTGGAGGCCAGCCAGGAATATCACCATGTTATAGCCCAAACCTTTCCACAGACTCATGATCATGATCGAAGGCATCGCGGTCTTCGTGTTCTGCAGCCACTCGAGACCCTTAATGCCAACCGCTCGCAGAGCCACGTTGAGCAACCCGAACTCGGGGTTGTATAGCCAACTCCAAATGAGAGCCACGGCGACGGTGGAGCTGATTACAGGCATGAAGAACATGGAGCGCAGTAGCGTGCGGAATGGCACTGGTTGGTTCATGGCTAGCGCCACTAAGAGCGCCAAGACAGTACTCGCTGGCACCATAACAGCCGAGTAATACAGCGTGTTACCTATGACTTGCTTTGTAAGCGGTGCGTTGATGATAGTGCGATAGTTGTAGAGGCCCGCCCAGTGAGGAGGATTGAACACGTTGTAGTTGGTGAAGCTCAGGACAAATGAAGCGATCACTGCCCCGGCGGTGAAGAGCGCCAGCCCAACTAGGGTGGGAAGCAGGAAAAGATACGCCTGCAGCGCCTCCTGAACGCGCTCGCGTCTAAGGAAACCCACCACTGAGCGTTCCTGTCGCAAGAGCTGACTGACGCCAATCAAGTGGACACCTCCTGAATCCGCCGCGCGCCCAGGCTGCAATGGCGAGCCAAGTGTCTCAATCAAGCGGCTGAGGCCTAACCTCAACACAAGTCGCCCTCACCAACAAGCGCCTGTCTGCAGGGAATCCTGCGGCATTCTGGCGATCACCGGCATGCACCTCACACACATGAGATTACCAGTGCTGGTTCTCGCATGTGTGTGAGGGATTGCTGCGTCGTCACCGTGGCTACTGGGCTCCGGGCGGGCGCTCTTGCTTAAGGCCTATCCAGCACCGCTTGCACGGCTGCGTTAGCTTTTTCGACTGCTTCTGGCACCGAGGTCTCGCCTATGTATGCCAATTGAAGCTCTTTGTCGAGGGCATCGCGCCACTCATTCCACCGTGGGCCACAGGTCAGATTGACCGCGTCAGGCTCAGTATCAAGAATGGCCCTCTTGTTCTTGGGATCGAGATCAGCCTCAAGCCACACAGGGTCCTCGGCCAGCTTGCGCGTTATGGGCACCTTGCCTATGCCAACAGTGTTTGCCGGACGGTTAGGGTCAAGCGCTGCTACGATGAGTTCCCATGCGAGGTCTGGATGCTTGGAGCGGGATGAGACACAGTAGCTATTGGGCCAGGCGACGACCTTCCTGCCCTGCTTGCCCTTTGGCAGCACGGTAATATCCCATTTGAATTCCTTCTGGTTGCGGAGATCAGGGATGGCCCAGACGCCCTCGATCATCATGGCCACTTTACCAGTGGTAAAAGTGGGCCCCCCTTGAGAGCCTGCTTCACTAGGCGTAGGCGCGACCTGGTACTTGCTTATCAGGTCAACCCACCACTGGTATGTCTGAACATTCTCCGGGGAGTTAACGAGTGCCTTCTTGTAGTCAGCGCTCAGAAGCTGCCCTCCATTAGAGCGGATTGAGGAATCGGACACACTATATCCCCAGCCGCTGTTCACACCGAACTGGACCGGGCGATCGCCCTCGCGTTTCGTCAGTTTCTGTGCTGCCTGGAGTACATCGTCGTAAGTCCATTGGGCGTTCGGGTACTCAAGCCCAGCAGCGTCGAACATGTCTTTGTTGTAGTAAAACACGATGGTGACCCATTCGTAGGGACAAGCGTAGAAGTCCCCCGAAGTATCAGGGTAGCGCAGGCCATCGATGAACTGAGTGTAGTACAGTTTGGGATCCAATTGCTGGGAGCCGAAGCGCAACTCCATCCACGGCCCCAGATTCAGCACTATGCCCGCCTTCGCCCAGTCGTAGATCCAGGCAATGGATACGAAAGCCACGTCAGGAGCCTGCCCCGCAGCGCTAAGGGACTGGTATTTCTGAATGTAGGCATCCCATGGGACAATCTGAGCATCTACCTTCACACCAGGATGTGCCTTCTCAAACGGGTCTATGAAGCCCTTGCGCTCGCCTTCGGCATTTTCGAGGCTCCAATACGCGATTGTCACCTCCTGGGGTGGGGCTTGACCGGTGACTACCCTCTCCACAACCTGCGTCTCTTTCACCACGACCGTCTCCTTCACGACCTGCGGCGTCCCCTCGACGATCTTGGTGACTTCCTTCTCGACCACCTGCGGCGTGGGCGTGGCGCCGCAGGCAGCCAGGGCCGCCGCTCCTACGCCCAGGGCCAACAGGCTCTTCAAAGCTTGGCGTCGCGTCATCATGCTAGCGGACATCGTCAGCCTCCTTCAAGCCTTAGGATTCGCGGATAACCCCGTAACAGGCACGCTAGCCGCCTACCCTTGCAGCGGCGCCAGGAGCCAGGTGGCGCCCACATAGCGAACAGGGTGCGCGGTTATCATGCGCCACGATTATAGCCCGCTGGCCGGCACAGGTGTTGACCTCTACCTGACCATCACCTGACATCGTAAGCGAATAGTGCAAGCCCCTCGAGTGAAACGCCTGCGGGCGTGTGCTAGAATGTTGAACAAGAGCAAGGACGCCAGCGGTACAGGAGAGGAAACCTGGAAGCGAGTACCAGCTCTGTGCCTGGTGAGGCGCCGGGAGCAATGGCATCTGGCCAGGTCAGCCCAGACGATGTGCGCCAGGCCCTGGAGCAACTCTACGACAACGTGGCCCTGGCGCGGACGCGCCTGGCGAGCCAATTGCCGGAGGTGGCGGCAATGGACAGCTTGCCCGAGCGAGCGCAGGCACTGCGCCGCTTGCTGCTAGGCGCCATCGAGCTGCTACAGCCAGCTCGTCCCGGCCCGTTCGGCAGCCGGGCCGCCCGCAGCTATGAGGTGCTCTCCTTGCGCTACGTGGAGGGCATGAGCATCGTCCAGGTGGCCGACGAGCTGAGCCTGGTGGAACGCCAGGTCTACCGCGATCTACGCCGTGCCTACAGTGACCTGGCACAAATGCTCACCGCCCGCCTGCCCCGCCCACCAGCCGCCACTCCGGCGGTTCCCCCTTCAGGGAAAGCCAGCGGCCAGTTGCAGGCGGAACTGGAACGCCTGACGAGCAATCCCCGCCGGCTCGACCTGGGCCTGGTGATCAAGGCGGCTATCGCGGCCACTTCACCCTTGGCAGCGCGCCTGAGCGCAACCGTCGTCCCTGCCGTTGCAGCAAACCTCGCCGCCGTCTCGGCCGATGAGGGCCTGCTTCGCCAGCTGCTCATCC
>Ga0315298_1011794_pt1 | contig 10176 bp, 8 predicted proteins | sample WHS_1_MG_FD_203077 | JGI IMG/M metagenome (GOLD analysis project Ga0315298, IMG submission 203077) | Extremophilic microbial mat communities from Washburn Hot Springs, YNP, Wyoming, USA - WHS_1_MG | ecosystem: Environmental > Aquatic > Thermal springs > Hot (42-90C) | place: USA: Wyoming...
TCCTTTTCCATTCCCTTAAAGTAGCTCTTGCTTCTAAATCAACCCACTCTACTACTTCTTTTGCAGTCTTGCAGTCAAGAATGTCTTGTGTTACTTTCATTTCGGGCTTACCTCCTTGCTCTGCTCTTAGTCTACTAAACAAAGAGTCTATCACAAGGTAGGTGAGCCCCTTACCTTTATCCTCTTAGAAAAGCCTGAGTAAAGTGAACGCTACTGAAAAAACAGTACTCTCTCCCCTTGCGGGAGAGAGTCAGAGTGAGGGGAAAATGTCAGGCAGATGATGCCATCGGGGCACCATTCTGCTATCATAGTACCATCCAACGGAATACCCGTTTGCTCACAAAGAGAAATGGAAGAAAAGCCAGCGACTATCGGCCTGGAAGCCGCCAGAGAGCTTGCCAGGGAGAAGCGCCTGGTGCTCAAGGCTGCGGAAATCACAGCGCTGGAGCGGGGGACAGTACCCCAGCGCTATCTGCGCAACATCGGCACCATCGGAACTGAAGGGCAGATAAGGCTGCTTAAATCGTGTGTCGCCGTGGTCGGCGCCGGCGGTCTCGGCGGGACCATCATCGAGCTCCTTGCAAGGATGGGAGTGGGCAAGATAATCATCATAGACGGCGACCGCTTTGCCGAGCAGAACTTAAACCGCCAGCTAATGTGCACCGAGAAGGCCATCGGTAAATTCAAGGCAAAGGTAGCCGCCGCCAGAGTGAGGAGGATAAACTCTGCGGTCACAGTGACCGCCATCACCCAAAGGCTGACGGAGGAAAATGCCGTTCGACTGCTTAAAGGCGCCCATGTGGTGCTGGACGGACTGGACAACTTGCCCTCGAGACTCGCCGTGGAGAAGGCATGTAGGGAGCTGGGCGTCCCCTTCGTCCACGGCAGCATCGCCGGCTTTACCGGGCAGGTGATGACCATATATCCCGAAGACCCCGGCCTGAGGGCTATATATGGCGCTATGGAGGAGGTGCCCGAGGCAGGAATTGAGACCAGGCTGGGCAACCCAGCGACCACGCCGGCGATAGTCGCCGCCTGGCAGGTGCAGGAGACAATCAAGATAATCACCGGTATCGGCGAGCCCCTCCGCAACCGCCTGGTGATAATAGATGTGCTCGGTGGCAGCATGCACAGTATCGAGGTGAAGAGGTGAAATATGGCAAAGGTGACGGTGAAGTTCTACAGCCTGTGGCAGGTCTATGCCGGTACTGAGAGCGCCGGACTGGAGGCGGACTCACTAGCGGAAGCACTGGCAGAGATCGAGCAGAGATTCGGCGGTAAAATCAGGGAGGGTATGAAGGCGAAGGGAATTGTGCTGGATGGGAAAATCGAGCAGTTCTCGCTGGTGCTGCTGAACGGGACAAATATTAAGCAACTTCAGGACGCCAGACTTAAGGACGGTGATACCATCCACATCATGCCCCCACTGGCGGGGGGCTGACAGGCTGTGCCCTCACCATTCCCCGACAACAAGTTGACTCTCCCGCTCGACGATAAATGCCTCTCCCCCTTCCTGGGGAAAGGATGGGTGAGAGGGCAAACAGCCAAAAGAGTGGAATGCCCTCACCTTACCTCTCCCAGAGGGAGAGGGATTAAAGTTCCATTTCCAGAGGGAGTGGGGATGGATGTTATATTTTCAGGGGGAGAGAATAGGTGAGGGGGACAGACGTCCCTCTCCCTTCGGGAGAAGGAACAAATCCCCCTCCCTCTTGAGGGGGAGAGGATAGGTGAGGGGGTGAGAATGGTATAATACACCAGTGCACTACTTATGGACGCTCCTGTTCTTCGCCATCGGCGCCTGCTTCGGCAGCTTCCTCAATGTGGTCGCCGACAGGCTGCCCCGGGGGAAGTCTATTGTCTCGCCCCCATCGCACTGCGAAAGCTGTGACCGCCGGCTCTCGGCGGACGACAACATCGCTATAATAAGCTACCTCTGGCTTAAGGGGCGCTGCCGCTATTGCCATGCAGCCATCCCCCGCCGTATATTCTTGATGGAGCTGGGCACGGCGACGCTATTCGCCTTCCTCTACTGGAAATACGGCTTCAGCTATCTTTTGCCGGTGATGCTGGTCTACGGCTGCATCTTCATCCTCCTCACCGTGATTGACCTGGAACACGGGCTGCTGCCCAATAAAATAGTCTATCCCGCCATTGGCATCGCCCTGGCGGTGGCGCTGGCAGCGCAGTTGCTACACCTCCAGCACCTGCCACATTTGAAAAGCGCCGCCATCGGCGGTGCCATCGGCTTCGTCTTTCTGCTCATACCTGCCGTCGTCACTCGAGGGATAGGCTGGGGGGATGTCAAACTGGCGGCCTTTATCGGGCTGGCTTGCGGCTTCCCGCTGGTGCTGCTGGCACTGTTCCTCAGCATCATCGGCGGCGGGCTGGTGGCGGGCGTGCTGCTACTGCTTAAAATCAAGGGGCGCAAGGACGCTATCCCCTTCGGTCCCTTCCTTGCCCTGGGTACAGTGGTCACCCTGCTCTGGGGCAAGGGTATCCTCACCTGGTTCGGCTTCGCCTAACCACAGGGGAAAGCCGATTCCATCAGGAGCAGTCCCGGCCTTCACGATGCGTTCCGTGCCGGTACTCGGACAGAAGTACGACCTGTTTTCATCCGGATGGGCGATTCTGTTTAGTCTCTTTTGCCCGCGGGAAAACCAACCGCCTTACTGATGGCAAGGAGGGCGCTATAGAGTAAACTGGAGGCGGTACTCACCCTCACCTTATTCCTCTCCTTCAAGGGAGAGGAGAGGTTAGAAGAAGCTCCCTACCGGAAGAGGAGAAAGTAGAGCAAAGTCTATCTCTTAAGGGAGAGGAGAGGTTAGAAGAAGCCCTCCTCCTTAAACGGAGAGCGGAAAGCAGTCCTGAAAGTGCAAAGGGGCGAATGCCCTTACCCTCTCCCTCGAGGGAGAGGGTGAGGGGGAAGATTTCCAAATGAGCAAGGTTAAAAACAAATGAAAACGCCACTACTGCGAAAAGAAATCGTCTTTGGCAATGCTGATGCCCGGCTTGCCGGCAGAGTGTTTCTGCCTTCGGCGGACAGGCCGCTGCCGGCAGCCATACTCTGCCACGGCTTCGGCTCAAGCAAGAAGGTTATGGAGCCGTGCGCCCGGGCCCTGGCCAGTCATGGCATCGCCAGCCTTATCTTCGACTTCCGCGGGCACGGGGAAAGCGGCGGCAGCATAGACGGGCTACCTATACAAGACGTCCTCGCCGCCCATGAATTTCTTTGTCGCCGGCCAGAGATTGACACAGAGCGGACAGCCATAATAGGTCACAGCCTTGGCGCCATGACGGCCATCTTCGCCGCCAGCGAGCTCAAGCCCAGGGCACTTGTCCTGCTCTCCTGCCCGCCGGAGACCAGCGATGAGTTCCCCACCAATGGTGATACCAGCAGCTACGGCCACTGGGGGCAGGACAGGATTATGGAATATCCCAGACACGGTGCCCTGCCTTGGCTCAACGGCATTGCTGCCATCGCCTGCCGCCTGTGGATGGCGATAAATGGCTTCAGCGTCAGGGTCAACTGGCAGAAATTCTTAGCTGCTCTGCGCGAAACGAGGATGTCCTCCGCTCTGGAAAAACTGGACGAATGCGCCAAGCTGTTTGTCTTCTGCCTCGGCGATAGGGTGACGCCCTACCGGAAATCGGTCCTCGTCTATGAGACAGCGCCGGCACCCAAGGAGGTGCTGGTCATGAGGGGCGGCAACCACACAGCACCGCTTTCCCGAAAATGCCTTCGTGCCTCATGGCTGGAGTGGACAGCGGACAACCTGCGTGACAGGAGGTGAACGAGATGAAGGTGCTCATCACCGGGGGCGCCGGAAGACTGGGGGCTATCGTATGTCAGAGTTTCCTCGATAACGGCTACCAGATACGCATTTTCGACCTTAATAGCCCCCAGAACCGCCGCAACATCAAGAGACTGCGGCCAGCAGACAGGGTGGAGGTTTGCTGGGGGGATATCACCCAGCCCCACACCATAGTCCCGGCACTGAGCGGCATTGACGCCATCGTCCACATGGCGGCGGTGCTACCACCAATGACCGAGAAGACCCCGGAACTGGCATACCGGGTTAATATTGGCGGCACCAAGAACCTGCTCGACCTGGTCAAGGAAACACCGTGCCCGCTGCCATTTGTGTTCACCTCCTCGGTGGCTGTGTTCGGCTGCCACCCGGACATGCGGGAGCCACTGTGCCCCGAAAAAACACCACCCCAACCGGTGGACGTCTACGGCAAGACCAAGCTCCAGGCAGAAGAGTTGGTGAGGGCATCGGGAGTGGACTTTGTCATCCTGAGGCTCACCGCCACCCTTTACCTCGACTTCACCATCTCCGACATCAGGCGGATGTTCACCGCACCGCCGGAGACTCCGGTGGAGTTCTGCCACCCGAAGGATGCCGCCACTGCCATCGTCAACTCGGTGAGAAACTTCGACAAAGTTAAGGGCAACACCTTCGTCATCAGCGGCGGGCCACATCAGCGGATGTCCTACGGTGAGATGGTGGGGGCTATCCTCGGTCTCATGGGGCTGCCGCTACCGCCCAGGGAAAAATTCTCCAAAGAGCCCTTCTACTTGCACTGGTACGATACTGCTAAAGCCCAGGCGCTGCTGCTGTTCCAGCAGCATAGCTTCAGCGACTATCTCAGAGACCTCTCGCGGGCGATTTCGCGCAGGTATGGTCCCGGTTTCCTCGGCTTTATGCGCCGCTGCGTTAGTCCGGTGCTGGGGAAGCTAATCGTGCAGTTCTTTTAGTCACCCTCGCCCTAGTCCTCTCCCTCAAGGGGGAGGAGAGAAACAAAAGGCTCTCCATGCAGGGAGAGGAGAAGCGGTGGCGTTCAAGCGGGGACATAGGTTACACTTTAGACCGGGCACACAGGTAACGGTCCTCTCCCTCACGACGAGAGGAGAAAGAAAAAGGCTCTCCCTCAAGGGAGACGAAAAAGTGAGCCAAAAAGTCCCGTCCCCGTCAACCGACAGGACGAGCTTGCGGCTTAAAGGCATCGCTCAAGGGAGAGGAAAAGACCGCAGCTGAGGGCTCCCGCCCAAGAAAGGAAAAGCGGGCGTTCAAAAGTCCTCTTCTTCAAGGGAGAGGAGGAGCGAATAACTCAGGGCTCTCTCGAGGGAAAAGAGTCTCTTCGACACGCTCTGGCCTCGACGGCGCCGGCGGCCTTCTGGCGCCGTATCTCAGCGTGGGCAGTTATCCGAGCAGTTTCTTGCGGGCCTAACCAAGCTTTCTCAGTTCCCGACGCAGTATTTTGCCCACATCGCTTTTCGGTAATGACTCCATGAACTGGATGGACTTTGGCCTCTTGTATGTCGGCAGGTACTGTTTGCAGAAATCTATCAGTTCCTGTTCGCTAACAGAGTTGGGTGTTTTCAATACGACAAAGGCCTTGACTTCTTCCCCGTAAGTCGGGTCAGGGACACCCACAACTGCCGCCTCCAGGACCTGCGGGTGCTTATACAGCACATCCTCCACCTCCTTCGGATATATGTTCTCACCGCCCCTGATGATGAGGTCTTTCTTGCGCTCGGTGAGGAAAAGGTATCCGTCCTCGTCCATATAGCCAATATCTCCGGTGTACAACCATCCGCCCCGCAGTGCTTCAGCCGTCTCCTCGGGCTTGTTCCAGTAGCCCTTCATTACGGTGGGACCCTTAATCACCACTTCTCCGACCTTTCCTGGCGGCAGTTCGTGTCCGTTCTCATCAAATATCTTGATGGTGTTACACTTTTGATAGCATTTGCCCACCGAACCGTACTTAGGCGGTCGCCTTTCAGACACGTTCCCGCAATTGACTGCGGTAGCCTCACTTAATCCGTAGCCCTCCCAGATATCGATGCCGTACTTTTCCTTCCATTTGCGCGCCACCTCCAGGGGCATGGGGGCGGCACCGCAAATGCAGGTCTCCAGTGAACTGAGGTCATACTTGTCTGCATTGGGGTGGTTTAGCATCTGGATGTACATGGTTGGTATGCCGCGAAAGTCGGTGACCTGGAACCTTTGGATGGCCTTCATTGCCTCCTCGGCGTCCCACCTTCTAAGCACGATTAATTTACCGCCGGTCATGAATTCGAGGTTTACCGCAAAGATACCGTAGCCGTGGAAGAGCGGCAGGGTTATCAGCGAGACACGCTTGCGGTTTACACCGAATACTTCCACTTCCTTTTCTACGACCTTGCCTTGCCTTGGGTCCCAGGTGGATATCTTCCCCGTTACACAAATACCTCTGGCATCAAGCAGCACTCGCTCGTAGTACCCCGAGACCAGGGTATAGAAGTTATAGTGCGTAAGCATGACCCCCTTCGGTCTGCCGGTGGTACCTGCAGTGTAGAGGAGGACAGCAAGATCATCGTTGTCCGTATCTGCCATCACCAGTTCTTCAGGGGAGTCCTGGGTAAGCGACCGGTAAGACAGCGTACCCTCAGGGGCATCATCCACCATGACTACATTCTTTACATCGGTAGCCTCCTGTCTCGCCGCCTTGATCCTCTCCACGTATTCAACGCTGCTTATCAGGGTGGTCATACCAGTGTCCTGATAGATATAGGCCAGGTCGGGAGCGCGAAGTGAAGGATTGACAGGGACGACTACAGCGCCGATTTTGAAGGTGGCAAAGAAGGCCTCGATGAGGTGAAGCGAGTTGGGCAACTGTACACCTACGCGGTCACCGGGTCGTACTCCAAGCCTTCTTAGAGCGTTACCCAGTCTATTCGCTCTCTGGTTAAGCTGGACATTGGTGCACCACTGCTCCTCAAACCATATGAAATCGTACTCACCGAAACGCTTGATATTGTCTTCCAGAAGCCTGGCAATGTTCATTTCTTCCTCCTGCTTGTGGTGACAGATATTTTACTTGAATGCCATTTGCTGGGGAAGCCAGGTGGCTATCTGGGGAAAATTATCACTAGAGCCAGGCCGACGGCCTGAAGCAGCACAAACGGCGCTATGGAGCGGTATATCTCTGCCATAGTAGTGCCAGGCGGTGCCACCGCCCGCATATAGAAGAGGTTGAAGCCGAAAGGTGGTGTGAGGTAAGCCATCTCCGTGTTGACTACGAACAGGATGGCAAACCAGAGGGTGCTAAATCCGAGCTCCTGTATCACAGGTACAAATACCGGTGTAGTGATCATTATTATCCCAACCGGGTCAAGAAAGCAACCGAGTATGAAGAAGGTCAACTGCATTACGATAAGAGTGACATAGCGCCCGCCGGGTATGGAAAGGAGTATATCGTGCAGCAAATTGGAAATGCCCGTAGCCGTATATAGAGCAGTGAAGCAGTAAGCCCCTGCGAGTATCCAGATTATCATGCCGCTCAGCCCGGCAGTACGGTAGCAGGCCTCCTTTATCAAATTCCAGCTTAGTCTGCGGTAGACAGCAGCAGAGATGATAGCCCCTAAGACCCCCATAGCAGCCGCTTCCGACGGGGTACAGACTCCCAGGTAAATCGAGCCAAGAACCATAACCACAATAAGAAGCGGTACCGCTACAGCTCTCAAGCTGAGAAATTTTTCTCTCCAGCCCACCCTCTCTTCCGGAGGTAGTGCTGGCCCCAGTTCCTTCTGGAGCCAGCACCTGATGGCTATATAGACTATGAACAGAGCAGACAGCAATAGACCGGGAAATATACCCCCCATGAACATGGCGCCTATGGACTCGCCGGTACAGACGCCATATAGGATCATTATCACACTCGGGGGTATGAGAATGCCCAAAGCGCCGCCAGCAGCAATGCAGCCAATGGCTATTGATTTGCTGTACTTGCGCTTAAGCATTTCCGGCAGCGCAATTACTCCCATACTGGATGTAGCAGCCCCGCTTATCCCAGACATGGCAGCAAAGACAGTGCAGATACCGACTGTGCCCATTGCCAGACCACCTCTTAGCCCTCCCATCCACCTGTGCATCATGGTGTACATATCATCAGCTACCCCCGCTCTCTCCAGAAGCATAGCCATAAATATGAATAAGGGGACTGCGATTAAGGTAAATTTCCCCATGGACTCGTATAATTTTGAGGCTGCTATCATCAAGCCGCCTGGCCCCCAGAGAAGCAGGATACCTAATATGCCCACGCCACCAAGGGTAAAAGCCAGTGGTAACCCGAGCGCGAGGAATAGGAGAAGACACCCAAAAAGTATGATTGTGGCCAGCTCAGGTGTTATCAAAGCTCTTTTCCTGAAATAGCAGTTATGGCGCTTCTGATGTATCCGGCAAGCCCTTGTAAGAAAAGAAGAAAACCACCTACCGGTATGCAGAGCTTTACGGGGTAAATCGGGCAGCCAAAAGAAGTCGGCTCGCGTTCCTTAACCACAAGCGAAGCCCAGCCGGCATGCCAACCTTTCCAGACAATGGCACCGACCCAGAGGAAGAATAGTAGCCAGGTGAACAAATTGACTATCGCCTTCACCCTTGGCGAGAAACGGCCGTATAGCACATCAACGTTGACATGCTGACCACCTCGCAGGACATAGGCGCCTATCAGCGCAACATAAGCACCGTAGAAAGCAAGCGAGATCTCCAGCGCCCAGGTGGTAGGTGAATTAAAGATATATCTGGCAACAATTTCGTAAAGGATGACTACAGTGAATATCAGAACGAAAAAACTGACGACCTTTCCTGACCACTCACTGATAGCATCGATGACGCTTAAAGCTCGTTTTAACATTTTCGTAATATTGCCGGAACGAGACAGGAGATTCCGTTTGTCCGTCCTGCCTTGTTACGCAGATACTACTTACTGCAGGTAGCCCAGAGTCCTCAGGAATTCTTTCATTTTGTTAATCCATTCGGCATTCTCGGGGCTCATTGCCGCTACCTTATCCCATGCTTTCATCGCCGCGTTCAACATCGCTCGCTGGGCTTCAGCATCAAGCGTGGTCACTTGCACCCCATGCTTTGTAATCATCGTATTCAAAGCTTCCATTTCGCCCATGTAGTATTCGTTGCTGCGATCCCAGGCGCGTTCTCTCAAGGCCAGGTCGACAATGAGCTGAATATCTTTTGGTAGTTCATCCCAGGCCTTCTTGCTGATGAAGACCCAGTCTGTGCCTGCAAACGCCAGGTTCGGCTGCACGTAGTATTTCGCAATCTCGTGGAACTTCATGGAATAAGCGCCGCTGGCAGCGCCCCAGTGCGCTGCATCTACAACGCCCGTCTGGAGAGCAGTGTAGATCTCGGCCCCTGGTACCATTACCGGTGAGGCCCCTACCTCTTTAAGCATATCGGCTATCGCGCCAGAGGACCTTACCTTGAGCCCCTTGAGGTCAGCCAGCGTCTTTACTGGTTTCTTAGAGATCATCGCTGTAGGGTACCACTTCTCTGTCCAGAACATGATGCCTTGGGCCTCATGTGCCTTCTTCAGAGCGTCCTCAAACCCCATTTGCATATGGAAGTACTGAACCTCCCAGGCATCCCTGAAAGCGAAAGGACAGTTACCGGCTACAGCTTCCAGTGGCACGATGCTTGTGTAGTACACGGAGGCTGTTCCGCCCTGCAGCGAGTTGGTCCGGCAAGCTTCGAAGAAATCTTTGGTGGGCACAAAGGTGTCAGCCGGATAGACGGTGATTTTGAGGCGACCATCGGTAAGCCTGAGTAGTTCCTCCTCGCAGAATTTCTTGAATGGTGCATAGGAGACGCTGGCAGTAGGCCAGTGTGTTTGAAATTTCCACTCAAATGTCTTGGGTGGTGGCGCTGGAGCAGTTGTCGGCGTGGGAGCAGCTGAAGGGGTACACGCGATTAACAACGCCACGCAAATCACCACGGACATAATGCTCAGGTTCTTCACATTCCACATCGTCTACTCCTCCTGTTTGCTTTGCGTCTATCTTTTTCGGCTCCCTTTTGCTCTATTTAGTTAAGCGCCCTTACCCTGCCATAATCGTCCACCTCCTTTTGCAGCTTCTACTTTTGTGGAATTCCAAATGCTGTGATAGGGCGAAGGAAGTTGTGACGATGGTTTCTGGCTCATGCCCCTGCCTTTCTTCTCCGGCTTGTCTAATGCTAATTTCCACAGGAGCAGTTGTCAAGAGGTGTGAGCACTAAGTAGCGTTCACTTTACTCAGGCTTTTCTAAGAGGATAAAGGTAAGGGGCTCACCTACCTTGTGATAGACTCTTTGTTTAGTAGACTGAGAGCGGAGCAAGGAGGTAAGCCCGAAATGAAAG
>Ga0315298_1011795_pt1 | contig 10174 bp, 8 predicted proteins | sample WHS_1_MG_FD_203077 | JGI IMG/M metagenome (GOLD analysis project Ga0315298, IMG submission 203077) | Extremophilic microbial mat communities from Washburn Hot Springs, YNP, Wyoming, USA - WHS_1_MG | ecosystem: Environmental > Aquatic > Thermal springs > Hot (42-90C) | place: USA: Wyoming...
TACGAACTCCGCCGCCGTATCGGCGTCCAGTTACAGGAGGCCTCCCTCCCTCCGCGACTCAAGGTCTGGGAGGCGCTGGACCTTTTCGGTTCCTTCTACTCCCGCCGCGTGGACGGAAAGGCTCTGCTGGAGCAACTGGGGCTGGCGGATAAGCGGAACGCCTCTTTTGATAAACTCTCCGGCGGGCAGAAACAGCGCCTCTTCATCGCCCTGGCGCTGATCAACGACCCGGAACTGGTCTTTCTGGACGAACTCACCACCGGGCTGGACCCGCAGGCCCGCCGGGCGATATGGGACCTGGTCCGGGGCATCCGGGAGCGGGGGAAGACTGTCTTCCTGACCACTCACTACATGGAGGAAGCGGAACGGCTCTGCGACCGGGTGGCCATCATAGACCACGGGAAAATCGTTGCCCTGGACACGCCGGAGAATCTCATCCGCTCCCTGGGAGCGGAGCAGCGGGTGGTCTTCACCGTTGACGGGCAGTGGGACGATACTCCTCTCCGGGGGGTGCCCGGCGTGACCCGTGTGGAGCGCGTCGGGGAGCGGACGGTCGTTTACGGGCGAGGGGAGGGGCTGGTCGGCGGAGTCGTCAGCGCGCTGGAGGGGATGGGCGTGCGCTTCCACGACCTGCGCACCGAACAGCCGACGCTGGAGGACGTCTTCCTGGCACTGACCGGGAAAGAGATGCGGGAGTAAAGGTTCACAGCCCAAGAAAAGCCCGAAGCACTTCCAGGACTTGTTCTATGTCCCGTTCTACATCACCCCGCATCGCCGATTCTTCAAATATCCACCGACCCTGCTCGTCTCTCCTCTGGAAGTGATGGGGGTAACTCCGAAGTTGACGAATAGATTCTATCCCTTCGTGGGGGTAATCATCCCAGCCCAGAACACGCTTATCGCCAGGATAGGGGGCAGAGAGATCAATCAGAGCGTAGGAATAACTCCCTGTTGAGGGATCGTAGTGGATGTCCAGAAAGACGGTCTCGCTGACGAACGCCCGGACTTTGGCACCAACCAGGCGCACTTCGGTGAAGAGAGCGCTTTCGCGCAGCAAAAAGAGAACCGGGCGGTACCAGACCATCAAACGGATTCCAGAAAGCGGAGCAGTTCATCTAACTCATGGCGAATCGCCCGCCATTCCAGGAGGTCGGTGTAGAGCGTGTGGTCATCCGGCGGAACGCCCTCTTCACGGATGCGCTGCTCCAGCGCTTCCAGAGAGCCATATTTGGCCTGTAGATGGGCCGCTGCCCGCTTCAGAGCGAAAATCCGCTCTACCGCTTCAGCGGTGATTCCTCTGAGAAGCAGGTCCTCGCCGGAGACGGGCAGAACTGTAGTGGCTCTCTGAATTAACTCCTGAATGCCGATTTCCCTCGCCATTGGATTCGCTCCTGTTGTCATTATACTGGAAAATTCAAGAGGAGGCAAACATGCGCGGCTTCTGGAAATTGCTGCTGGTTCAGGCCAAACTCTACCTGCGGGAGCCCATCGCGACGTTCTTCACCATCTTCTACGCGCCGCTGGTGCTCCTGCTCTTCGGCGCCATCTACGGCAACAAGCCCACCCCCTTCTTCGGCGGTCGGGGGACGATGGATGTCACGGTGCCCTCCTACATTGGGCTCATTATTGCCACAGTGGGGCTTATCGGCCTGCCCATCGGCGCGGCGGCCGCGCGGGAGAGTGGCGTCCTGCGGCGCTTCCGGGCCACCCCTCTCCATCCCCTGGCCTACATCCTCAGCGACATCGCCGTTTATCTCCTGATGACGGTCATCGGTGTCCTGCTACTGGTCATAACCGGCAAGGTTGTCTTCCACATCCGGTTTGAAGGGAACATCCTGAGCGTGCTGGCGGGCTTCCTGCTGGGGACGACGGCCTTTTTTGCGCTGGGGTATCTGATCGCGGGTCTGGCCCCCACGGCCCGCATCGCGCAGACCGTCGGGATGGTGCTGGCTTTCCCGATGATGTTCATCTCCGGGGCATCCATTCCTCTGGAGGTGTTGCCGGCGAAAGTGCGGGCCGTCAGCCAGTACATCCCGCTGACCCACGTGGTGACGCTGATGAAGGGGCTGTGGTTCGGCGACTCGTGGGACCAGCACTGGACGGAGGTTGCAGTGCTGGTGGGGTGCCTGCTGGTAGGAGGCGCCGTCGCGGCGCGGACGTTCCGGTGGGAATAAAAACAAAGGGGGGCAACCGCAAGGGCCACGCCCCGAAGGGGCTCGCCCTGAGGGGTTGCCCCTACAACGACCATTGTAGGGGCAGGACTTGCCCCTGCCCCATGGGCATCAATTTAAGCCCGACGGTAAACCGCCACGCGGCGAGCCGCTCGCGGCGTGGCCGTCGGGCTGATTCAGCAAAGCCCCCTCGGGCTGAAGGCCCTCGGGGCCGAGGCCTGCGGGCTGTTTTGAGCCCCGAAGGGGCTTGGCAACATCAGCCCGACGCTTTAGCGTCGGGCGGAAAATTATTTTTACAGATACTCCCGCAGTTGTCGGCTGCGGCGGGGGTGACGCAACCGGCGGAGGGCCTTGCCCTCAATCTGACGGATTCGCTCCCGGGTCAGACCGAACTTCTGCCCTACTTCCTCCAGTGTGTGGCTGCGGTTGCCGCCCAGCCCAAAACGGAGGCGCAGGATGCGCGCTTCCCGGGGGCTCAGGGTGGAAAGCACTTCCTCTATCTTTTCCGCCAGCATCTTCTGGTATGCGCTCTGGGGGGGAGTGGGCGTGGAATCGTCCTCAATGAACGCCCCCAGTTCGTTATCCTCCTCCTCCCCCACCGGGTGCTCCAGGCTGATCGGCCGCCATGAGACCCGCATCATCCACTGCACTTTGCGCGGTTCCATGTCCAGTTCGGCGGCAATCTCCTCGGGGGTCGGCGGGCGCCCGTACTCCTGCTCCAGTTGCTGGGCCGTCTTGTAGAGCCGACGGATGCGGTCGGACATGTGGACGGGGACGCGGATGGTGCGGCTCTGGTCGGCCACGGCCCGGCTGATGGTTTGACGGATCCACCAGGTCGCGTAGGTGCTGAAGCGATAACCTCGCCGGTAGTCAAACTTCTCCACGGCCTTCATCAGGCCGAGATTCCCCTCCTGGATCAGGTCCAGGAAAGGGACTCCGTGACCGATGTATTTTTTCGCGATGCTGACCACCAGGCGAGTGTTGGCCTTGATCAGGTGTTCCCGCGCCGCCCGGGCCTCCTCCACCAGCGCTTCCAGTCGGGCCCGCTCCACCGGGTCGGTCCCGTTGTTCGCCAGCACCCGTTCCGCCTCGCGCCCGACTTCAATGATGTGGGCCAGATGGGTCTCTTCCTCCAGCGAGAGCAACGGTACCCGGGCCATTTCCCGAAGGTAAAGACCCACCGCGTCGTCCGCCGCAATCCCACTCAGGTCATCCAGGTCTACCTCGGTCAGTTCGGCCAGGTCTTCCGTCTCTGGAGCGGGCAATTCATCATATACCTCAATGCCCGCTTCGCTTAACAGCGCGATGATTTCATCCAGTTGCTCCGGAGAACCTTCAGCCTCCGGCAACAGGTCCAGAATATCACTGGTCGTCAGGTACCCCTGGGCTTCCGCTTTCTCCAGCAGTTCTTCCAATATATCCATACTCCCTACTCCTTAATCCCTACTTCTTAAGAAACTGAGCCAGGGGAGCCAGTCGGGGGTCTACTCTCTCCTCCGCACAGCGGCAGGGTTCCAGGTTCAGATTTGCTCCGCACTCCGGGCAGATGCCCTTGCAGTCCGGGCGGCACAGCGGCTTCATCGGGAGATTGACCCAGATTTGCTCCCGCAGCAGGGGCAGGGGGTCAAACCACCCCTCCTCGGTGAGGGTATACGTGATTCCGGGGCGCGGTCGTCCCAATCCGATGGTCTCCTCTACTTCCAGGACGGTGTCGTACGGAAATGGTTCCAGGCAGCGGACACACTCTATCTCCACGCGGGTTTCTACCCGGGCTTCCACCAGAATGCCGCCCTGGACGCGAGTGAACTGAATGGGGCCCCGGAGGAAGGCCACCGAGATGTCATCCAGGTGCTGAGGGCCTTCATCCAGAGTGAAGGAGAGGCGCTCGCCCGGACGCGCCCCGATGAGCGGGGAAAGGTCTATCTGAACCATAGAAACACAAAAGTACCAGGCACTTCCTCAGGCCCTGTCGGTCTCAGGAGAAAAGGTTCGCTGAATCCATCGGGAAAGTGCCTGGTACTGAATCGTTCAACCGCCTTTTGTGCTGGGTTTGCACATATTATAACAGAAAAGAAGGCTTTCGTCAAGGGTTTTTGGTGCCAATTTTGCGACCAGTTGCCTGTTGGGACATTTTCTGGTAATATACAGTTGCACCGGAACACTCCCATCTGCGCGAGGAGAACAGCCATGAAAGTCCTCTCCTATAATGCCGAACTCTGCGTTGGCTGCCATATCTGTGAGGAGGTCTGCGCGGAGACCTGGTTCAAGACCCCCGACGCGGCGAAATCCAGCATCGTGATTCGGGACGAGGGTTCGGGTCCCCTGCAGGCCACGTTCTGTGTCCAGTGCGGCGAATGCATCGCCGTCTGCCCGACCCAGGCCCTGTATCGGGATAAACAGGGCATTGTCCGGTTGCGCAAGCAACTCTGTGTGGGGTGCCTCTCCTGCGTCGGCTTCTGCCCGTACCTGGCGATGTTCTACCATCCGGACCTGCTGGAGCCGTTCAAGTGCGTGGCCTGCGGGCAGTGTGTGAAGGAGTGCCCCGCAGACGCGCTGGCCATTGTGGAGATGCCCACCCCCACGCCGTAGGCTGACCAGCACCCCCGGAGGCGCGCAAGTGATGAAAAAGGGGTTGGAGCGAAGGCTTTGCCTTTGCTCCAACCCCTTTTCTTTGGGCGCCCCTCTTACTGAACGCGAATCCGGCTCAGGAGCAGGAAGTCGCGGCCGTCCGGTAGACGGAGGCGTTCGCCCGTGCGGTAGAGGCCGATTTCCACCTCGTAGAAGCCCGGCGGCGTCTCCGGTTTCACCCGCAGGGTGTAGGTCTCCCGGTACACCTCTCCGGCCCGCCACTGGGATGTGGGGGGAGTCGGCGGACGGTCCTCCTGCCCCCAGATGGTCTGCGGCGGCTCCAGGATGTGGGTGAAGACCGTGTAATCGTGCTCCGTCGGCCCCAGAGATCGCCAGTACAGGGTCAACACGACGGCCTCACCGGGGCGTACCCGCCGGGGGGCCATCTCGTACCCCACCAGTTCTATCCGGTCGCCGAACCGGTAGGAGACAGGGTTGGGATACGGGCCGGGGCGGGGCCGGAGCGCCAGTTCCCCGAAAGAAACGTAGCGCAGGCTGTCCGCCTGCCCCGCCACTGGCATCCGCTCCCATGTGCGCAGGTCGTAGAAGCCCATCTTCAGGGAAAGGCGCGCCGGGGCCACGGCGGTTTCGGGCACCCGCAGGCGGAAAACTTCCGCCCAGCGCTCCCCGGGCTGCAGTTGGGTCGCCCGGACCAGCCCCTGCCGGGGGTAGCGGTCGTCCTGGGCCAGGATGATGTCCAGGTCGTCCACCAGATGGACGAAAAGGCTCCAGTCCCGTGTCGGAGGCCGCAGAACTTCCAGGTATAGGGTCAGGTCCACCGTATCCCCCGGTTCCAGCGACGACGGGTGGAGATCGTACCCCAGCAGGCGGAACTCGTCGCCGAAGGTTGCCTCCAGAGGGGAGGGGATTTCCGCCGGGACGGGAAGGTCGGGGGGACGGTAGGCGGGAGCGATCCAGAGGATGGGGGACAACAGGGCCAGCAGGCCCAGGAAGAGGGCGGGCAGAATGGACAGGATGAATCCTGCGCTACGGGAGCGGACCATGCCTCGCACGATCTGCTCCCAGCCAACCCACAGGCCCAGAGAAATGGGGCCGATGGCGGGGAACATCAGCCGTCCCTGAGAGGCCGGGGTCTGGGCCGTCCAGCGCAGGAACGCCACGAAGAGGACGGCGACGTACCCCAGAAGTCCCAGCCCGATGGCCCACTCCTCTCCCCAGGTGCGAGTACGCAGCGCGCGAGCCAGCCCCCGACCTGTCCGGCTCAGGAGCCCCATGGCCGCCAGCGCGGTCCAGATGTCCAGGGCGCGATATACCCACACCGGCATCAGGACGTTCATTCCGCCGAAGACGCCCCAGAAGGCCCAGCGGAAGCCCTGGAACTCCCGCAGGAGGTCGGCGAGGGTGGCGGAACGCCGCCCGACGATGTCCAGCATGACGGAGAGGCCGAAGGGGTCGCGATAGAGGACCCAGTTGCGCCAGAACCACCATCCGCAGAGGGCCAGGGCGATGGCGAAGACGAGGGCCGTCTCCAGAAGCCCGCGCCGCCACTGGCGCTCCCGCCAGGCCAGGCCCAGGAGGAGGGCCAGGGCCACAGGCCAGAGAGTGAGGCCACTCAGTTTGGCCAGCGCGGCCGCGCCCAGCGTGAATCCCAGGAGAACGGCTCGCGGCCAATAGGGGCGACCCTCGCGGTCGCCCTGGTAGCGGAACCGGAGGGCCATCAGCCAGAGTCCCGCTGCGGTGGCCGCGTTGACCAGATTGTCGTTGTTCACCGACGCGGTGATGAAGAGGAACATCGGGTTGACGGCGACCAGCAGGCCGCTCCCCAGGGCCCAGCCGGGGCGGTCGGGGAAGAGCAGGTGCACAGCATTCACCGTCGCCAGGACCGTTAACAGGCCCAGGGCCACCGAGACCAGCCGCCAGAGGTGGAGAGTGAGGACGGCGCCGCGCCAGGGAAAACCCTCCTGGGAGGAGTGAAGAACCTGATTGCGGGCTGCGATACAGGAGGCATCTCCGAGACAGGCGTGGGGGTTGGGGAAATAGATGGCCTCAAAATCGCTCAGCGAGAGGCCCAACAGACGGGTAAGTCCTGCCAGAAGAGCATAATAAAGGGGCGGCTGGCTTCCTTCCTGTCGCCAGGGAGTCTCTTCGCCGGGGTGCTGAACCGGCAGCCCCTCGCCCCGTGCCAGGCGGACGGCCATGCCGATGTGCCACATTTCGTCAGAGGACTCAAAGAGGGGATTCACCGTGCTGTGCAGAAGGGCAAAGGAGAGATAGAAAAGCAGAAGGATGACCTTGCAGTTAAGGAAGGTCCGACCCGCCATACTGTCACCCTCTCTTATTGGTGGTTGGATCCATCGCACGGGGAATCCGCGATGGCCGGAGCGCCCGGGCCTGTAGGGGCAGCGAGATGGAGAACACCCCCCTCATCGGTCCATATACAGGCCAGTGGCACTGCATCGGCGGGGAACCTCTGGCCTGCCCGATCGTAAGCAGGCAACCGTTCCATGGTCGGCAGGAAGTAGAGACCCGTCAGCAAGGTGCCCGAAAAAGCCTGACCGGGGGGAGGTAGGGGGAGAGCAAGATGGTCCACAAAAATCCAGTCCGGCCTCCAGGCTGAGGTCGGCCAGATGCCATATCCCGTATAGGTGTCCGTCTGAGTCAGGATGGCGGGCTGTCCCCCTTCCTGAGTCTCCAGGTGAATAAAAACACTGAAGTTACGGTCGGTTTTCTCCAGGGCTCGCCAGTAATACGTGATTCGTACAGTGCGCTGCCCGGATAGTTCGGTCTGTTCCAAGTCGTAACCGATCAACTCAAATTGGCGGTTTCCAAACTGCGCATCCAGCGGATAGGCAGGAGGAGACTCCAGATTCTTCACAAGAAGAGGTCGGGGAAAGGCAGGGTAAAGGTAGCGAGCAGGAGCAATAGCGGCGAAGATGCCGAGGAGGATCGCCAGTCCAGCGGGCAAAATGAGATGGCGGCATAGTCTGGTCAGGCCGACAGCCAGAGTTGCACCTACGGCAATAGCGGCTGGAAGGAGCAGACGGCCACCACCCATTAGAATTGCCGTTTTACTGGTCAATTGGAACAGGGAGCCCAGGACAAGGGCAAACCACCCCCAGACCAGCAGGAAGAAAGGACGCAGCGACCGGTCACGGGTAACGGCAAAAGCAAGCCCCATCACAGCCAGGACGCAGATCATGCCTGTCACTGTATACAACCAGGGGTCAGCAAACAAGATGCCACCAGGGCTAAAATCCAGCCAGTAGCTCTTCCACAGGAAGACGAGGAAGTTCTTGAAATCTTCTGCCGTCCAGGGAATGGTCCGAAGGCCCAAAAATACGGGGAGCAGGTTGGTCGCGAAAGGATGCCTGTAGAGCGTCCAATTGCGCCAGAACCACCAGCCATCTATGATCCCGATGAGGAGGCTTCCAGCAGCAGCCCAGATGAGCGATTTCCCGCTTTTCTGTTTCCAGGCTTGCCAGAAGGCAATGAGGATGAACGGCAAAAGCAATCCCAAACCAGTGAGTTTCACCAGAGTGGCTACCGCAATGGTGAACCCGGCTCTCAGTCCTTCCCATGGACCGATTCCTCTCCGGAACGCCTTACCCAGTGCCCAGAGTCCGGCCTGGACAGCGGCGGTCACCGGCATATCGTTGCTGAAGGAAGTGGCGATAAAGATGAATTGGGGATTGAAGCCCATGAAGGCTACGGACAGGAGAGCAAGAGGCCAGGGGAGGAAGAGACGGCAAAAAAGATACCCGAAGAGCAGGGCAAGAACGCCACACGACAAGGCAATCAGGCGTCCGGTGAAGAAAATAGGGGTATCTGAGAAGGCGGAGTACACCGGAGTCCAGGGGCTTCGGTTTCCCTCCAAAGTTCCCAAAAGATAGGGATTTACTGCAACGGGTATCTTATCTTGAAGGTGAAACAAACGAGCGACCGCTGCAACAGCGGCGTAAAATAGAGGGGGCTGATGTCCTTCCATTTCAACGGCCGTGAAGCCGGGCCGTTCAGGGGAAATCCGGATGATGGGCAGTCCGTGGCCTGACCAGAGATGGATGGCGTAGGCGTAATGAAAGCCCTCATCCGGTTTGCAAAGCGGATTGGTCAACGCGTAATGCGTTCCCAATACAAGAAAGCCGCACAGGAATAGAGAAAGGCTCAGTCTTTCCCAATTAGGGGTTCTACGCGAGAGAAGGGTCCTCACTCCCATTTAGACAAATCCTTCGTGGTTTATAAAAATCTGTTTTACCCTGTACTCATCCGTGTCCAACAACACAGTCCAGGAACGCCGCCGTCTGGCGGGCGATGCGGTCCCAGGAGAAGTTGGCGGAGAGGGCCCGCGCGCCGGCCTCCAGGCGGGCCCGCAGCGCCGGGTCACGGTACACCCGCCGGACCGCCTCCGCCAGCGCACCCGCATCGCGCGGCGGCACCAGCAGCATGTTCTCCCCGTCCCGCACCTCCGGCAGCGGCAGGGCCGGCCGGGTGGTGACGATGGCCCGCCCGTGGGCCAGGCAGGCGTGCAGCGTCCCCCGCCGGAAGGAGACGCCGTCCCGGTAGGGCAGGACGCAGACGTCGGTCGCCAGCAGGCCCGCCGAGACCGCCTGGGGGTCGGTGTAGCCGGTCCAGTGGACCCGCTCCGCCAGCCCCAGTTCGGCAATGAGGCCGTCTATCCGGGCCGCGTAGGCCCGGTTGGTGGGGTCGGAAGTCCCTACCCGCCCACCGACCATCAGCAGGTGGGCCGGAACGCCGTCCGCGACCAGCCGGGCCAGGGCCCGGATCAGTTCCTCCCCGCCCTTGCTCTCGTTGAGGAAACCGAAGTAGCCCAGGAGCAGGTCATCGGGGCCCACGCCCCAGCGGGCCCGTTCGGCGTCCCGGTCGTAGTTCGGGGGCGGCACCGGTGGGATGTTGCTCCCGATGGGGATGAGAGCCAGATGCTCCCGGGGAATCTCCCGCTCCAGCCGCAGGTAGTCCTCCTGGTTGGTGGCAATCACGCCATCCGCGCGGCGGGCCAGCATTCGGACGACCTGCCAGCGCAGGGGGCCGGCCTTGGGGAAGAGGTACGGCACCCGCAGGTCGTGGAAGGTCACCACCACGGGCGGGCGCACGGAACGGCGGGGGAGGAAGTGGACGGCCGGGTGCATCCCGTAGGCGGCGGCCTGGTACTGGAGGTTCAGGACGTCCATCTGCTCCTGCCGGGCAACGCGGAGCACCTCCCGCCAGCCGCCCCAGCCCCAGGAAGGGACGGCGCGATGCACGGTACAGGTCGCAGGGCGCGGGTCGCAGGGCGCAGGGCGCCGGTCACCGGTCGCCGGTCGCAGGGCGCGGGTCGCATCCGAGCGGAGGGGGCCGGTGACGACATGGACATCGTGGCCCAGGGCCGCCAGGGCCTCCGCCAGATGCCGGGTGAAATC
>Ga0315298_1011796_pt1 | contig 10173 bp, 9 predicted proteins | sample WHS_1_MG_FD_203077 | JGI IMG/M metagenome (GOLD analysis project Ga0315298, IMG submission 203077) | Extremophilic microbial mat communities from Washburn Hot Springs, YNP, Wyoming, USA - WHS_1_MG | ecosystem: Environmental > Aquatic > Thermal springs > Hot (42-90C) | place: USA: Wyoming...
TGAGGAGGAGGCCCCTGAACGAGATAGTTAATTTAGCGAGGAGGCACGGCTTGGAAGTCACCTCAGAAAGGTTGCCCCTGAAGATTAAGGGCAAGTTGAAAGAGGAGGAGGTCGAGATATCTGGAGCCGAGTCCAGTCAGTACGTTTCGGGCTTCATGTTCGCGTTCGCGGTTAGGGGTCACGGAAGAATCAGGGTTCTACCGCCCGTATCCTCGAAGAGTTACATAATGATGACGGCCGAGCAGTTGACCTCACAGGGCGTGAGGGTCGAGATCGAGCGGGACGACGTATGGGAGATAACAGTTGCAAGGGGTAACCCGAGGCCTTACGAAGGCGAAGTTAGGGGTGACTTCGCTCTGGCGTCCTTCTACGCCATAGCCAGCTCGGTCACGGGAGGGAGGATCGAGATCTCGGGGCTTTACGACCCGCCGAGTTACTTCGGCGACCACAGCGTGGTTAACCTGATGGCGGAGGCCGGGGTCAGGAGCGCTGTTCGAAACGGGACCTGGATAGCGGAAGGGGAACCCGAGAGGGGCTTGAGGGTTAACGTCGATGACGCCCCCGATTTGGCGGTTTCCGTTGCCGCCCTGGCTCCATTCGCCCGAACGGAGACCGTAATCGAGGGTGTAGAGAGGCTCAGGATAAAGGAGAGCGACCGTATAACCACCATAATAAGTACCCTGAAGGCCTTCGGGGGCAGGGCGAGATACGACGGCAGGCTGGTGATAGAGCCGAGCAGGCCGAGGGAAGGAGTGATAGAATGCCCTAACGATCATAGGATAGCTATGCTCGCTGCCGTGCTCGCGCTGACGGCCGGGGGCAAAGTGCTGAAGGCGGAGTGTGTGAATAAGAGCAACCCCCGGTTCTGGGACGACTTGAAGGGCCTCGGGGCCAGGATAACGATTTCGTGACGCTCCCTTCTCGACCTATGTTTGCTTAACAAACCTATTATTCGCGTCGACGACCTTAATCTCGCTTTGGTGAAGCTAGTCGTTGCCCTGCCGGTGAGGAGTCTGGAAGACATCAAGTTAGTCCCCACTCTAGACTCTGACCTGGTGGAGCTCAGGCTGGACTACCTGGAGAGGCCGGAGGATTTCGACCCATCCCTAATCGAGGGGGTCAAGGACAGGGTTATCGTAACCGTAAGAGATCCCAGCGAGGGAGGAGTCAAGGGGGTAGATGAGGAGTGGAAGGCCTCACTTTACAAGAAACTTAACGACAGAGGAGTGCTTTACGACGTGGAGGCCGAGTTCTTGAGGAGGAGAAAAGACGTCCCGTTCGAGGGGAAAATAGTGTCTGCCCACTTCTTCGACAGAGTTCCTAGCGTAAAGGAAGTGGAGGAGATCTTCAAGGGCTTCGAGGGAGCCTGGATCAGGAAACTGGCGGTGATCGCGAGGGAAGGCTACAAGGAGCTCCTGGCCCGCTTCGCCAGGAAGGGTTTCGCCGTCATGCCCATGGGATCGGATCCGATTGAAAGGATAGCCTTCGCCGTACTGGGCTCGGAGCTGATTTACGCGAGCCTCGGTGAGGGCTTAGAAACAGCCCCGGGGCAGATGAGCTACAAGAGGGCTATGGAGATCTTGTCCTGTCTAGGGCTACGCTGACCTCAGCTAATCGCCTATTACGATCTTGTCGTCCTTAACCTCCACTCTATACACCTTCAGGGGGGACCTCGCAGGTCCCTTAAGGACCCTCCCATCAGTCAGGGAGAACCTGGAGAAGTGACACTGGCATACTAGCTCCTCCCTAATTACGGCACCTACCTTCGAGAGGTCGCACTTGAGGTGGGTGCACCTGGCCGAGAGAGCGTAGTACCTGTTCGCCCCCAAATATATAACGATGACCTCCTGTCCGTGAAAGTCTACCTTGCGGATCTCCCCTGGCCTGAAGTCTTTGGGTATCTCCATCAAGGCCGATTCGCGAGGTTCAGTCATTGTCCCACGCCTGATAGGCCCTGCCACCAACGCTTTAACTCTAAAGTATAAACTGTGCTATCGTACTACCAAGTGCTTAGCTCGCGCAGACTGCACAAATTAGTTAATAGAAATTACATATGACAAATTTAAATAAGGGACGGCGTGAATCCGTATTGATAAATCATGAGTGAACTTCAAATGATAACCGACCTCTCTGACAAAGTCGATTATAGGATAACTTCGTACGCTTCGTACCCACATGACGTTGAAATAATCGCAATAGTGACGACCAACGTGACTCCGGATGACTCTGTAATAAGTAAGGTAAGCAAATACGGTAACGTAACTAAGGTTTTCAGTTTCATGAACGTGATCAAAGTAAGGGGAAGGGCTAAGGACATAGTTAAGCTTGCCGAGGAACAGTTCGTGTCATATATTATGCTTGACGAAGTCATAACCTCCTGAGATTGCTTAAGCTCAGGGATTGGCAGGAGAAACTGAAGGGTAAGGTCGTAGAGGCCCTCAGGTCAAAAAAGGTCGTATTACTTAACGCACCCACGGGAAGCGGTAAGACGCTCTTTTCCCTTTTGGTCGGATTTGATCTCTTCGATAGGGTAATAGCGGGGGTGAAAACCCACAACGAGTTCTTCCCTTACTACAGGGAAGCGAAGAGGTTGGGAAAGAGGTTTTCCTTCCTCGTTGGTAAGCCTAATGCCTGTCTTTTCGCCTCCAAGGACGTGGACTCTGAGGACATAAAGTGCGGCCTCTGCCCCTTCAGGAGAAGCGTAGAAATAGAGGCTCAGTCGTCTCCGGCCGAGTTCTTGTCTCAGCTCAAGGAGAGGGGAGGAAACGAAGGTTTCTGCCCTTACTATACCCTACAGGACAGCCTCAGCAAGGCCGAGGTCGTGGCGATAACTTACCCTTACCTCCTAGTCCCGTGGTACAGGGCTTCTATTGACGTCCCGCTAGAGGAAAGCCTGGTGGTTATAGATGAGGCTCACAACCTTGATCGGGCGGCCGACCTTACGGAGAGAGTTCTATCACAAAGGAGCCTGGAAGGTGCCCTAAGGGAGGTATCATCACAGGAGGCAAGGAGTATCCTAGGGTCGATAAGGAAGAGCTTGCAGGGGCTGATCAACCAGGGGGAGAAGTACGTCAGGGTGACGAACGTTTCGCTCGTATCGCATGATGAACTCCAGGTACTGGCCGACGAGCTGGAGGACCTTAGGGAGAAAATGATCAAGGAGAGGAGAATCAGAAGGTTGCACTTAGGTTCCGTTGTTAAGTTCCTGGTGGCCACACGGTCGCCGGACTACGTGATTTACTCCGCCGAGGGCAAGCTGATAGCCAGGTCCTTCGCTCCCCTGTCCGAGTTCAAGGATATAGTTGAGAATGCTGGAGGACTGCTGCTCATGTCTGGAACGTTACCGCCTAAGAACTACCTAACGAAAGTCCTGGATTTCGGGGGCAAGGACGTAGTCGAGTTCAACGCCGAGAAGTTCGTTAGGCTCAGGAGCTATGAGGCCTTCGATTGTTACATAGCGATCGATGTCACTTCTAAGTACGAGCTAAGGGAGACAATGGCGAGTAAGTACGCGAGCTACTTGCTCAGGATCTACTACTCAGCGAAGTCCCACGTGTTGGCGGTTTCCCCAAGCTACGAATATATGAACGCAATAACGTCTAGGCTGAAGATCCCGACGTACGTGGAGTCGGAAGAGTCTCCGGTGGAGAGTCTAGCGAAGCTGAACGAGAGGACACTCATATGCGCGGTCTCCAGAGGGAAACTCACCGAGGGGATCGAGCTGGTCGACGAGGAGGGGAGGAGCAGGATAAGCGACGTAGCCGTAGTCGGCATTCCCTACCCCCCAGTGGACGATCTGACTGAGGACTTCTCGAACAGGGCAGGAATTCCCCTTCACGAATTCCTGAGGATCAACGCCTGGATTGCGGTAAGGCAGGCAGTGGGGAGGGCCATCAGGGGACCTGAGGACAGGGCGAACCTCTGGCTTCTTGACAGGAGGTTTGAGGAAATGTGGTGGAGGAAAAGCCTTAATTGCCTCAACCCTCGCAGGGTTAGGCTGTGAGGGTGGAGATTTTCACTCACAGGAACTGCGTTGAGTGCAACCTGCTGATAGAGTGGCTTGAGGAGAAGGGCTACCTTCATAAGGTGAAGCTAATTGACACCGAACTCTATCCGTTCTTAGCCTTCGAGAGGGGTGTGATATCCACACCTTCAGTGTTCGTTGACGACAAACTACTCTTCGCTGGCGTGATCGACTACGACGAGCTGGAAAGGCTCTTCAAGGGAGAGAACGTCGTCCTAGAAGTATCGAAGGACGAATTGGTCGCCAAATTCATGGAGGGCATAGTGAACTCCTTCGCGGCCACGGCGTATTTATATGTGAATAAGGACTTCGAGGCCATCCTATCGCAGAAGGACTTCGTTTACGCCGTCACGGGGCTGGCTCTATCGCCCAACGCTGAAGACCTATACAATTATCTCAGGAATTACACGCTCAAGACTAAGGACGAGCTATTCGAGAAGTGGAAGGACAGGATGATGAGAGTGATCGCGACGAACTTCGTGAGGGAGCTCTACTGGCTCTACGGGGATAAGGTACCCATTGTGAAAACTAAATCCCTTTACCCCTTGGAGGTCTTCTACCACTGGGTTCAGGTCAGGGGAGGGGCTGTCGGCAGAGTTGGCCTAAGGATCCATAGGTTCACTGAAACTGACGTTCTCGAAAGGGTCAAGGAAGTTTACGATTACCTCATGGAGAACTACGACTCCCTTTGGGAAAAGGTCATAAAGGAGCAGAGAGAAATAGAGGCGAAGGAGTGGAAGGCAAGGAGGGAGATCGAGGTCTGACCGCTTTCACTCCTCTATCTTTAATTCGCCGTTCTCTACTTTAACGTCGTATCCCTTAGTTCTGAGAATAGATATGAAGAGGGGAATAAACTCTTCCTTAATGCCAAGCTCGCTTACTGGGATAACTTTCTTGGCTTCCAGTACCGGCCCCAAAGTTAGCGCTAGGTTATCGAGTGCCTTGATCTCCTCTTTCATGCCCACTAGCTGAAGAGCCTTTTTGATTTCATATAGCAAGCTGTTAACCGCAGAGAACCTCTTACAGATGGGATCATTACCGTTTAGGAGAGCGATAGCGTCCTTAAGGACGTTGGCGCGTTGTTCGACCTCGTCGGCCTTTATCTCCTCGTTTAGCTCTTCCAGTTCTTTGTATTCTTTCATATATTCATCGCTCAGGACTTTGAGTAGCTTTTTTGCCGGCTTTTGAACCGTAACAACTTTCTCATAAGAGAAAGGAAGTAGAGCCGCGCGGCTTATGCTATTAAGCAGTTCGTACCTCACTTCGTTGTCAGAAACGGTTTCCAACAAAGCCCTCATATTGTTAGTACACATCCTGATCTCCTGATCGAAGACCTCAGGGTTCAGGGTGTCAACCACGTTAGCTAGGCTTAACACGTCATAATAATATTCGTTGTTAGTAACTATTTTGCGTCCTAGGAGCTCTTCTAAGGCCTGATCGATGCTTATGACTGAATTTCTTATGGAAAGTAAGGATTCATTGACTTGCTCGTTTAACTTCTCAATAAAATTGGTCAAAGTTTCAAAATTGAGATCTGTGTCCTTAGGGACTTGAACTGTTCTCGAAACGATGCCCAGCCTTTTGAACTTCGTTACGAAGTTATTGTTCCTCGTCATGACGTCAAACGCTAAGTCGCTGAGGTTCCTAACTATTCCTTCTTTTATTTCTACCAGCTTTTCTTCTATACTTTCTAAACATTTCAGGTCACGTGTTTCACATGATAAAACTTTGTTGGGCAGATCGATAAGAGACACCCTTATATTAGAAATCGACTTAGAGTAGAAATCTTCTAAGCCTATTGTTTTTTCTAAAGTTGAGACCCCCTTAATTAGCTTATTGACAATGTTCTGCAGGTCGTTAATTTCCTCGAGAAGTTTTATACGTTTTGAGTAAAACATTTGTTTCGCCTGTGTTGACTTCCCGAAGTAATGTGAGACTCCTAATACTCCTATTGTCGCCGGAGGTAATCCGATGCCTAGGTACGTGTAAACCCAACTTAATCCCACGGGGAGAAAGCCGGGCTCGGTCATAAGCCTTGAGAGTATGAATCCTGTTATTGCGACGAGTATTGCCGCCGAGAGTTTGAGCAGGTCTCCCTCAACGTAATTTAAGACCACGAGAGTCGCAGAAGAAAAAGCGACTAAGAGCATCGTTAGGATTAATGGAGTAGTTGTAGCCTCTACGCTATGGAGTCCGTTAGACGAAAGTATCACGACAAAGTAAGAGAGCGGGCTTAGGGGTGCGAGGACTACATGCTTCCATCTTTGCCTGACGTTTAGGGAAGGCGAGAGCAGTCCTAGGACGGACAGCACATACAGGCTACCCTCTAATTCGCCGAATACGTTCGGGTTCACAGTGAACAGGCCAAGAAGGAACGAAACTCCTGGAGATGGCTGAGATATGTAGGGGAGCGTCTCGAGCCTTTCGTAGAGGATAAATACAGATACGATAAGAGGCGTCATTCCCCAGGCCAGGGCACCCACAGCTCTCGTCCTCACGTACACGTAAATGGGCAGTACATAAGGATAACACAGTAACAATTGCTAGGGCTAACATCACGTTCACAAGGCTATCCAGCCCGACCCTGTATACGGCGTCCGAGACGATCGCCAAAAAGGACGCCAAATAGAGCGTTACCAGACCTACAGCTACCGCCCCTGGCAGAAGTAATCCTAAGACGAACACTAAGCCCATGCTCAGAAGAGCCAGGTCAAAGTTAAGCGAGTACGTGAACGTATGTAATACGATACGAATCCTACTAGCGCGCCCACAACGGCTCTCCATATGTACTCTCCTACCAGCTTGTAAAGATCCCGTGATTTCGACATACTCATTCTCTATTCCCTTTGCTCCTTACCAAATATATCAAGTTATTAACTCCATTCGTCCAGTCTAGAACGGTTTGCCTCTACGTATGATAATCCTCTTTGTGTTCGTGCTATTTACTGATTACACTTAAAGTATCCCATTTTGCATCATACGCTGGGCTCATTCAAGAGTCCTAACTGAATAGTAAGTGACGCCTCGGTCGTGACGTGGGTCGTCATACGTTCACTTCGACACGATTCAGGACAAAAGAAAGTCTGAAAGACTTAAACAGATAAGCACATATACGAGATAATATTAACTTCTACATAACAACGCGATTGACTGACCATGTACAAGAGGTACGAACTTCCTCCACTCCCCTACAAGGTCGACGAACTTGAGCCTTACATCAGTAAAGACATTGTAGACGTGCATTACAACGGCCACCACAAGGGTTACGTGAACGGTGCCAACCAGTTCTTAGAGAGAATGGAGAAGGTCATAAAGGGAGAGCTTCAGCCCGGCCAGTACGACGTCCAGGGACTGATGAGGGGGCTGGTGTTCAACATCAACGGCCACAAGCTCCACGCCATTTACTGGCAGAACATGGCCCCGGCAGGAAAAGGAGGGGGACAGCCCGGCGGGTTGCTCGCCGACCTGATTAACAAGCAGTTCGGCTCATTCGAGAGGTTCAAGCAGGTCTTCACCGAGACCGCCAACTCGTTGCCCGGAACCGGATGGACCGTCCTTTACTACGACAACGAAACCGGGAACCTACAGATCATGACCATCGAGAACCACTTCATGAACCAGATCATTGAGCTCCCCGTACTGTTAATAGTTGACGAGTTCGAGCACGCCTACTACCTCCAGTACAAGAACAAGAGGGCGGATTACATAAACGCCTGGTGGAACGTAGTTAACTGGGACGACGCCGAGAACAGGCTTAGGAAATACTACAACAAGTGACCTGCCTGAGGGGGAGAAGCAAAGTTTCTTTTTTCGCCTATCGCATAACTGTCAATGGTTTCCGTCATCATACTCGCGGGGGGATACGCTACCAGGCTCAGACCGCTGAGCCTCACCAAGCCCAAGACTCTCCTACCTATCCTAGGAAGACCCCTTCTTGACTACATTCTCGACGAGGTTGAAAGGTTGGAGCCAAAAGGGGTATTCCTCTCGCTGAGGGTTATGGCCAACAAGATAGTCTCGCACGTGACTATGGGGAGGAGGAACGTAGTCACGGTCATAGAGAAGGAGAGGCTAGGGGACGCAGGGCCCCTGAAGCTGATATTCGAGAACTACAAGCTCAACGACGTCACCCTCGTCCTGAACGGCGACGTTTACTTCGAGACTGACCTTAGGGAGGTGGTGAAGTTCCACGAGTCTGAGGGTTGTGACGCGACCGTAGTTGGAAAGGAGGTCGAGGATCCCAGAAGGTTCGGTGTTTTAGTCACCGATGGGATTTACCTTAAAGATATATTCGAGAAACCGAAGATCCCGCCGGGGAACCTCGTAAACACGGGGATTTACGTTTTCAATTCCGCGCTCCTCAAGGAGGTGAACGGTCAGTCCATCGCGCGTAACTTCCTCCCTTACCTGCTTAAGACGAACAGGAGGATATGCGTTTACCGCTACAACGGGATATGGGCCGACATAGGGAAGCCTGAGGATTACCTAGAGCTCAACTTCAGGCTACTCGTCGAGAAACACCCTAAGGGTTTCGTGAGCGAGAACTCGAGGGTAAGCGAGAGGGCGAGCCTGACGCCCCCCTACTTCATCGGAGAGCGGACTGAAGTCAGGGAAGACTCTGAAGTCTTCAACTCCGTGATTGGGATCGGTTGTTACCTTGGAGAAGGGTCTAGAGTCCAGGACTCCCTTCTAATGAACGGGGTCAAAGTGGAGAAGTACTCGTTGATCAACTTCTCGATCCTTGGAGACAACGTAACCGTGGGAAAGAGGGCGAGACTTGAGTCCTCCATATTGGGTGACGAGGTCGAGGTCTACGACAACGTCCTACTCAACGAGGGCACGATAGTGTTGCCCAACAAAGAGATAAGCGAGTCAGTATACGATAGGCATAAGATAATTTTGTGATGAGGTTCGTCCCCTGAGCCAGTGATGATCACCACCGGCGCTGACCTTCCAGCTCTTTTCTCGATCACCCTCTCCGTGCTACTCTCACTAGCTATAGTTGGGCAGACCGTCCTGGAAACCAGGGGGACGGCGAGGCCTCCCTGCAAGGTTAAAGAGGGGGCGAAGGTCAGCGTGATACTCCCGATAAAGGGTCTGGACCCTATGCTCAGGGAGACCTTGAAGTCCCTCATAGATCAAGACTACCAAAACAAAGAGCTAATCGTAGTTCTAGACTCTACGGAGGATCCCGCTTTTCCAATAGTGAGGGAGTTCCCCGTAAGAGTTCTAATAAACAGGAGACCATGCTCGGAGTGTAGCGGGAAAGTCGCCGCCATCCTAACCGCCGTTGAGGAAGCTAAGGGGGATATCTTGGTGTTCGCGGACTCTGACACGGTTTATCCTCAGGGTTGGCTCTCGTGTTTGGTGTCCCTGGTGAGCGAGGATAAGGTCGCTACGACGTTTCCATGGCCATTCCCGGTGAGCCTCACGCTCAGAAACGCCCTACGCTCTGGGTTCTGGACTCTAGGCTTCGAGTCCTTCTTCTCGAGGCCCTCCCGCTTCCTTTGGGGAGGCTCGATGGCCTTCCTAAAGTCCTTCTTCACCGACAGCGTCAAGTCCGCGCTCGCAAAAGCCTGGTGTGACGACTGTACCTTGACGGCCCTCGCTAAGGCCAGGGGGATGAGCATAGAGTTCTGCTCTATCATCCCCCAGAATTGGTTCGACGAGAAGGACTTGACTTCGTTCGTCAAGAGGCAGGTGATCACGGTCAGGACGTACAGTCCTAGGGGCTTCAGGTACTTCATGGCCCTCTGGGGCATCGTCCTAACGCTCCTCGCGATCTCACCTCTCTACCCTATCACGGCCCTACCTGTTCTAGCTTGGATAGCGAAGAACCTTATGAGGGCGAGGAGGGCCAAAGGGCCAGTGATTCCGGCCCTCTTCTCGCCACTGGGCGCAACTACCGCTTTCGTAGTAGGGCTACTGACCCTGAGGGGGGATCAAGTGGTCTGGAGGGGCACCAGAATCAGAGTTAAGGGTTGATTTTCATAAAACTTCGGATAACTCGAAAATTTAGCAATATGCAAAATGTCAAGCGAAGCTAGACATGTGTAGGAACCTGATGATTAGGCTAAATTCTTCCGCTTATCCTCATCATCTTCCCTCAGGTAGGACGATACCCTTTTTCGCGTAGATTTTCCTCGCGA
>Ga0315298_1011798_pt1 | contig 10172 bp, 12 predicted proteins | sample WHS_1_MG_FD_203077 | JGI IMG/M metagenome (GOLD analysis project Ga0315298, IMG submission 203077) | Extremophilic microbial mat communities from Washburn Hot Springs, YNP, Wyoming, USA - WHS_1_MG | ecosystem: Environmental > Aquatic > Thermal springs > Hot (42-90C) | place: USA: Wyoming...
TGACTATAGCTTCCAATTTTGAAGTCTCGATAATTTTGCGGCCGCCAGCAAGAAAAACCCTTAATTCTTCAACGCTTTCTGGCATGCAATTAACTATTTGAACCGCCTCTTCCTCCTCTAAGCCGAATTCGCTTACGAGAGTTCCAATCAGTTTTATGGCGTCTTCAGCTTCCACCTTTGAAAATTTAGAAACGTAGTCATAGGTGCGCCGCTGGAACTGGTCTAGGTTTTCTTCGCCTATGGATTCGAGTATCTTTTTAACTTCCGGTAGAGTGAGGTTTCTTTCTGATATAGCCTTCTTCGCCATTTCAATCATCCTCCATAAGGTTCTAGGTGTTCGGGTCTAACAATAATTTCTTTGGTTGCGTCTCCCTGCGTGACGCTTAAAACGTAGCTCCGTCCTCTCTTGTCAATTACAGTGCCTACCTTCCCGTGATATCGTCTGTGAGGCATCCCCTTGTGCACGCTGGGGTCTATTTTGATGACGACCCGTGTTCCAGGTTGATACTCATGAAGCAACTTGCTCAATTTGATTTTTCCCCGCTCTCGGGGTTTCTTTTTGAGGAGGCGGCGCGTTCCAGCTCGGTATCCTTTTGACTTCCTCATTTTTCCTTATCTCCGTAATCCTCTCCATAATCCTTCATAATAACGTTTAAAACATCAAGTTTTATAGGCTTCGCTTGGATGCCGAGAATTTCTGAAACACTGGGGGTTGTTCTTCCCTCATCACCAGTAACCAATTCTTTAACGTAAAGCCCCCCTTCACATCGTATTTTCATTTCAGCCCTTTTTGGCGACAACTTCTTTACCTTTACCTCATATATGTGCTTTTCTCGTGTCATGTCGGCTCGCCTATGCAAAACTCGTAGAGGAGTACGCTGTTTCACGGTTAACCCAGTTAATTTCTCCTCTAACAAACGTAGATCACTTGTTTTAATTTCTTTTTCAAATTCCATCAAAACACGATATTCCTTCTGCGCCGACTCCGCCCTCTTTAACTTTCTAACAACATCCTTATCTGTAAAATGAAGATTCGAAACTTCGACTTTGCCCTTCGCGTAAGCGTTAATCCTTTCTTCGATTTCCTTAAGGTCAAAAAACCTCCTTTTCGGTTTTGTTAATTCGATTACGAAGGGACGCCCTTCACCCAGCATTCTAGCGTCAATGTCTTCTCTTCCAGACGCGTGGAAAGAACTCTTAACGCTGCCCGACACATCCAATAATGGCGCTGCAATTAACTCTTCCACTGATTCTGGATACATTTTTCCAGTCCAATTACATTTCTCGCAGCCTTTCCCGCGACAGCTCTGACAGAACCACTTTGATTGAGGTATGCCTCTGGCAAGCTTCTTATATCGCCCTCCAATGTATAGGGGGTTTATTTGAAGTCTAACCTCCTCGGAGAAAGGGTTTACTAGCACAACTACGTCTGGCTTCCTAAATTCAACTTCTCTGCCGCTTTCTTCCGCTATTTTTCGCCCTATAACCCTTCCAAACTCGTTTTTTATACTCTCGCCATAGTTTACGTCAAACTCTGCCTTAAACTCGTCCTCACGTTCCTCGACTGCCAGGGGAAGTTCGATGCCGACAAGAAAGTTCCGAAACTCGTATTCCCCGAGCTTTTCTAGGGCTTTCTGGGCTAAATTATCGAGGGCTTCAAACTTGTTTGCGCATAAAAAACATTTTTCCGGGGCTGTTTTTTCTGGAATAGGCTTCTTCATTTTAAGAAGAATTTCTTTTGCCATCTTTGAGAAACCGTTTATTGCGAGAGTTTTAAGCTCTTTTACGCCTTGTTTGTTTTTTGATAGAGCAAGCGCATGAGCGTTAAGCACTAAAGCCAGTTTTATTGATTCCCCTCTCTCGTTATTCTCCATGTTGTGACCCAGCATCGCAAATTGTCGTCCCAGACAATGGTCGCATAAAGGGTATTTTTCAAGCATTTCCAAAGCTTTTTCCAGAACTTCCATTGGGAAACTTCCCAGCTTCGCTTGAGGATTACTTAAAATCTAAGGGCATTCCTTTTCCCAAAAAGGGCAGTTTCTTTTTCCTCCGCAGCGTCTTTATCATTCTCCGCATCAGCACATACTGTTTCAGAAGCTCCTTCACTTCTTTGTCGCTTGTTCCCGAGCCTCTGGCAACACGTCTAATTCTCGACGCGTTGAAAATCTTGGGGTTCTCTCTTTCTTCCGGCGTCATGGATTGAATCATCACACGCCACTTTTCCAAGCGGTCCTCAGCCGTGTCCAGCATTTCCTCTGGCACATTGTAGGACATGCCGGGAATCATTTTCAAAAGTTTTCTTAAGGCACCCATTCCCTTCATGGCTTCAAACTGTTCATACATGTCTGTTAGCGTGAACTTGCCGCTTAGGATAGCCTTAGCCTTTTTTTCCGGAACTTTTACTTCTGCCTCGCGAACTTTTTCAAGTAGAGTTTCAAGGTCACCCATCCCCAGCAGTCGACCAACAAAACGAGACGGGATAAAAGGTTCTATATCCTCTATTTTTTCGCCCGTGCCGACAAATTTGATTGGTGCGTTTGTTGCGGCGACAGCGGATAAGGCTCCTCCCCCCCTTGCCGACCCGTCCAGTTTTGTAACGAGAATCGACCCTATTGGGGTGGCTTCATTAAAGGCTTTGGCTTGGACCATTGCTTGCTGTCCGATTGTTCCGTCAATAACCAGCATGACCTCGTCTGGTTTGATGTTTTTCTCGAGCATTTTCATTTCTTTGATTAGTTCTTGCTCCTCCTTGTGGCGTCCGGCAGTGTCAATGATTATTAGGTCTTTGTCGGCGAAATGTTTGAGGCCGTTGAAGGCTATTTTGACAGGGTCTTTTGCGTTTAACTCGCCATACACTGGCACGTTTATTCTTGTTGCCAGTTGCTGAAGTTGTGCATAGGCGCCTGGACGGTATGTATCGGCACAGATTAAGGCTGGCTTTAACCCCCTTTTCTGGAAGTATCGTGCAAGTTTGACTGCCGCTGTTGTTTTCCCAGAGCCTTGGATGCCGACGAGCATTATCACCTTCCTTGCGCCCGGCTCAACTTTTATTGGAACAGGTTTCTCTCCGAGAAAGCGGGTTAGCTCTTCATAGACGACCTTTATCACATGTTCTCGTCTTGAAATCCCCGGAGGAACTTTCTCCTTTAGCGCCCTTTCCTCTATGCGCTTTGATATGTCAAGTACCAGTTGGACATTGACATCTGCTTGGAGGAGAGCCCGTTGTATGTCGCGTATAAGTTCTTTGATTACAGCCTCATCCACAACCGAGGCTCTGAATATTTTCTTTAGAGCCTCGTAAAGAGATGAGCCTAAATGTTCCAAGGCCATGGTTTTCTCCAAATTTAAAACTGCTCACGTCCTTAAATAGGTATTCTGCCCCATTTAGCCATTAAGGCTCGCAAAAAGATTTTTACATTCACAAGACCTAGAAGTATTGAGGGTTAAATTTGAGTGAAGAGGTCAAAATTGTAGAGAAAAAGGAAATACCGCCAGGCGCCATAATGCTTTTTGGCTTCCCAGATGTTGGCTTGGTAGGCGTCATCGCTGCTTCGCATCTGATATCAGAACTGAAAAATCTGGAAGAAGTAGCATACATGGATTCTAAACTGCTTCCTCCACTAGTCGTTTTGCATGAAGGACTGCCACACTCGCCGATAAGAATTTTCGGAAATCACGGGCTTCTCTTAGCTGTTTCAGAAATCGCCATTTCTGCAGACACAATTTATTCAATAATGAACACGTTGATTGACTGGGGAAAAAAGAAAGGTGTTAAAATGATGATTTCCTTAAGCGGCATCCCAATTCAAGAAAGACAAGACATTGAAAAGCCAAAAGTTTTTGCAGCAGCCTCAAGCCCGGAAATGCTAAAAATGGTTCAAGAGAAGAGTATAGAAATTTTGATGGAGGGCTACATGGTTGGACCGCAAGCCATTATGCTGCAACGCTGCGCCAATCTTGGACTACCAGCCATAACTTTGCTAGCTCAATGCTTCTTTAATTATCCGGACCCTGAAGCTGCCGCGGAAGTACTGAAGGAGCTATCGAACATCATCGGGGTAAAAGTGGATACCTCTAAACTCCTGGAGAAAGGCGAGGAAATTCGATTAAGGGCAAGAGACATAATGAAACGGACTCAGCAGGAACTGTCTAGAATGAAGAAGACGCAAGAGTACGACATACCATTGTATGTGTCGTAGGAGGACGAAAAACGATGTCAACAAGAAAGAGACGAACAATCTTTGATTTAATAGATGAGTACTTTGAAAGCTTAGAAGAGTATGCTGAGCGCTTAAGCGAAGCATTAATTGAGAGCCCAAGTTGGAACTGCCGAACCTGCACAATGGAGCCATTACGTAATGTTGCGGTAACTCCGACAGAAGTTATAGTAACGGTCGATTTACCCTACACCGAGGAAAACACTATACAAGTTAAGCCGATAAGCAAGGATACAATCGAAATAACAGCAGAGATGAAAAGGAAAATACGGTTTGATGATTTTGGCATAACTCACTATAAAGGCGAGTTCCAAACATTCCACTGCCAAACACGCGTACCAGTGCCGGTGCACATGGATAAAATGGAGGTTCGTTTTAAAAGAGGAATCCTTGAAATTCGTCTACCGCGCAAACATGAGTATGAGATATCAGTAGAATAAATGCTGAAGCCTCAGTGCAGTTTTAAAATTCGTCATAGTTCAGACGGCTCTTCTTGCATCATTGGCTCCAAACATTTAGGGGAGAACGCAAGTAAATAAGCTTGATGGAAAATCTTAACAGCAAGATGGTACATTAAGCAGATTTTGGTTGGTGGAAAATGTGACCATGGAGCGCGCAATTCACTTCGCAATCTTCGTCTTGATGCTTGTTGGTTTATGCGGAGTCAGCGCCTGGGCAAGCTACACATACCTAGGTGAAACTTTAATATTAGAGGTTGCAAGCATAGCGCTTTGTTGGGGGTTGATTTTACTAATTCTTTATGTAGGCTTTAAGAGGCTTAACTGGGACTGGTGGAGTTAACTTAGGCAAAATCAAAGCCTATAACCTCTAAAATTTCTCTAGACGCACTCAACTCATTTTGCCCTAACTATTTTTACCCTTCCCATTATCCGCCAATACTCGATTTCAACACCCGGGGTAAGCTTCGCTTTCAAGTCCTCCTCTTCCGGGTAAGGAGCATCTAAGTATTCATAGGTTTCCAAGTCCATTATCTGAACGCCGGATGGCGTAACCGCGAAAATCTGCCCACTTCTTTTGTCAATTATTGGAACCTCTATGTTTGAATCTACAGGTTTAACTATGCTTCTTTTGACGCCGTCGAAAATGCCTATAGCCACTATTCTAGCCTTAGCTGAACCGTGCTTCCCCGGTTTCGACTTTGTAATGTCAACTATTCGGCACGGTTCGTTATCAACTATCATGTAGCCTCCAACACGTAAACTTCCAACATCAACAGGTTTGCTCACGCCCTCACCAACCTAAACGTGCTTAAACAGCAATTTTAAACAACACCCATATATAGATTAAGCTATCGCTAATAGTTGAGATGGTGGAAACATTGTTCAAAAGTGTCGGCTTAGTTGCCCGATACGACAAGAAAAAAGCCATCAAGCTCGCGCAGAACCTAGCCAGCTACCTGAATGGAAAGGAACTCGAAGTGTACATAGAAGAGACTTTGTCTGGAAAAGTAACTGGTGGAAAAATTGTGCCCCTAAGCGAAATGAAAACCGACTTCATAATAACGATAGGTGGAGATGGAACAATTTTAAGAACCTGCATTGCAGCTCCGAAGCCAGAACCTCCATTACTGACAATTAACATGGGTATCCGAGGCTTTCTAACAGAAGTTGAGCCAAAAGACGCTATAAACGCGGTAGAAAAATGCCTAAGGGGCGAGTTCAGAATCGAAAAGTGCGAGAAACTTTCTGTTACCGCAAATGAAACACAGTTTCCAGACGCCCTAAATGAAGCTGTAATATCAGCAGAAGAACAGGCAAAAATACTCTACGCTCAAATTTTAAAAAACGGGCAACCGGTATTAAAATGCCAAGCAGACGGACTGATGGTATCCACACAAACTGGATCTACAGGTTACTCGTTAGCCGCAGGGGGACCAGTTTTGGACCCGGAAATAAACGCTTTTGTTTTAACTCCCATTTGCGCTTTAACTATTTTTAGGTCAATAGTATTTCCTTCAAACTCGACGCTTAAAATTGAGATTGTGAGACCCAAAAAAATCCGCGTCTTAATCGACGGACATTATAACCAACTAATAACGTCTAAGAAGCCCAGTTTAACCATCACACGTTCAAAAAATGAAACACGTTTCATAAGATTTAAAGAAAACTTTTATGACCGACTGCGGAATAGACTATTATTTAAGGGAATGGGATAAAAAATTCAGAAAGAGAGTTTGAAGAGAAGAGCCGTAATTTTAGATACCTCTGCTTTTCTGGTCGGCTACGACCCCTTTTCAACAAGCGAAGAACAATTTACTGTTCCAAACGTTAAGGAAGAAATAGTGGAAAGCTCCATGCCTTGGGTCAGATTCAAAACTGCAGTTGAAAATGGAAGGTTGAAGATTAGGAAGCCAGCAGAAGCCTCTTTGCATATGGTTAAGGCGTCTGCAACTTCGCTGGGGGATGCTTTCTTCCTTTCGGAAACAGACATGCAAATACTGGCTTTGGCTTCTGAGCTTAAGTCAATGGGCTACCGCCCCTTAATAATCACGGATGATTATTCGATACAAAATGTCGCGAGCCAGATGGGGATAGAATTTGCTTCGCTTGCTACATTTGGTATAAGACGCCGCCTGCAATGGGTGAGATATTGCCCAGCGTGCCATAAAAAATACCCGGCCGATTATAAGTATAACAAGTGTGGAATATGTGGAACCGAGCTTAAACGGAAACCACTGAGAGGAAACAAATTAAAACTCTAATTCTCTTAAAACGCCAAGACAACAGTTAAGAACCCACCAAGCTTAAATTTTGAGGGGGAAAGTTTACATGAGCTTTGTAGAGAAGAAAACAGCCTACTTCAAAGAGGCAGGCGAACAGAACACAGACAACCTTCTAAAGTTTGTTAAAGAATACATGGACAAAGAGGGAATAAAAGACATTGTTGTTGCATCAACAACAGGTGAAACAGGAGACAAAGCGTCAAAAATCTTCAAAGGCAAAAACGTTGTAGTGATTACCCATTGTTTCGGATTTGAAGAACCTGGGAAAAGTGAACTGCAAGAGAAATACAAAAGACAAATTCTTGCAAACGGCGCGAAAATCTTCACTGGAACCCACGCGTTAAGCAGTGCGGAGAGAGCCATACGCAAGGATTTCGGTACGCTTCAGCCCCTAGAGTTAATTGCAAATATACTCAGACTTATGGGCGAGGGAACCAAGGTTTGTGTGGAAATTACGCTAATGGCTGCAGATGCAGGCTTAATTCCAGTAAACAGAGACATAGTCGCCATCGCTGGGACTGGTAAAGGTGCAGACACCGCCCTTAGAATACGGCCAGCAAACGCCGCCAGATTCTTCGATCTAAAGATAAGAGAGGTCATAGCAAAACCAAGTGACTTCTAACATTATCCAATAAAGTGAAACACATTGGCATCGCTGAAAAAGCTTAAGGAAGAATTCTTTTTCTTCAAAGGAAACTACCTAATTCTAGTTATAAGCTGGATTTTAATGGACTTCGCCGGAGAACTACCGGGAACATATTACCCAGACTATGTTAACCAACTTGGCGGAAGTCCCGCAGTCTTTGGCGTTATCACGTTTGCCTCGCTTTTAGCCCTTGCCTCCGTCCAATTTCCCGGTGGATACCTAGCAGACAAGTATGGAAGGCGTTGGCTTGTTTCAACTCTAACATTTGGCGTGGCAATTTCCTATGTTTTTTATGCTGTAGCTCCCAGCTGGCATTTTATCTTGGTTGGCGCGGTGATACAGAACCTATGTCTCTTATACCAACCGGCACTAATGGCTATGATGGCGGATTCCCTCCCGCCAGAAAAGCGAGGAATAGGTTTTTCCATACTGAATTTAATTATGAGCGTTGCCACAACCCCGGCTCCAGCCGTTGCCCTTCTGCTTGTTGCAAACTACGGATCAGAAATGGGCATGAGAATCGCATATTCCATTGTCACAGTTTTCTTTCTTGCGGCGGCTTTAGTGCGGCTTAAGTTAAAAGAAAGCATAAAAAACGCTGGAAAAATAGACTTTAAGGAAGCGATTCGCGCCTATCCGAAAGCTTTGAAAGAAGGAGTCCATGTCTGGAGAGTTGTTCCTCGCTCCACACTCTTCCTATTCTTTTCAGAACTTACTGCGAGATTTTCACTCACCATAGTTCAAGTATTATCCTTGTTTTACGCCTTCTACATACTTCAGATCGGAGGAGCGCCAACTCCAGGGCTACCTCCCCAAGTAGATCCAGCTTTGCAGCTTGCCCGCATTAAATGGGGTTATGTGATGATTGCTTTGTTTGTTTGCATGATAATTTTGTCCTTTCCAGCTGGAAAACTCATTGATAAGGTTGGTAGGAAAGTTCCTTTGATTTTGGCAAATGTTTTGGTGATTCCAGCCATTTTATTGTTTGTTTATGGAAACTATCTGACCCTTTTTGTGGCTATACCGCTTATCGGATTTTCGCAGCTTCTAGGGTTTTCGTCTTATCAATCTTTGTTTGCTGATCTTGTTCCCCAAGAGAAACGCGGGAAAGTTACCGGTTCGTTAAATTTCTTCGCCTACATATTCATGGCCATTAGCGGAGTTTTGGCAGGAGTGTTGTATGAAAGGATTTTTCCGCAGTTTCCATTCCTCCTCATTCCATTCTTCACGGTCTTATCTGTTGCCCTAATAATGTTCCGTGTACATGAACCGAAAACAGAGGAAAGGGAGGCATAGTTCCCTCCACTTCAATAACTCATATATTTTGGATTTGTGAAAGTTTACCGGGATGATTAGTGAAAAAGATAAAGCTAGTTCTTCACCAACCTCAAGTTAACAAATGTATAGGTCGCGAACTAAACCTAATGTTAAACGATAAGGCAAACATTTTAGACGCAATTATGGAGGTAGACAGGGTAATAGGGGGTAGGGAACACTTTCTTATAGAAGGCTATGGAAGCTTTCTTCACATGGTCTACAACCCTATTGAAAAAAGGTTTTACAAGCAAGTGGCGGTAACAGCCTATGACCAGAATGGGAAAATATTCACCGTAAGAGAAAATTTGAAGAGGGAACTTCCAGAAGGAGCAACAATCATTTTAATTCCGGCGGGAGGGTGCATAGGCGACTGGGAAGAGGCAATAGATTACAAAGAATTCTTGAAGGCAATTCAGACAGACCTCGGAGGGGAAACATGAAAGAGGTTAAGGCAAGAGGGTTTACTGAACAGATGCCAGTTGAGGAAGCATTAGGGAAATACTTGCAGGAAGTTAGGATAGAGGTGCTTCCCTTAGAGGTCGTTCAAATAACTGAGGCTTTAGGCAGAGTCTTAGCAGAAGATGTCGTGTCCGAAGTTGATGTTCCACACTTTGACAGGTCTGCCGTGGACGGTTACGCTGTAAGGTCTCACGACACCTTTGGGGCATCGCCAACAAACCCAATAGTTTTTGATGTCATAGGCACTGTGGAAGTTGGGCAGACCCCAGAGTTCATTGTAAGCGAGCTAAAGGCTGTCAGAGTCGCTACAGGAGCACCAATTCCGAAAGGAGCAGATTCGGTTATAATGCATGAGTACACGGAGATTATTGGTGACAATAAAATAGAGATTTATCGGCCAGCAACACCTGGACAGAATGTCTCGCAAAAAGGAGAAGATGTTAAGAAGGGTGAAAAATTGTTAAGCAAGGGAACTGTTCTTCAGCCTCAAGATATTGCAATACTTGCAGCTGTTGGAAAGGCTGATGTTAAAGTTGTGCGCAAACCGAGAGTCGCCATATTATCTACGGGAAACGAGCTTGTCGAGCCAAAGTACAAAGTCGACGCAGGCAAAACAATAGACTCAAATCGCTTTTTTCTATTTGCCGCTGTAAAAGATGCAGACGGAGAACCTTTAGACTTAGGCATTGCAAAGGATGATGTAAACGAAATAAAATCCCAAATATCCAAAGGGCTAGCAACAGCAGATTTGGTTTTGGTAAGCGGCGGCACATCCGTAGGCGAGAGGGAT
>Ga0315298_1011801_pt1 | contig 10171 bp, 8 predicted proteins | sample WHS_1_MG_FD_203077 | JGI IMG/M metagenome (GOLD analysis project Ga0315298, IMG submission 203077) | Extremophilic microbial mat communities from Washburn Hot Springs, YNP, Wyoming, USA - WHS_1_MG | ecosystem: Environmental > Aquatic > Thermal springs > Hot (42-90C) | place: USA: Wyoming...
CCTTGGGGTTGATAGCATGGATGAAAGAATAGGTATCTGGGAAAGACTTAAGTTCAACATCAGGGTACCGCTTCTGCTCGACGCCCGAATGGGCGGCGAGGTGATGATCTTGATTGCAATCAACCCATGCAATATAGCTGATATCAAAAGGTATGAGGCAAGCCTTTATAGCTCAAAGGATGCAGTTAAACTGAGGTGTACCCAGCAGGCGATCATCTATACCCTGCTACACATCGCTGGCTACATTGCCAATACAGTGAAGAGGTTTGTAATGAATGAGGGGTATGACAAAGAGATGATCTTTGATACGAACACAAGGATGCTTATGAGGGATATGCCACAGATGAGGGAAGAGGTAGCGTGAGGAAATATTCAGAGAGGTGAAATAAAGCCTCTCTTTTTTTAAAACCATTCTTTCATCTTTTTATTTATACAGTATCTTTTTCTGCCTGCTGATAAACGGCATCAATCTTGTCCTGAATTTTAATAGTGCTTTCTATGGCAGTAACAATCCGACAATAGGTTTGTATCTCTTCAAGAGATAATGCCTTGCCTTTCCTCCCCTTCAGCCACTTATCACAAACCTGATAACCACCAATCTGATATTCAAATACCTCTGGTGTAATACCTTCAAAATATTGTGTTTCGTTAATGTATAGATGCCCTGTTTTGCTGTCATACTTAATTTTTTTTACACTGTTATCTCCTTTACCATGAAAGCGTGCTATCGGTTGATCAAGCTCTGAGGATTTAAGAAGATGTAGATCAACAAGCTTATTGCCGTATTCAGATATCGTTTGAAACAGTTTATAGTCTTTTGTAAAAGGTATTCTTGGAAAGTCTATTTTCAAAAATTCAGCATACTTTGAGCGGTAAGTATTTGAGTAAAGAACAGCGTAAATATAATAAAGAACTTGTTCAGGTGTTGGCTGTCTATTATAGGTTTTAAAGAGGATTTTAAAAATATGCGGATTGATGTTTGGCTGTCTTTGGCTTAATTTATCCTTTGAGCTAAACAAGTTTTTTTTATCTATTTCAGGGTAAAGATAAAGCGGGAGAAGGAAAGCTATCCCTTTATTGCTCAGAGTTACACGACTTTCAATAATACTGTCTGTTACAAAAGCATGATTGAAAATTCCTTCAGCAACTTGTCTCACTGTTATAAGCCCCAGATTTTCTTGCATCATGTGCTGCATTACATTTTTCCTTGTCCTCCAGACAACTGAATCATGAAAGTAAATATCTCTAATATCAAATGGCCTATAAAGAATTTTAGTGAAATAATTTTCCCAATTAGGGATAGCCGTCAGTTCTTTTCTGGCTTTGGATATCCGCCACATATAATTTTCTTTTAATTTTAAACCATTTTTTACGATATTATCTGACAAATCTTTGTTCATAAATGTCATTATACGAGCCTTCAAAGCACTCTTATCAAAATCAATAACAAAATGGTCTCTTGCAGTGACAATACCTGTTACATTAACAGGGAAAATATCCGTTATTTTCTGATACTTCTCATAATCCTTTCTGCCTTTTTCGTCTCTCGGAATAAAAAAGTAATAAGGACTTGTTGGGTGCAGTTTTGTATAATCTGTTTTCTTTATATCATTATTTAATAGCCATTCATATTTTACTTCTCTCAATCCATACTTTTCTGCATAATAAATATTACAGTCTTTCTCTATATGATCTTTATTTTTTATAAACAGTGCAATTGCAACCCCCTGTTGTATATCAAAAACATTCTCATCCTTTGACCCATCAGGACATTTTTCTTTTTTCAGGCTGTTACCATGAAGATTTAATATATAAATCTCGTCAAAACTATTCATCAAAGATCGCCTCATCCCTCTGAAAGTGGGATTGTCAAGGTAGCTATGATTTGTAATAAAACCTAAAACACCTTCCCCTATCTGGTCTATTTTCCATTGAGCAAAACGGATAAACTTTACATAGTCATCCTGAAGCCAAAGTTTTCTTTCACCCAATGGCTGACCATCAATTTTATAATAACCGTCATCTTTATAACCATCAGGACAGGTATAGCCTATTTTTAACAAGTCATCTATCCACTTGCCTTTATTTACCGATATTCCTGAATACGGGGGATTACCTAATATTACAAGTATAGGCTGTTTTTTCTTTACCTTACCTGCCAGGTGGGATTCTTCTGAAAGTGAAGACATGCCAGGCAAGGAAGTCTGTTCAAGTTCTTCCATCTCAAGGGTATTGGTAAGGTACAATTTAACCCTGTCATCCTTCTGTAGTCTATAACCTAATTCTTCAAGCAGAAAGGACATCTTTAAATGACCTACTGCATATGGGGCCATCATCAACTCAAAGGCATAGAAGTTTTTCAGGATATGGTCTTTTATAAAACCATCTTTACCTCCCTCACCGTATTTTGAAACAAACTCCTTAACGGCAAGTTTAGCAGCCTCTGCTAAAAAGGTAAGTGTTCCGGCAGCAGGGTCTAAAACTGTTACTGTATTACTTGCAAACCCATCAGGGCTTTTGAATTGCTCTTTTAGGATACCATGCAATGAACGGACTATGTAAGACACAACAGGTTCAGGCGTGTAATATACACCCCTCATCTCTCTTGTCTTTGGATCATACTCTGCCAAGAATGTTTCATAGAAATGAACTATAGGGTCCTTACCCTTGCCTTCATGGAAATATTGATGCAGTAACTTGTTTGTATCTGTAACAGATAGGACTTCTGATATATCATCAATGATCCATTCCATCTGTTGAGGAAGTGAGCCTAAAGAAATAAACTGAAAGACATCTCTCAGAATGCCTATCGTTTGAGGAATATTGTCATAGGCAAGTTTTCTGTTAAATCCGTTTTCAGAGCGTGTCCGTGCTGCAAATAAGCCATATGTTATAGTTTGAGCGTATAAATCTGAAAATTCATCCTCTGTGAGGCTACTGATAAGATAGTCTTTGAAAGCCTTATAAAAATCACTAATTAAGCTTTTGCCTGTCTGCTCTTCTTCTCTCAACTCCTGTGCTATGACCTCATCCTTCAGAAAGCGTGTTCTCTTGGCAAGCTCTATTGCAAGGGTTTTTGCGTCATACACTTTAGGTATTGAAAAGGAAAAGAATTTTTCAAACAGTTGTAACAGTTCAGGCTCTTTTTCAAGCGGAGGCGTGGTCTTTAACTTGTTAAGTATAACTGGTCTACCTATGAGGACTTTATCTGTCAGCTCTCCGTTACGGTAAAGCCTGAATTCAAGAAAATTGGTAAGTATTAGATTAGGGAATGTACGCCGGTATCTCTTAAGCTGTTCATTATTCTGTATACCATCAAGGTCGTCAACTATAGGGGCTTTAGCTTCTATATAGCCCGTAATGTGCTGTTTTCCATCCCATACCCTGAAATCGGGGTTACCAGCTGTTGTTTTCTTGGGTAATGTGGTTATATAGATGTTATTTTTGTTGACTGACTTGCAATACTCATTAAGCAAGCCTTCAAGGACAGAGTAATAGCTTTCTTCTCTTGCATCCCCACGATTGCTTATATCTACTATTTGCTTTAAATAGTTTTTCAACATTTGATAGTTTCTACTATATTTGTATCTTCGTTGTAAAGAAATAGAGTTGATGTTAACTTGTAAGGAAGTTGCTCACTTTTTATCAGATTTTTGTTCAGTCCATAGGACACAGTCCATTATATTCCCAATACTTCTCTGAAAAATATTCACTAAATCTATTTGTTGACAGAAATTTGTTTGACATTACTGAAATTATGTGGTTTAAAATTTTCCTTGATTTAACAATCACTTAATTTAGGAAACAGTATATTATTGGAAAAAGGATAAACCTATGTCGAACTATAAAGTTTTTATAAGCTACTCAGTGAATAAAAGTGAAATGCTTGTGGTATGGAGATTGCAAACATTGGGTGCTGCACATGGCTTAACTGTTTATGTTCCTGACAGACAAAAAGGAAAAAAAACTTTGTTATCTGACGAGATAAGAAGCCAAATAGATAATTCAGATTGTGTAATAGCGTTCTTAACAAGGGGTCTATCGGAAGAAGTCAAATCAGAGCTTAATTATGCCACAACAAAGCGTAAGAAGGTAATATATATAGTAGAAAAGGGAATTAGAATAACACCAGCCACGGGTGATAATATATTATATTTTGATCCATCTGTAGATTTGCCAAGCCAAGTAGAAAAAGAAGTTATAGAATATCTTAGAAAAGAACGTGTAAAAAAAGAAGATAGCAAGATTATTGGTTTATTGGTTGGCATAGGCATAGGACTTCTTTTATTGTTAGCGCTCAGTAAAAAAGCAATGAAGAACGCTATTGCAGTTATAGATAGCTCCTGCGTATTAGGTCTATTGCATCTTAATCTTCTTCATAGACTCAACTGGCAATATAATATAATTTATGTGCCGAACAATGTAAGAAAAGAAATATCAAAAAAACCAGCTGAGCGAAATAAATTAAAGAAGCTCATTAATAAATACGGAATCACAAAATGTAATGCCTATGATTCAACAAGTTTAGAATTATTATCAGTTGATGAACACATAGGGGCTGGAGAAGCAGAGGCTATAATACAGGCGAGAGAAAAAAGTGCAGGGACCGTTTTTATAGATGAAAAAAAAGCCAGAAAAATAGCAGAAAGACATGGTTTACAAACTAAAGGTATTTTAGGGTTATTGTTAGACCTTAAAAGGATAGGAGAAATTAAAAAAATTAAGCCGTTAATTATAAAATTGCAGCAACAAAGTTTCCGGTTTGATCAAGCCTTGTATAATAAAATCTTACAACAAGCGGATGAAGACGCATAAAATACAGGATAACGATATGATATTATTCTGGAAAGCCGAAGGATTGATTTACACCTTGCATTGTATTATGCTACATAATGGGTAAACAAAAAGGAGGAACTCCTCGATAGATTAGGAGGATGTATGATTCTTAAATTTGATGCCGAGAAGGCAATAGAAGTTATTCTGTATATTGCAAAGCGTGCGCCTATGCCGGATATTTATCGTGTGTTAAAGATAATGTATTTTTCCGACAAGGAACATCTTGAAAAATACGGACGTTTAATCTGCGATGATAGTTATATTGCGATGGTTCATGGACCTGTTCCAAGCGGAGCCTATGACATAGTTAAATCTGTCCGTGGAGATGGGGACTCAAAAGTTGAGATCTCTGCAAAGGAATCATTCAAAATTATTGATGATGACCTTATTTCTCCTCTGAGAGATGCAAATATCGCTCTATTAAGCGAGTCAGAAGAAGAATGTTTAAATAACGCAATCAAAGGTTATGGAAAGCTTTCCTTTAAAAAACTCAAGAATTTAAGTCATGATAAAGCGTTTAAATCTGTAGATGAAAATGACCGCATTTCCATTGAATCTATCGCCGAGACATTAAAAGATGGTCGTTTAATAATCGAACATCTAAAAGATTCTTAAGTAAGCAATCTCTTAGATGCCTACCCTTGGTGATCATTTTTCTGAAGAACAAAAACAGGAAAACATAAAAAGTAACTTCATTTGTGGAAACATTTATTATCTCTATTGCAGCTTTACAACCCCCAACAAAGATAAATATCTTCTTCTTGTTTGTACTAATCCCGAGCCAATATTTTTTGTAATAAATTCAGAAATAAATAAATTTAAATTGAGTAGACCGTATCTTTCTCAATGTCAGGTTTGCATAGAGGATAAACAACATGGTTTTTTAGATCACAATTCTTTTGTAGATTGTACTAAATCAATAAAAATTGATTATAGCGAGTTTGAGAGCCAACTCTTATCAGATATGAGCAGGTTCAAAGGAAAGATTATTCCGGAAGTTCAAAGAGAAGTTATATCCGCTGTACAAAAATCACGAACTATTAATAGGCGTGATAAAGCGTTAATAATTACAAGTTTAACAAATACCCACCCTTGAATGGCGATTTTAAGATCTGCAATCTTGTTATTCTTTACCGGAAGGATAAAAGCTGATATTAAACTTTTTGAGGTAAAAATTATGTTTAAACAAATTACAATAGCATGCCTGACCATTATGTTTATTACCTTTTTGCTTCCAGCAAGCAAAGTTTCAGCCCTGTCCCCAAAAACATCCAAACCTGTTACCGCAACTATTACCCAAACAACCGTACAAAAAAATACCCAGGAACCTGACGAAAATAAATTCCTTGCTCATTCTGAAAAAAGCCTTGATAAGTCTATTGGTATTCTTAACATTGTAGCTACGTCTATGGGTGTCTTGGTTGGATTAATTGCAATAGTCTTTGCCTTAGCAGCAGCATTAGGATTTTTTGAATATCGCAGGTGGAAATCACTTCGTAAAGATGCAGAAAAATATAGAAATATTGCAAAGGATTCTGCGGAACAAGCACAAAAGTTAGTGGAAGATGCACGCCCCTTCATTGTTGGAACCAAAGACATGATTAGGAAAACAGAAGATGAACTAAATCAAATCAGAGATAAGTTTAAAACTCCACCTCTTACAGAAACTCCATCAGAAGATCTTAAAAAGAAACTTGATGAATATGGAAAGAAGATAGAGCTTCTTGAAGCATTTGGAATGCCTTTAAAACCAGAGGATTATTTTAATCATGGCATAGACCTCTATTATAAAGGTAAATATGAATTAGCACTTGAAGCCTTTAATAAAGCAATAAAGTTAAAACCAGATTATGCAGAAGCATGGGTTGATAAAGGAGCGGCACTTGGGGAATTGGGTCGTATTGATGAAGCACTAAAAGCCTTTAATAAGGCAATAGAATTGAATCCTAATTTTGCAGAAGCGTGGTATAATAGAGCTTGTATTTATGCTCTCATGAAAGATAAGCAGAATGCACTTACTGATTTATCAAAAGCAATAAAATTGAACTCGAAATATAAAGAACAAGCAAAACATGATGTGGATTTTAAAGATTTCTGGAATGATAAGGAATTTAAGCAAATTGTTGGTGGATAGGGGGCAATGGAGTAGCTCTTGAAATGTAAAATGATATTATCAATTTCATTTTAAATCCATCATTTTTATACATTTGCCACTACTGTCCACTTAAAATAAAGTAAGCTGTGGCTCAGATTTATCCAGATTATACAGTTTATACAGATATTTTTGGTGAATATACAGTAAGTCAATTATTGATACCTTTAAAAATACCGCCTCTGAATTTTTATCTCGGTACCATTTGTAGCAATTCATTAACAATTATGTTAAGAAAGCTTATAGCTTGAACCTGTCTACCGACAGATTGTGTTTATAAATATTGTCAGGCAAGATGTCAATTAGCCAATTGCAGGCTTCAAGCTTTTAATAGATTTTTAGCGGAGACGAGTGATGAATGAGAAGAAATAATAATACGTAAAGGAGATAAATTATGGCTATAAAGAAAATCAAAATATCAAACTTTAAAAGTTTCAAGGATTTAGAAATCGAACTTGGGAAGTTTAATGTGTTAATTGGTGCCAATGCTTCCGGGAAATCTAATTTTATACAGATTTTTAGATTTCTTAGAGATGTAACAAATCATGGCTTGGATAATGCAATATCTATGCAGGGAGGCGTTGAATATCTTAGGAATATAAATGTTGGTTCGTCCGAGAACTTTTCGATAGAAGTTGTTTCTGACAAAGAATTTAGGCGTGCGCTAAGAACAAATAAAAAGGAGTTCATAGGAATGAAAACTTACGAAACAATTTATAAATTTGTTCTGAAATTTAAAAAGAGGGGGCGAGGATTTGAAATTGTTGAGGATAAGTTAACACTGAAAGGTGATCTTCTTCAACTGAAGAAGGAAAAGAATGGGAAAAATGTAAAACTAAAAGAAAAAGAAAAAATTGGAGAAGGGTGGATTGTTTACTATGTTACTAAAGGAAAAATTAATTTTGATTCAAAAAAACTTGAAGAGCTGGGGGTAGAAAAAGAGGATATAATTCCATCGTTTTTGAGAGAGGAAAGATTGGGACCTAAAACTTTACTTGTTTCATATCCACTCCATATTCTTCATTCGGGCCTCTTTTATTTCTTCAGTGATGGTTTTGCAATATATGATTTTGACCCTAAACTCCCTAAAAAAGCTACCCCTATAACTGGAAAGGCTGAACTAGAGGAGGATGGAAGCAATTTGGCTATAGTTCTTAAAAATATATTAGAAACCAAGGACAAAGAGAGAAAACTCTCCAATTTAGTGAAAGACCTTTTGCCTTTTGTAGACAATTTAGATATAGAAAAATTTGCCGATAAATCTATACTCTTTAAATTGAGAGAAATATACGCTAAAAAACAGTATTTACCAGCATCTCTGATTTCTGATGGGAGTATAAATATAACAGCTTTAATTATAGCTTTGTATTTTGATAAGAAACTATTAACTATAATTGAGGAACCCGAAAGGAATATACATCCTTATCTTATTTCTAAAGTGATAGGGATGATGAAAGATGCATCACAGAAAAAGCAAATTATTGTCACTACTCACAATCCCGAGATAGTAAAACATGCGGGGTTGGAAAATATTATGCTTATCCTACGAGACAACGCTGGCTTTTCGGTTATTTCCAAACCGCATGAGAAAGAAACAGTAAAAACATTTATGCAAAACGAATTGGGAATCGAAGAACTTTATGTGCAAAATTTACTAGTGTTGTAAGCATGAACTATAAACGATTATTTTTTCTTGTAGAAGGCGATGACGATGAACGGTTTTTCGAAAGAATTGTAAAGCCAGAATTTGAAAAAAAATATGATACAGTACAGCTATGGAAATATGCACAAGTAAAAAATACAAAGGTTGATAACTTCCTTAAAAGCATCAAAGCAATGGGTGCTGAATATATTTTTGTTGTAGATATTAACTCTGCACCATGCGTAAAAAGTAAGAAGCAAGAAATACAAAATAAATTTAAGAATGCCGATATAGATAGGATAATAGTTGTAATAAAAGAGATAGAAAGCTGGTACCTTGCGGGATTAGATACTAAAAGTTCTAAAGAACTTAAGATTCCCTCTTTTAAGGTCACAGATAATATTACTAAAGAGAAATTTAATAATTTAATCCCTAAAAGTTTCGATTCTAAAATAGATTTCATGTTAGAAATTATGAGGTGGTTTTCTATAGAAATAGCAAAGCAGAAAAATATATCATTTAGGTATTTTCTTGGGAAACATAATTGCAAGGCTTAAGATGCGTTGGCAACATCGCCTAACACAGCATAAAAGGTTCGTGCCTTTCGGCACTCACCCAAATTTTTGCTTCGCAAAAACTTCTTTTATGCTGAGGATGTTAGCGGGGATTACATTCAAAACAACACGGAGGAGTAAAAAACATATGGTAACTGAACATAATTTATCGCCTCAATCCGCTCGTGTCTGCTAAAAATCTATTAAAAGCTTGAAATGAGGCAGTCAATAAATTTGAGCCAAAGATTACTTTATTTTGACTGGATAGTATGATTTTACATGTTAGGAAGCACATGTTGTAGTATTAGTGAAAACCCCCACCCCGCTTCGCGGGGTGGGAGATTATAAACATAGCTCGTCTTTATGATCCATTTTACCTGGATCTATTGTTTCCGTTAAATCAGCTCCACAGTAGAAACCTTGATATCCATTGGTAATATTTTTCTCTCACAATTCCAGCATACCATCTTTGTCTTTAAAGAATACCAGAAACAACTACGAAAAACCTTATCCCTAAAACGGATCTTATTGATGAACAACATCGTATCTTTAGATTCATAAGCTACCCCCACCCCTTTTTACTTATTAATAATTTGTAATACTTATCTCCTTTAGTCATATAGGTCTAAGAATACGTCTGATAGTTGCGAAGACATCATCCGTATTAAACCTATAAAATTGCCATTTTTTGAAGCACGCTTTAAAAATTCAAAGTATGCTTCCAATGTAGTTCATAAAAATAATCTCTCTTTTATTTTGATCTCATCTGTCTTATCTGTCTGTGTATTCCGCTCAAATCTGCCACCCATTCCGACAAAGTTGCCACTGATTCCGATTCAAAGTTGCCACCCCCCATCGGAGAGCTATGCGACGCTGGCATTTTTGTTTATCTCCAATAGTTCATTTGTAGTCAAGCCTTTCTTTGTTTTCTCATAGATTCCCCGGTAAGTTCAATCTTATAGGCATTATGGACAAGACGGTCGAGGA
>Ga0315298_1011807_pt1 | contig 10169 bp, 13 predicted proteins | sample WHS_1_MG_FD_203077 | JGI IMG/M metagenome (GOLD analysis project Ga0315298, IMG submission 203077) | Extremophilic microbial mat communities from Washburn Hot Springs, YNP, Wyoming, USA - WHS_1_MG | ecosystem: Environmental > Aquatic > Thermal springs > Hot (42-90C) | place: USA: Wyoming...
ATTTGAATCTCTTCTTCTTTGCTCATCGCTTGAGTTGGAGGCGGAGTTGGACTCATCATTCCCATCCCTCGCCCCATTCCTCTCCCCATGCCTCTGCCCATCCCTCGTCCCATGCCCATACCCATTCCTCTACCCATTCCTGGGCCAAAACCAGTAGAAGGACCAATTCCCGGCTGCTGTCCCATCCCAAAATGGTCCTGTACCGAGGGACCAAAGGCTTCTTGAAGTTGTCCATTTTTAAACATCTGAATGGCTTCCCGAACAGTCCCGGTAGCACCTAAAAAGACTTTTATTCCTGCGGCACCAAGCGCAGCAGAAGCGTTTGGACCCAAATTTCCTGTGATTACCACTTCAGCACCCTTTTGGGCAACAAACTGGGCAGATTGAATACCTGCTCCACCTGATGCCATCACATTTTCATTCTCAATGGCCTCAAATTGGAGAGAATCGAAGTCGATAAAAATGAAATATTGGCAACGGCCAAATCTGGGATCAACCGGCGAATCCAAATCTTTTCCTGATGCTGTGACAACGATCTTCATAATATCCTCCTAGTCTCGAATTATTCCTTTTCGAGCTGTGAAATTCGGTTTTTGATCTGATCGATCTCTTGCCTGATTGATTCAGCCTGGCTTTTCAACCACTCCATTTCTCCTTCCGCGGCCATCATTGTAGATTCTTGTGGGGGACTATAAGGGCTTCCCCACCCATATTGAAATACACCATACCCATATGCCCAGCATCTGGGAAATCCTCCTCTTCCCCGGCCCACATAAGGCCAAGGCGGAGACCATCCTCTAAATCCAAAACCTCTACCAAACGGCATAATTACACCTCCTCCTTTTTTACGGCAAGGGCTTATGGGGATTGGATGTCCAATCCCCCAGGTCTCCATCGTCGTCCTCATGCAACCCTTTTTTTTTACCACCACCAACGACGGAAACCTCGCCCACCACCAAATACCCTTCCACGACCTCCACCCCACGGAATACCACCACGACCTGCACCAAAAACAGGACCATAATATGGCCAACCATAGAATGGGTATCCACTAATTGGAGGATAGAACGGTCCCGGATACCCAAATCTAAAAGGTGCATAAGCCCTATATGGTATCGCGCAGAAACCTCTTCCTCCACCAGTCATTGGACCCAGACCCATTGGTCCTGTTCCATCAAATCCTGGCATAAAAACACCTCCTTTCACTTCTTTAGTTCTTCGAGCCTCTTTTCAATCTCTCTCAACTCTTCTCGAAGAAAATTGGCCTCTTCTTCAAGAAACCTTATTTCCTCCTCTTTTGTAGGTGGACCCCACGGTGGCACAGGACCTCCATACCACCATGGATTCCACAACCAACCTCTTCCGTAACCATAGGGATGATATCCCCAACCCCAGGGTCCTATTCTGTATGGCATTGTTATCACTCCTTTCTTCAGTTCATGATTGCACGCTGAAGTGTGTGCGTCTCAGTACGCAGGCCTTTCCTCCTCGCAACCATAATCATGCCTTTGATGCTCACAGACAACGACAACTTGAATTTCTCCTCTTAGATAAGCCTTTACCACGTCCCTTACATTCCCCTCGGCTCCTTTGGCCACATCAATTCCTAATTGATTGAAGAGGTCGATCGCCCTCGAACCTATTCCACTTGAAATCCCGCAATTTGATCCTCCATCACATCAACAAGGACATAAAAAGGACACCTCACAAAATGGGCACTAAGAGAGTCCTCAAGGCCAAACCCCGTGTCACAGGCAAATGCAATTCTCTTCACCTCTTCACCTCCAGTTTAAAATGATAAGGAAACTTTTCTCTTTCAAATTGTTTCTCTATTTCTCTGTAACCAACATACTCCTTACAGCGATAAGCGATTTGTTTAAAGGCTCGGGCTGCCTCCGACTCTGGATGAGATATGACAAATGGGATTCCTCGGTCACAATCCGTGACCATTTCCGGATCAATAGGGACCCTCCCAAGAAAGGGAACTTTCAGGTCTTTGGCCGCTTTTTCTCCCCCACCGGTCTTAAAAAGAGGAATTTCCTTGTTGCAGTGAGGACACCTGAGCCCGCTCATATTCTCCACAATTCCAATCACTGGAATATTGATCATCCGACTAAAATTAACTGATTTCCGAGAATCAAGAAGGGCAACATCCTGAGGAGTGGTTACAATAATGGAACCATCTACATTCTTAATGAGATGAGCGACACTCAGCGGTTCATCTCCAGTTCCAGGTGGAAGATCGATGATAAGAAAATCGAGAGATCCCCATTCCACCTCTCCTAAGAATTGGCTGATGGCATTATGTTTCAAAGGCCCCCGCCATACCACTGGGTTATCCCGATCTCCAATGAAAAAAGCCATAGAAATCACCTTTAAATTCGGAAAGACCTCCACCGGAATCATTCCCTGACCAGATCCCTTCACTTGACTGAATTCAATTCCAAGCATTTTGGGAATATTAGGGCCATGGATGTCTGCATCCAGAATTCCAACTTCGAGTCCATCTTGGGATAGGGCTACCGCCAAGTTTGTTGCAACAGAACTTTTCCCAACACCACCTTTCCCGCTCATCACTACGATTCGATGACTGATATGGGAGAGTTTTGACTTCAGTCTTTCCTTACCATGAGCCTCTTTCTCTTGCTGGCTGCAAGAACTTGATTGATTGCAGGTCTCACAGGTTGTGTCCTTCTCACATTTTTCTTTCCGCATCAACGTTCCTCCTTCCATGAAACCCTCTTCTCCAAGTACAAAAGCCTTTTCCTCTTTTTCCATTACAGTAAAAACCGGGTCGAAGAACTCCCCTTATGAAGAGATTCAGAACTTCACTGGCTTCACCTGCCACATTGTGAATTACATCAATTCCGCTGTTTCCCAAATGATACAAACATAAACTATCAATCCCACCGCAAATGAGCTTATCTACCCCTTTCGAACTCAGTTGATCCAGACGCTGATAGAGATTGAGGCTTTCCATTTTCCACTTTTCCTGGTTTACCATCTCTCCATCCTTCAATTCAACGACCCAGATCTCTGGGCAGACATCAAACCGAGGTGAAACACGATCTTTAAATAGCGGTATGGCAACTTTCATATCTATAAAAAAAATAAGCAAGAAAAGTGCCAGATATTATTTGGCTGAAAAATATTAAGATATCAATAGGTTACAGAGAGTGTATTTTGAGGAAATTACGGCAGAAGATATTTTTGTTTCAAATATGAAACAAATTTAATGGAACAGTTTCATAATTAAAACTGATCAGTCTTAACCGAGTCTATATTTTCTAATCTTTCGCCAGAGGGTTGTTCGACCAATTCCCAATTCCTTAGCAGTCTTGATCCGATTCCCTCCATATTTCTTCAGTGCCTTCTCTATGACCTCTGCTTCTGCCTTCTCAAACGGGCTTTCCTCTTCAAGAGGTAAAGATGAAGCTTTCTCCATTTGGCCTTCTATAATTTCCTTTGGAAGACAGTCTAAGTCGATTCGATCTTTCTCACAAAGGACAAATGCATGTTCAATGATGTTTTCGAGCTCTCTCACGTTTCCAGGAAAGTCATATCTTAAAAGTAACCTTAAAACCCTTTCGGATACACCCAAGATATTCTTTCCAGTCTTCGCATTGAATTTCCTAATAAAAGCATCAATCAACAATGGAATATCTTCTCTTCTCTGGGAGAGAGGAGGCAGATCAATCTTCACCACGTTGAGTCGGTAGTAGAGATCGTCCCTGAATTTTCCTTCGTTAACCAATTTCGAAAGGTCTTTATTTGTAGCTGCGATAATTCGAACATCAGTCCTTTTTGGACTTGTTGAGCCTAAAGGTTCGTACTCCTTCTCCTGAAGTACCCTGAGGAGTTTCACCTGAAGGGAAGGTGACATATCACCTACCTCATCGAGAAAAATCGTCCCCCCGTTGGCGAGGGCGAATCTTCCAGGTTTGTCCTTCTTTGCATCCGTGAAAGCTCCCTTTTCATACCCAAACAACTCCGATTCGAGCAGGGTGTCTGGGAGAGCACCGCAATTCACTTTGATAAAAGGTCTATTCTTTCTCGGGCTCAGATTGTGAATGGCCTTTGCAAAGAGCTCTTTACCCGTTCCACTCGCTCCCTGGATCAGAACGGTGCTGTCACTCCCTGCAACATTCGGAAGAATATTGAATATCTCATGCATGAAATGGTTCTTGCTGACAATATCCTCGAACGTATATTTTTGCGAAAGCTCCTTCTTGAGTTCCTCAATAATGGAGAAATCCCTGAATGTCTCAACTCCTCCAATCACTTCTCCATTCTCATCCCTCAATACGGCAGCGCTGATGCTGATGGGAATCCTTTTCCCGTTTTTACTCAGAATTGCAACGGGGAGATTGATGATCTCCCTCTCTGTTTTTAGGACCTCTTTCAAAACACAGCGAGACTGACAAATATCTGCTCTGAAGATTTCGTAGCAATACCGACCAATGGCCTCCTCGCTCAAAAATCCAGTGATCTCTTCAGCCGCTTTGTTAAAAAAGGTAATTCTTCCTTCGCTATCCTTCGTAAAAACGCCATCGGCAATGCTATTAAAAATAATATTGAAGAATTTCTCAGGCCCTCTTTTTTCCATTAATAAAAATCATACCATAAAATCATTCCGTTTTAAACATTACTGTAATGACCATAATCCGTAATCAAATCTCTTGAAAAAAACAAAAACACCTCCTAGGATTAGCATAAATACTACGTGAAGAGCTGTTGGGTGCAACAACCGGCTTTTTACTCAGGAGGTGCAAGATGAATATAGCACAAGGCATTCTTCCTTTTCAGTTAATTGAGAATTCATCCAAATCACTTCTTACCTCCTTTGCAGGCCTCCCATTGGTGATGGAGACCTTTCGGGCTCTGGGTCTTCCCAAATCGATTCGAAAACATCTTTCCATTATTCAGAAGGAAGTAAATTATCAGGAGGCTGATTACATTGAGTCTTTTATCTCGCTCTTTGCAGCAAGGGGAGAGTGTGTGGAAGACCTGGATCTTCTCAGAAGGGATGAAGGATTGAGGAAGATTGGATTGCGTATCCCTTCTCCAGAGGCAGCCAGATAGTTTTTCAATGCCTTTCATGAAGAAGAACTCCTTTCGGGAAGATTCCCTCAGAAGGCCTTCATTCCCGAGGAAACGGAGAATTTGAAAGGCCTCAAAGTGGTTAGAAGAGAGATGATTCAGAAGTCGACCCGAGAGGAGGGACCCTGGAAGGCTACGATTGATCTGGATGCGGTAATTGTGGAGTCTCAGAAACAAGAGGCCTACTTCACGTATCTGGAATATGTGGAGCTGGAATGGAGAAAGATTACTCCGATGGCATAGAGAGCGCTGCGGAACGATTGAGGAGATCCACGATATGATGAAGAATTATCTGGCCGCAGGGGTCCTGCCCTCCAAACGCTTCTTTGTCAACTCCGTCTGGTGGAGACTCAATACCCTCGCATACAACGTCCTCTCGATCCTGAAAAGAAAGGCCCTGCCCCAGAGCTGGTGGCCTCTGCGCCTTAAAGCCCTAAGATTCCAACTCTTCCATATTGCAGGCCAAGTCATTGAACATGGCCGAAAACTCCTCCTCAAGATCACCCAAAACCATCCCCATTTCCAGCTCTACCAGGAAGCTCGAAAAAAACTATTGATCTTTTCTTCTGCCTGAAGGCCCTCCTTTTCCTTTAAAAACTAACCTCTAAATCCAGACTACTCCAGACGAAAAGGAAAAGTGTTTTCAAAAATTGAGCCCAGAATCATTCAGTGAGAAAAGGAAATCTCGAAGGCTTTTCTCCCTCCAAAATCCAATCCTCTCATTTATTATCCCAATTTATCTCTTAATCTCCCTACCTATAAACCTATTTTTAAATCATCAAAATTTTTGATTACGGATTATGGTCCTGTAAAGGTCAGAGAATGCGCGTGCACCCATACTTTGCCTGCACCTCGGCGCGCTGCATCGTAGTTGGAAAGTGTTTTAAGCGGTATAGCAGGAAAATCCCCCTTGCTCGTGAACACCTTTACTTGCCACTATCCATAGCTACTTGCATTCAAAGCTCTCCCAAGTGTCCCTGCGTCTGTCCGGCCGTTAAACAGGTTGAGGTCGTCATACATTATCTTGCCCGGCATCTGCTGTACACTCTGACTGGCAGCATCAACACCGGCGCTGTGGGCATAAAGCATGCGTTACCCAGAGGGGGCCTCTTCCCGAAAAGCATTGGATACAAGGTTAGCCACGTTCCCGGCCCATGCAACTGAATCTATCCACCTCCCTGACCAAAAAACGTACTCTTTTAATGAGAAACCATCGAGGTTCATATCAATATTAACGATAACACCTTTTAGCCAATTCAAGAATTAAAAATGTAATGCTTTTCGTTAACTACTAAAACCATCCTACCTGGCTCTGCTCTCGATCAACCCAATTTTCTTCCGCTTAAAACCTCCTCCTCAAACCCTCTACTTACAAAAAAATATAAAAAAAAGATGAAATAAAGTCAAAAAAATTTAGCAGCGTCCTCGAAAAAAATTTGTTACACAATAATCGGTAAAAGACATTATCATCCTCCCTGGCTCTGCCGTGGACGTCTCCGCTAAAGGCAGATTCTACTCTGTCGGACAATTACTTCTGGTAACCTCACCCTCATCCAGTTCCTGATTAAAGAACACTCGAAAAAGGGAAGAAAATTCATCTCCCAGGAGTTATGTCGAAAATGGCAATGGTTCCAACCCAACGGTTGCCTCTCCGTTAAAACGAATCAGCCTCAGCCTGAAAAGATATGGGCGCAAGAGGACTTCTCTTACAACTTGAACGGAAAGGTTTCATTCAACTCCCCCCAAGTAACAATCCTGCAAATAACGAGAAACGAAATCACACCCCTTCCGCAATCAAAACCGTGGGAATCACCGTGGAACTCTGCCCTTCAGATTATTATAGGGGGAGAAAGACTAAATTAAGGCATGAAAAGTTTTATTTTGGAATCAATTCTCTACTTTTTTCTATCTCTCTTTTCTTTCCCCTTTCCTTTTTCACCACCAATTTTCCAGAATCAAGTCCTTCCGACTTAGTCTGGGATTGCTCAACATACTACCGCTAAACCTAATACTTGTAATCCTCCCAAAAGAAGGATATAAAAAATCCAATGATGCAAACCATCTCAGGTATCATTGAAAGAATCATCTACCAAAACGAAGAAAATGACTTCATGGTTGCCAAACTCCAGGAAAAGGGAAAGAAGGACTTAACTACCATTGTCGGAAATCTCTCAGGAATAAATCCAGGTGAATCACTTCGACTCTCAGGGAGATGGATTCATAACAAAAGGTTTGGAGAGCAGTTTCGGGTTGAAAGATTTGAAATCACACTCCCAGCCACTCTCCACGGCATCCAGAAATACCTTGGCTCTGGATTAATTAAGGGCATTGGCCCAATCATGGCAGAAAGAATTGTTAAAAAGTTTGGACTCGATACTCTGGAGATTATAGAGAAGACCCCGGAACAACTCTCCGAAGTGGATGGTATCGGTCCAAAAAGGATCACCATGATCACAAAGGCCTGGGAAGAACAAAAAGAGATTAAGGAGATCATGATCTTCCTCCAGGGCCATGGGGTTAGTGCTTCCTACTCGGCAAAGATCTACAAACAGTATGGAAAACGATCTATAGAAGTAGTCAAAGAGAATCCCTACCGACTTGCCCGTGATATTCATGGAATCGGATTTATCACCGCAGACAGAATTGCACAAAACATAGGAATCGATCCCAATTCTCTTATCAGGGCAAAAGCTGGAGTTATCTATGTCTTAAATCAACTGACCGAAGAAGGTCATCTCTACTACCCTGAAAAAGGTCTTATTCACAAAGCAAGAGAGATATTGAAGGTTGATGAAGAGGTTATTACTAAAGCTATCATGGAACTCCAAATAGAAGAGGAGATTTTCATAGAGGAGATAAAAGTTAAAGAGAATCACAATGCTGTCTACCTTGCCCCCTTTTACATAGCAGAGACAGGAATTGCCCAGAGGCTAAAAAACCTCAAAGAATCTCCCTCAAATATAAGACCAATTAATTCTGAGAAGGCTATTGACTGGGTCCAGAAAAAACTCGGTATCGAACTGGCTGAAAAACAGAAAGAGGCAATCACCTTATCAGCCAGTTCAAAAGTCTTAGTCATTACAGGAGGTCCAGGCACAGGGAAGACAACCATCATTACAGCAATATTGAGAATCTTTCAGCAGTTAAAACTGAAGATATCTCTTTCAGCCCCTACAGGAAGAGCAGCCAAAAGAATGAGCGAAGCAACAGGTTGGGAGGCAAAAACCATCCACCGATTACTTGAATACTCACCCCAGAAGGGCGGATTTAAAAAGGATCAAGATGACCCCCTGGAAACAGATGTTGTTATCATAGACGAAACCTCTATGATCGATACTCTATTAATGTATCACCTGCTTAAAGCCATTCCCCCTCAAGCCCATCTAATACTTGTAGGCGATGTAGACCAGCTCCCATCAGTCGGCCCAGGGAATGTCCTTAAGGATATTATAGATTCAGGTATAACTCCAGTAGTCAGACTAACCGAAATCTTTCGACAGGCTCAGGAGAGCATGATCGTAGTGAATGCCCATAAAGTGAACCAGGGATAATTCCCAATCCTTAAAAAAACAAAAGAAGAAAACACCGACTTTTACTTCATCGAGGAAGAGGAACCAGAAAAGATATTGAACGGTATCATTGAACTCTGTGCTGAAAAAATACCAGGGCGTTTCGGCTTTCATCCGATCAAGGATATTCAGGTCCTGACACCCATGCACAAGGGAGTTATCGGAGCAACCAATCTAAATATTGAACTGCAGAGGAAATTGAATCCCAATCAGCAAAGCATGACCTACGGAAGCCGGACCTTCAGATTAGGAGACAAGGTCATGCAGATAGTCAACAACTACGAAAAAGAAGTCTTCAATGGGGACATCGGATGGGTCTCAAAGATTAATCAGGAAGATAGAGAAATCTTAATAAATTTTGACGGAAGACTAATCAATTATGACTATTCTGATCTGGACGAAATTACTCTGGCCTATGCCATCTCTGTCCACAAATCCCAGGGAAGCGAATACCCTGTGGTGATCCTACCAGTGACAACCCAGCACTATGTCCTACTTCAAAGAAACCTTATCTATACAGGAATCTCAAGGGCTAAGAAGTTGGTGGTGCTGATCGGAACAAAAAAGGCCCTAGCTATTGCCATCAAGAATAATAAAACACAGTTTAGATTCACAAATCTTTTAAATAGACTGAAATAATTTCTTTAGCCTGCCTGACAAGAGAAGCATTTAATCTATCTCAAAATTTGGATACCCACTTAAGTTTGATTTTCTCCTGGTTTCGAAAGGTATATGATACCATAGAATTACAATGAGACTATTGTGAATTAGACACATAAGGAGTGTAGAGTTAGAAATCCTGCTTGAGGGGAAAAATTAATATTGGAGGTGTAAGAAATGAAACCAAGGAAATGGACAGCAGATGAAAAGTTTGCAATTGTTCTTGAGGGTCTCAAGGAGAAGAAGTCAGTTGCTGAGATTTGCAGAGAGCATCTGATTAGTGAGAGTCTTTACTATCGCTGGAGAAATAAGTTTCTAGAAGCTGGCAAGAAACGTGCTTAATCGAACTCTTGCAAAGAAAGGTATTTTGTGATGGAATAGTAGATAAATGGAAGATGTAAAAGTTTATGTCATTTTCCGGACAATGCTTTTCGGATGCAAAGTTTTGCATTTGGATAGAGGATGGTTGGGCAGGATAACCAATTGCCATGACTGTGCATCCACGAAAGGCTTACCCTTCCCTTGGCAAGCCGAGAGGCTGACTGCCCAACCGATGATTTATAAATTTGGGATATCCCGCTTATTCCTCAAAGGCAAAACTTCATGCCCAGCCTCCATTCGGGGCGCTCCCTTTTTTATGAGGAAGGTGCAAAATTTTGCAACTGAGAGGTGGGGTAGTGATGGGCAGGCATTTATGCAGTGAGAGGTTTCTACTTGAGTTTATAAGAAAGAATCCGGGGCTGACGAATTATCAATTGAGTCAGAGGTTAAGTAGGGATGTAAGTTGTTTGTTAAGGGATCTCGTAGAGAAGGGGTTAATTGTAAAAGAGAAGGGGTTTA